>FLNY01002341.1_pt1 | contig 33152 bp, 32 predicted proteins | sample 1140381 | NCBI WGS metagenome assembly FLNY01 (sample SAMEA3878172, study PRJEB12797) | bioreactor metagenome | biome: Moose rumen | place: Sweden | collected 2011-10 | reverse complement strand
GGGAGCGCCCTTTCCGGCACCGGGGCCGACTGGTCGGTGACGGGGGCCGACATTTCGGAGGGGATGCTTTCAAGGATGCGCGAAAAAGTGGCCGCAGCGGGCCTCGAGGGCAGGGTTTCGGCCGAAACGGGCGACTGCTGCGACCTGCAGTACTCCTCCGGCCGCTTCGACAGCGTCACCGTGGCTTTCGGGGTGCGCAATTTCGAGGACCGCGCCATGGCCTTGAAGGAAATCCTCAGGGTGCTCAAGCCCGGGGGGCGCTTCGTGATGCTGGAACTCGGCATGCCGGAGGGCGCTCTTGCCGGAAGCCTCTTCAAATTCTATTTCACGCGCGTCATGCCGCGCGTGGGGGGAAGGATGTCGCACAACGCCGAGGCCTACAGGTATCTGCCCGCGTCGGTGCTCAACTTCCCCGGGAAAGCCGAATGGACGGCCTTCATGGAGAAGGCGGGCTTCCGGAACGTAGCGCACCGGCCCCTCACCGGAGGGATCTGCCGCCTGTATGTCGGGGAAAAATAGCGTCTAGTCGAGCTTGAGCACCGCCATGAAGGCGCTCTGGGGCACCTGGACCTTGCCTATCTGGCGCATGCGCTTCTTGCCTTCCTTCTGTTTTTCAAGCAGTTTGCGCTTGCGCGTCACGTCGCCGCCGTAGCACTTGGCGGTGACGTCCTTGCGGACCTGCTTCACCGTTTCGCGGGCTATTATCTTGGCCCCTATGGCCGCCTGGATGGGGATGTCGAACTGCTGCCTCGGGATGAGGTCCTTGAGCTTCTCGCACATCTTCCTGCCGAACGCATAGGCGTTATCTTCGTGGATGAGCGTCGACAGCGCGTCCGCGGGTTCGCCGTTGAGCAGGATGTCGAGCTTGACGAGCCTGGCGCGGCGGTAGTCGATGAGATGATAGTCGAAGGAGGCGTAGCCCTTGCTGATGCTCTTGAGCTTGTCGTAGAAATCGAAGACTATTTCGCTCAGGGGCATGTCGTAGTTGAGCTCAACGCGGTCGGCGGTAATGTAGTTCTGCGAGACGAGGGTACCGCGCTTGTCGAGGCAGAGCTTCATCACGGGCCCGAAGAAATCGGCCTTGGAGATTATCTGCGCGCGGATGTAGGGCTCTTCGATGTGGTCGATGAGGGTGGGTGCCGGAAGGCCGGAGGGATTATGCACGTCCACCACCTCGCCCTGGGTGGTGTAGACCTTGTAGGACACGTTGGGCACGGTGGTGATGACGTCCATGTCGAACTCGCGGAAGAGCCTTTCCTGCACGATTTCGAGGTGCAGCAGCCCCAGGAAGCCGCAGCGGAAGCCGCTTCCGAGTGCCAGGGAGCTTTCGGGCTCGTAGACGAAGGATGCGTCGTTGAGCTGGAACTTCTCCAGCACGGTGCGCAGCTCCTCGAACTTGTCGGCCTGCACGGGATACATGCCCGCGAAGACCATAGGCTTGACTTCCTCGAAGCCCGCAATCGCTTCGGTCACGGGGTTGTCGGCCGAAGTTATGGTGTCTCCCACCTTCACCTCGGCGGCGCTCTTGATGCCGCAGATGGCATAGCCCACAGAGCCGCATTCCACCTCCTGTCCGGGGATGAGCTTCATCCGCAGAGTGCCCACCTCCTCGACGTCGTAATCCTGCCCGGTGGACATGAAGCGCACCTTCTGGCCTCGCCGTATGCTGCCGTTCTTTATTTTGAAATACGCGATCACCCCGCGGAATGGATTGAACACGCTGTCGAAGATGAGGGCCTGGAGGGGCGCCTGCGGGTCGCCCTGCGGGGCCGGTATCTTTTCGATTATGGCGTCGAGGATGGGCTCCACGCCTTCGCCCGTGCGGGCGGAAATCCGGAAAATCTCTTCGTGGCTGCAGCCCAGCAGGTCGACTATTTCGTCGGCCACCACCTCGGGCCGGGCGGAATCCATGTCTATCTTGTTGAGTATGGGAATGATTTCGAGGTTGTGGTCGATGGCATGGTAGAGGTTGGCGATGGTCTGCGCCTGCACGCCCTGCGAAGCGTCCACCACCAGCAGCGCGCCCTCGCAGGAAGCGATGCTGCGCGACACCTCGTAGCTGAAGTCAACATGGCCCGGAGTGTCGATGAGGTTGAGCGTGAAGCCCTTGTATTTCATCTGGATGGCGTGGCTCTTTATGGTGATGCCCTTCTCGCGCTCGAGACTCATGTCGTCCAGCACCTGGTTCTCCATTTCCCTGCGGTCGAGCGTCCCCGTGAGTTCCAGAAGACGGTCGGCCAGGGTGCTTTTGCCGTGGTCGATGTGAGCGATTATGCAGAAATTGCGTATGTCCTTCATTTCCATTGCTGCAAAGATAAGATATTTTTTGGCACCGCTTTTGAATTATCGCCCGATTGTACTATAAACCGGAACTTTTCCCGGGAAAAAACTTTGCACCATGAAACGGTCGTTTTTTCTTATCATCCCGACGGCGGTCCTCTGCATCCTGCTGCCGTCCTGCCAGCCCGACAGCCTGGTCAGCGTTGTCAACGTTGAGCTTCCCGGAGAAACTGTCCTCACTACGGACAGCTCCGACGCCAAGGATTCAAGCGTGGTGCCCGTGACGGGCAGCGCGGACGTAGACCCCTATAACGAAGAGGATTACGTGGACACCTACACTCCCGAAGGCACGGTCAGCATCGTGTTCTCCGAGGGAGGCGCACAGGTGAGCGGCGACACTTCCCTGGTGGGCATCACCACCGACGGCGCCGGAGTCACCGTGAACAATCCCGACGGCAAGTCCCTGAAATATGTGCTCAGCGGATCATCTTCGAACGGTTATTTCAAGCTTTACAGCACCAGGAAGCAGGCGATTGAGCTGAGCGGCCTCACGCTCACCAATCCTTCCGGCGCGGCCATCAACAACCAGAGCAAGAAGCGCACTTTCATCATCCTTTCCGGCGACAGCTCGCTTGCCGACGGAACGTCCTACAACACCCCGTCGGGCGAGGACGAGAAGGCGGCGTTCTTCAGCGAGGGGCAGCTCTGCTTCAGCGGCAGCGGCTCCCTCACCGTCACCGCGAAGGGCAAGGCCGGCATCACTTCGGATGATTACCTGCACTTCCTCGAAGGCACCGTAAGCGTATCGTCTTCGGGCGGTCACGGCATACGCGGCAAGGATGCCGTCATAGTTTCCGACGGCACCGTCTCCAGCAGCGTCTCGGCCGACATGAAGAAGGCGGTCAGCACCGACGGCTTCTACCTGCAGGACGGCGGCACCGTAACGCTCTCCGCTACCGGCAGCGCCGCCTACGATTCCGACGATTCCGACATCAGCGCGGCCGGCTGCATCAAGGCGGACGGCAATTTCATAATGAACGGAGGCAGCCTCACATGCACCTCCACCGGAAAGGGAGCCAAGTGCATCTCGGTGGACGGCAGGGGCTATTTCTGCGGAGGCAGCATCGACGCCAGGGCCTCCGGGGCGAGTTTCTATTATCAGAACGACCACTCCTACCCGAAGGCGCTCAAGTTCGACGGCGCCGTGATTGTCGGCGGAGGCGTCACTTATGCGAGTTCCGCCGCCCATGAAGCGTTCACCACCGACAGCACCTGGACCCAGAGCGGGGGCGTGGTCATCGCCGAAGCCAAGGACGACGCAGTCAATTCCGCGGGGCAGCTTACCGTGAGGGGCGGCTATCTGCGCGGAACTTCCACCGGCAACGACGGCATCGACGCCAACGCCGCCATCCTCATCGAAGGGGGTGTGGTGATAGGCGAGGGCACTACCGCCCCGGAATGCGGAATCGACTCAGTGGAAGGCACTTACGTAACAGTGAACGGCGGCTATGTAATCTCCCGCGGCGGCAGCATCGGGCCCTTCAACACCACAGGCGGCAAGGCTTTCGTAAGCTCGAGCATCCAGGGCGGCGCCACCGTCGGCCTGTCCGATTCGGACGGCCGCATCCTTTCCTACCAGACGCCCTCTTCAGGCGGCACGAGCGTCCTGTTCAGCGCCCCGTCGCTCACGCAGGGCGGCACTTACTACCTCGTTACCGACCCCACTTCCATCTCGCTCGCCAACAGTAACTTCCCGCGCTTCGGACTCACCTTCGCGGGCGGCAGTTCCGGGCAGATACTCACCGCCTCGTCAAGCGTCCAGGAAACGGGAGGCGGCATGGGCGGCTTCGGAGGCGGAGGCTTCGGAGGAGGTGGCGGCTTCGGAGGAGGAGGCGGCCCGTTCGGCGGCAGGTAAGCCGGCGCACACCGCCCCGGGTCAGAGCCCGAGGAGCGGGAGAGCCTGGCGGAAGTCGGTGATGACGGGGAAGCGGCCGGAGGCGAAGGGCGGAAGGTCGCCGGCGTCCACTGCGACGACGAGTGCGGCACCGCTCGCTTCGGCGGCCATTAGCCCGGCCGTGGAATCTTCGAAAATTGCGGTGCTTTCGGGGCTGCCTCCAAGTACGCGCATCGCCTTCAGGAAAATGTCAGGCGCGGGTTTCCCGCGGAGGGTGCCGTCGGCGAATATCACGTTTTCGTGCGGGAACCATTTCCCGAGATTCATGTGAGCGTAGTAGAAGCCGATGTTCTCAGCAGGGGCGGAAGTAGCTATCCCATAAGTGATTCCGTCATGCCTCAGAGCCGCGAACAAATCCTCGGCCCCGGGAGCGAAACAGCAGTTTTTGCCGGCGCAGATCTCGCGATACAGGGCCTCCTTTTCACCGGCGAGGGCGTCTATATCGGAATCGGAAATTCCTTCTCCGAAAATATAGCGCATGATCTGGTCGTTGGTGCGGCCCATGATGTGCTCCCGGATATCCTGCACCGTGAGGGGGCGCGCCCTGAAGGGGCCTGAGCCGGAATGGCGCCGGACCTGCTCCAGGAAGGCCTCGTTATGATACGGCGAATCCCAGAAAAGGGTGCCGTTGAAGTCGAAAATAACCGTTTTCATTGCCAGTCTACCACAAATAGGCCGTGTAACCTATCCCCGCGAGAATGGAGAACAGGAACGACGCCATTACGAGCATGGGAAGATATTTGTCGAGGGCTCCTTCTTCGTGAGCCCAGACGCCGCGCAGATGCATGATGAAAAGGGGCAGCGACAGCACGAAGAGCCAGTGCCTCCAGTCGGGGAACCTGAGCGCGCTGTACACGATCATGCACGCCCAACCGAGCGCTATCAGCACCGTCTGGTAGATGCGCGCCTTGTGCAGCCCCAGCTTGATGGCTACGGTGACGCGATTGGGAGCGTCTGTCTTCATGTCTCGTATGTTGTTGACATTCAATACCCCCACACTGAAGAACCCGATAGCGGACGCAGGCAGGAGCAGCAGCCAGCCGTGCAGGGTGTGAGCGCACATGAAGTAGGCTCCGAGCACGGCCACCTGGCCGAAGAACACAAACACGAACAGGTCGCCAAGAGCCCTGTAGCCATAGGGATTGCGGCCCAGGGTGTAGCGCATCGCGGCGAATATGGCCGCAGCGCCCAAAACTATGAGTATCAGCGACTCCATGCAGAACAGAGTGCCGAAGGACACCCATATCATGACAAGGCCCGAAGCTATGCAGAGCGAGAGTATGATTCCGATGCAGCCCTTTATCTGACCGACGGTCAGCATTCCTGAATTCAGGCCGTATTCGGGCCCCACCCGGCCGGCGTTGTCGGTGCCGTGCATCACGTCTCCCAGTTCGTTGGAGAGGTTGGACAGAATCTGGAGCAGCACGGTGGTAAGGCAGACGAGCAGCACCACGGCGGCCGGAACCTTGTAGTCGGCCACAGCCAGGAGCGAACCCATGAGCACGCCTGCGAGCGAAAGCGGCAGGGTGCGCAGGCGCATGCTTTTCAGGTAATATTTGAATTTTGCCATAAGAGTAAAGGTCTATGCATCCTCCGGCTTGGGATTCCTGCACAGCAGGATGCTGAATTCGTAGAGCAGATACAGCGGGATGAACACGACCATGAGGGTGAACGGGTCGCCGGTGGGCGTGATCACGGCAGCAAGTATCAGCAGCACCACCACGGCATAGCGCCGCCAGCTCCTGAGCTGTTTCCTGTTCAGCACGCCCAGGGCGCTGAGCAGCCAGGCCAGCACGGGCAGCTCGAACACCAGCCCCATCACGAAAACCATGGTGAGGAAGATGCTCATGTAAGAGTTCAGGCTGATCTGGTTCACCACCTCGCCGCCGATGCGGTACTGGGTGAGGAACTTGAAGATGATGGGGAAAACCACGATGTAGCCGACGGCGCAGCCCAGGTAGAACAGCAGCGTCCCCCCGGTGAAGGCGGTGCGCACCCCCTTGATTTCCTTAGGATAGAGCGCAGGCTTGACGAACACCCATATCTGGTACATCAGATACGGGAAGATGATGACCAGCGAAATCCACAGGGAGGTGCTGATGTGGGTGATGAACTGCGACGCGACGTTGATGTTGATGATGTCGACCTTCTCGGCCGGACCGTAGGCGAAGCCCAGGAGCCGGTACATGAAGAAGTCGGGATGGGTGGGGCCTAGGATGAAGCCGTCAAAGACATATGGCAGGGCGAAAAAACACCCCACCAGAACGATAACCAAAGCGATGATCACCCTGAGCAGACACCATCGAAGTTCCTCCAGGTGATCCCAGAAGGACATGTCGGACATCTACTCGGCCTCGTCCTTGGACTCTATTTCGACCGGCTTCTCGATCTCTTTCTTGATCTCGTCGAGTTCCTTCTCGGTTTCGGCCATGCCGGCCTTGAAGCTCTTGACGCCCTTGCCGAGACCTTTCATGAGTTCGGGAATCTTCTTGCCGCCGAAGAGGAGCACGATTACCAGCGCGATTATGAGTATCTCCCAGATACCGAAATTTTGGAAAAGCAATACCGTTTTCATGATTCGTAAATATAGTATTGTATGCTACTTGCGGGCGAGAACCTTGCGGGCGGAGGCGGCGATGTGCGCGGCGTCGAGGCCATAGGCTTCCATGAGCTGGGCCGGGGTGCCGCTTTCACCGAAGCGGTCGCCGCCGTTGAGGAACTCTACGGGGGCGGGCCTGGATGCGGCAAGCACCGCTGCGACGGCCTCGCCGAGACCGCCCTGGGCGTTGTGCTCTTCGGCCACCACCACGCAGCCGGTCCTGCCGACCGACTCGAGAAGGGTCTTGGAGTCGAAAGGCTTGACGGTAGCCACGTTCAGGACTTCGGCGCTGATGCCTTCGGCCTCGAGCTGTCCGGCCGCCTGAAGGGCTTCCCACACGAGATGCCCCGTGGCGACGAGGGTGACGTCGGTTCCGGGATTCAGATTGTAAATCCTGCCGATTTCGAAGGGCTCGTCGGGATCGGTGAAATTGGGCACCGACGGACGGCCGAAACGCAGATACACCGGGCCGTCGTAACGGGCCGCGGCCAGGGTGGCCTGCACGGTCTGGTTGTAGTCGCAGGGCACGAGGACCACCATGCCGGGAAGTGCGCGCATGAGGGCGAGGTCTTCCATGGTCTGGTGGGTGGCGCCGTCCTCGCCGAGCGTGATGCCGGCGTGCGAAGAGGCGAGCTTGACGTTGGTGCCTCCGTACGACACCTCCTGACGAATCTGGTCGTACACGCGGCCGGTGACGAACTCGGCGAAGGAGCCGCAGAAGGGCACCATGCCGGTGAGGGCCAGGCCGCTTGCCACGCCAATCATGTTGGCTTCGGCAATGCCGCACTCCACGAACCTGTCGGGGAATTCCTTTGCGAAGTCGCCCATCTTGAGGGAGGGCTTGAGGTCTGCGGTGAGGGCAAGCACCTTGGGATTTTCCCTGCCTGCCAGGACAAGACCCGCGCCGAATCCGCTGCGGGTGTCCTTCTTGCCAGTGTCTGTGTATTTTTTCATGCTAATAATCTCCTAAAGTTTCGTCGAGTTGTGCAAGCGCGGCGGCGCATTCATCGGCACTGGGGGCCTTCCCGTGCCAGCCGTGGTTGCCGCACATGAAGTCCACCCCGTGGCCCATTTCAGTCTTGAAGAGAATCATCTTGGGCTTGCCGTCCCGTTTGCGGGCGAGCTCGAAGGCGCCAAGGATGCTTTCGAAGTCGTGACCGTCCGCCACGATTACGTCCCAGCCGAAGGCGAGCCACTTTTCGTTGAGCTCACCTACGCCCGTCACGCTTTCGATGGGACCGTCGATCTGCATGCCGTTCCAGTCGGTCATGGCTACGAGATTGTCGAGCTTGTGGTGGACCGCCCACATTGCGGTCTCCCAGATTTCGCCCTCCTCGCTTTCGCCGTCGCCCAGCAGCACGAAGGCCCTTTCAGGCTGCCCCTGAAGCTTTTTGCCGAGGGCGATGCCGGCCGCGGCGGCCAGCCCCTGCCCGAGCGATCCGGAGGGCTGGAAGACGCCCTTGATATGACCCACGGCGGGATGCCCCTGGAGGTCGGAGCCGAATTTGCGGAGAGTGCCGAGCTTCGCGGGATCGAAATAACCGGCACGCGCAAGCACTGCATAGAACACGGGAGCCAGATGGCCTGCGGAGGGGATGAAGGCGTCCTGCCCGAGGGCGTCCCTGCGCCAGGTGGCCGGGTCTTGCTTCATCTCGTTGAAATAGAGAGCTGTGAGAATGTCGGTGCTGCTCAGAGAACCGCCCGGATGACCGGACTTCGCGGCTGTTACCATGCGAATGATATCCCTTCGGACCTGAGAAGCGATTGCTGTTAATTCCTCGATGGTTTTCATATAGTATGGATAAATTTTTCTAATTTTGCAAATATACAAAAATATAAGGCTATTACCACAACCCCCGAACATGGAAAATCTGGAGGAAACATTCAAAAAAATCGTGTCGGACTACAGCGAACAGCTGTACTGGCACGTCCGCGGCATCGTGGGAGACCACGACGACACGGACGACCTCCTCCAGGACGTCTTCCTGAAAATCTGGCGGGCCCTTCCGGGCTTCCGCGGCGAATCGGGGCTGTTCACCTGGGTATGGCGCATAGCCACCAACGAGGCCCTGGGCTACCTTCGCAAGAAGAAAGTGCGCGCGGCGCTCCAGTTCCAGAGCCTCGACGCCAAGGCCGAAAGGATAATCGACAACGACCCTTACTTCAACGGCGACGCCGCCCAGAGGGAACTGGTAAAGGCCATCGCGAAACTTCCCGAAAAGCAGCGCGCGGTCTTTACCATGCGCTATTTCGAAGACCTCAACTACGAGCAGATTTCCGAAATCACCGGCACTTCGGTAGGCGCACTCAAGGCCTCTTACTATCATGCAACCCAGAAAATCAAGGAGAGATTAAACCTCTCGGACGATTTTGAATCTAAATAATCGGTTTTTGTTTATGAAACGGCATCTTCCATACACCACCCCGGAAGGCTACTTCCAGAACCTGCGGCAGCGTCTTGCAGACATCCCGGAAAAGAAAGAGGCGACCACTTTCCAAAAGTTCTCGCCCTATCTTGCCCTTGCCGCGGTGTTCGCCGTTGCGGTAGTTGTGGGGAACGTCATAGTCAACAGGACGTCCGCCCCCACCGCAAGCGCCCTGGAAGTGGTGGAGTACCTCATGGACTCCGACCTCACCCTCTCCCAGCTCGAAGACGCCATCTATTATCCCGATTAATCGTCATGAAAAAGTTAACGCTCATTCTCCTTGCAACCGCACTGTCGGTCGCGGCCTTCGCCCAGGAAGCTCCCGGAAAGGCCCAGCGCGACCGCCTCCAGGCCGAAAAGATCGCCTACATCACCCGCGAGCTCGACCTCAGCCCCGAAGAGGCCCAGGTGTTCTGGCCCGTCTACAACCAGTTCCAGAAAGAGCAGAGGGAAAGCGACAGGCAGGTCCGCAACGCCCAGAAAGCCCTGAAGGAAGCTGTCGAGTCGGGCAAGGGCGACACCGAGACCAAGCCCCTCCTCGATTCCTGGGTGGCAGCCAAGAAGGCACAGAAGAACAGCCTTGTGGAGCACCGTGCCGAATTTGTGAAAATCATCGGCGAGGCCAAGACGGCAAAGCTGTACATGGCGGAGGAAAACTTCCGCAACCAGCAGATCCGCCGCATCGCCGGGCAGAATTCCGAATTCGACGAACTCTTCCGCAAGCAAAAGGAAGAAGCCGGCGAGATGCACCGCCGCCTGAATCAGAGGAATGATCATTAACTCTCATAAAATGAAAAAATTAGTCGCATTGTCCGCCGCAGCGCTCATGTTTTTCGCCTGCGGCCAGAAAGGTTACGTCATCACCGGCACCATAGAGGGCGATGGCCACCCCGTCAAGGACGGTACCGCCGTCCTGTTCATACCTGTAGGGCTGGAAGTGGTCGATACCGCAAAAATCACCGACGGCAAGTTCGAGTTCAGGAGCACCGAGGTCAATCCCGGCAACTACGCCATCGGAGTCCGCGACGTGCAGGGCTCGATTCCCATCTTCATCGAAGAGGGCAGGTTCACCGTCAAGGCCGACATCGAAAAGCTTTCGGCCGGCAGGGCGGAAGGAGGCGAAACCCAGAACCTCAACAACATCGTGAAGGACAAGAGGGAGGAAATCCTGCCCCGCAATGAGTACAACGCCCTCAACCAGGAGCTCATGTCCGACATCCCGCAGGAGCGCAGGGACGAGATCAATGCCATAATCGAGAAGGGCGCGAAGGAATTCGACGACTTCAAGCTGGAACTTGCCAAAAAGCATCCCGATTCCTACTACGCCGCCAACTACCTCATCTACAACTACTCCAACCTCCCCTTTGAGGAAGTGAAGCCTCTGGCAGACAAGATACTGAGCAACAAGAAGTTCGAGAACTACGCCAAAGTGCCGGTGGTCCGCCGGTTCATGGAGATCATGGAAAAGGAGAATCAGGGCAAGTAGGTGAGCCCTTCCCCGGCGCTGCGCCTCATGACCGAGGCGATGCCGTGGCGGCTGACCTTCACCTTTGAGTCGGCAAACTCCGGAATATTATAGGAGAACATGAGTTCCCTGTAATACTTCCGGGGATTTTTTTGCGGCAGCATGAAAGCCTTCGATGCGGTGCCGTCTTCGGAAACGTAGGTGAAATACGGCCGGGTGTAAAGCCCGTCGCCGCGGCGGCTGCTGAACACCAGCCAGCGGCTGTCGGCGCTCCAGGAATGGTAGCTGTCGGTGGAGACCGGAGAATTGGCCGCGGCAAGGGGGGACAGCTCCCCGGTGGAAAGGTCGACGCACCAGAGGTCCGCGTCGCTGTGCCAGATGGAGAAGTTGCCGAAAGAGTGTCGGGTGAACACCAGAAGCCTTCCGTCGGGGGAAACCCTTGGGAATGAGGCGCTGAAGGCCCCGCCGGCGTTGAAAAGGGTGTCGACGCTGCTCCCGAAAGTGCCGGTGGCGGCATCGAAACCGATGCGGCAGAGGCTGTAGTGGGCGTCCCGGTAGCCGGAGGGCATCCCTTCCACCGCAGGGGAAGTGCAGAAGTAAAGGCTACTGCCGTCGGGAGAGAAGCAGGGGAAGGTCTCGAAGGCGGCCTCCGACTTAAGGAGGGGGCACGACAGAATCCGCCTCGAGTCCACGTCGAGCACCACCACGTCCGAAGCGGAGTCGTACACTTCTATCCTGTCGGGGTTGCTCATGTGGTAGGCCTGGAAGGTCTTGTTCACCGAGAAGGCGATGAACTTCCCGGAGGGGTGCCAGAAGGGGTACACGAGGTTCGATATGGTGCTGTCGGTCTTGGTGTCGAGCTTGTGCACCGCGCCGTCTTCGACGAGCACCGTGCCGCCGTTGCGGGCCCTCATGTGGAACACCATCGAAGAGGGGTCGCGCGAGGGGAAGGAATGGCAGTTCACGCAGTTGTCGCCGGTGAGATTGTTCTCATACACGGGAGTCTGGCGGTAGTTTTCGATGTTGCGCTGGTAGATGCCCATGCGCCTCCACATGCCGTAGCCCGGAGGAATGAGGCGGTAGACTATGTAGGGGCTGGCTTCCTCTTCTGCAACATGAACGGTGAAAGGAGTCATTTCCAGCCACTTGCCGTCTTTCTTCACGGCCGGGGAGAACGTCAGGTCGGAGCCTTTCGACGCCTCAAGCAGCCTTCTCCACCTACCCTGCGGGAGACGGAAACAGCCCTTGCGGCTCCTCACGCTGAAAGCCCCTCCCCTGCCCTCGACAGTGAGCGCATAGGCAGAAGAATCGCTCATGCAGAAGTTCACGGGCGCGATGTTAGGCGGGAGCGTAACTTCCTTGTAGTCAGGGTAGATGCTGTAATCTTCCGCCAACTTTCCGACGATGGAAACCCTGCCGCAGGAGGCCAGGGCAAGGGCGCACAGCACTATGACGGGAAGCTTTTTCATCTTTGCACGGAAATCATGTAATACCAGAAAGTGTCGCCGTACTGCCCCCGGATGGCCTGCACGGGGTCGACGCCCTTGGAGGCCAACTCGTTGAAACGTTTGATGAAAGAATCGTAACGGTCTATCACCGACTGGCTTGTCCGTTCGAGGTCGGGGACGCTGCTGCGGCTCCTGAAATACACCAGATAAGCCTCTTCGAGCCTTGCGGGTATCGCCTCGGGGGGAACGTAGGCCGCTTCGACGTAATTCTTTATCTCCTCCAGGTTGCCTTCCAGAAGGAGCAGGGACTCATAGTAGCCCCTCGCGGCGGAATCGGTCGGGGCGGCTTCGAGGATGCAGCGGAGGTCGCTCCCAGGGCTCGACAGCAGATGGTCTCCGGAAGGGATGCAGCTGCGCAGGCGCGAGAGCTCCGGATCGGCCACGACGGCGGCGTCGTTGCGCAGGAAACGCCTCTTCTCCCTTGCCCAGCGGGCATGGAACAGGGTTTTCTCGAGGGCGCAGATGTATTTTTCGGCTATGTCCCAGGAGCCCATCGTAAGATTGGTGAGCACCAGCATGCGGGCCATGTAGGGATTGCCCCACTTGTAGCCTACCGAAGCGTCGAAGGCGGCGTTCTGCGCGGCTGCCACGTCGCCCATGCGCAAGTACACCCATGCCATGATGGAGGCCATGTCGGGATTCTGGTTGTTGCCCGTGGAGGCAGCCATGACCGACCTTGCGCCGTTCTGGGGGCTGTCGAAAAGAGAGTCGGGAAGAAGCCCGAGATGCGATTTGGCAAGATTCCTCAGATTGATGAAGAGAAAATTCGACTCCTTGCCCGCCGGGTCGTCATAAATGGCCTTCCAGTCGCCTTTGGCGGCGAAATGGAGCTCCTTCAGGAGCTGGTACTGAAGGGGGTCGCCAACGGCGCGGAAACCAAAGAAGACAAACAGGGCTGCGGCCGCCGTGAGAAGCGCAGCGGGAAGCGGGGAACGCGTTTCCTTCTTTTGGAAAATGCCCGACACGAGCAGCACCGCCGGCAGCAGGAACCACGACACATTGATGAAGAAGCGGGGGTACACGAGCTCGTCGAAATAGCCGGCGGCGAAAAAAGTGCGGGAGAAGTTGTCGGTGACGCCGGCAAGGAAGAAGGCGTAACCCAGGACCAGGAGCGCAGCCGCAGGAGCGAGGCCCGCGTACCAGCGGGTGCGGTCTTTTACAAGGGTCCACACGAAGATGCAGACGGCCGCAAGGCTTGCCGCCGGGCCGGTGAGAAGAAAGAGGGAGAGCACCAGGAGCGTACCGGCCACAACCTTGACTTTCAAAGGTTTACCCTCGCTGAACGGCAGATACCAGCGCAGCGCCAGGAGGAGCAGCACGAAGGAAATGAAACCCTGAAAGGAGTAGAACTGGTCCGAGAGGGCGATGCCTTCGGAAAGGAGCGGCAGAAAGCACAGCGGCAGCAGCCATCCGGGGCCCTTCACCGCTTTCCAGAGGTTCCAGGCGCCAAGGCCTATGAGCGCGCCGGTGATGAGCGCGCCCGCAAAGCGGAAGATGAAAAACTGCGTTACAAAACCCGAGAGCACCGAGGAAAGCCCCCCGACCTTGAAAAGGGAGGCGGCGATCCCCGACCGGGAATTGTCGAAAAGAAGCGTCTGTTCGCGGAAGAAGAATTCGTACTCCTCCCCCAACTGCAGCAGCACCATGACCACAGCGGTTGCGAGAAGGGTAAAAATCAGCGGAAAACGCTTCACCGGGTTTCGGAATACAGGAATTCTACCAGGGCGGCGAGGGAGTCGTCATCGGAATACTTTACCTTGCCCGCTTTCCAGAAGGCGTTGAGATTGTTCTTGTCAACCCCGTCGATGCCTTTGACATCGCTCTTTATGGCCCGCACCCTGAACCCCCCTTCAAATTGGAGGAACTTGGTTTCGACAAGAATCAGCTCCGCGCCTCCGTTCTTTACCGCCCCGCCCTGCGAGATGGGCTGGTTGAGCCTGAGCGACAGCGTCGCGCCGTTGCCGCCTTCGTACATGTCACGCTTCTCGACAGCGGACACCGAGGACTTGAAGCCGTAGCCGACATCGCTCCTGCCCATGGCCTCGCGGTTTATGCGGGTGGCGAGCAGGACGGCCCCGTGATCGGTGCGGCGCAGCACCTTCATGAGTTCGCCCTGCGAGTTTATGTAGTCTACCCCGTTGATTCTCACGGCCTTTGGGGTGAGCCCGGCCATCTTGAGGGTGTCGTTCTCGACATAGAACAGATTGCCGGCGCCCACGCCTATGTTGACCTTGTCGAGCACCAGACGGCTGCCGTCCCCCGCGATGACCTCGCCCGGGGCAAAGTCTTCGTTAAGGAAGGGCCACTGCTCGTGAGGAACATAGCGGCTCTGTGCCGTGGCACCCGCCCCGAACGAGAGAAGAAGGGCTGCGGCGGCCACGAAAAACCTACTCCGCATAAGCTTCCTTCTTTATGGAGTCGGGAATGCTCACCTTGACGTAAGTGTCCACCTCTCCCCCGGTGTCGGAGGTGAGGGTAAGGGTCTTGTCGGTGATGTCCACTGTGTATGAGGAGCCCCACGACGAGCCGGAGCTGTAGGTGCCCGTGAGAGTGTTGCCGGCGACGGCCCATTTGCCGGTATAGGAGTGATAGCGGCCCTGGCCGAGCATCTGGTACAGGGTGAAGCCGCCTCCTGTCTCGAAGGCGAGGTAGACGTCGACGGTCTGACCGGCGAAGGTGACGGCCTTGGTGCTGACGCCCGAGAGCTGCCATTCGCCTATTATCGACTCGGAGATGGCGGGTTCATCGGGCAGGGGTTCCTTGCAGGAAACCGCGCAGAGAAGCGCCGCCGAGAGTATCATCAGAATTGAAGATATTTTTTTCATGGTGAGTTGGGATTAAAGCCAGCCGCCGTTGTCGGCCTTGAAATTACGTGAAATGATGGATACTTCCTGGCTGATGGCCATGCCGCCGATGGCGGTGTCGCTGCCCACGGCGTCACCTCCGCCAACCGCGTGGATGATCACCTTGCCGGAGCCGATTTTGGTGGGATGCAGGAAGAGGCGGCCGTACTGGATGTACGGGTCGTCCTGGAGGCCGAGGGCTTCCCTGGTGGCGTCGGGAATCTCGATTCCCCTGTAGGTGAGGCTCACCGACGAGGTGCCGAAGTAGGTGGAAAGGTCTACCCACTGCTCGGCGCCGGTACTCACGATGATGCTGGGGATGCCTTCTATCTTCATCATGAGATCCCATGCGTCGATGGCGCCGGAGCCCATCATGTGCCTGTAGTTGTAGAGCTGCAGGGTCTTGCCGTTGGCAAGGGTCTTGGTGCCGTTCATGCGGGAGTCGATGTCCTTGGCGGAAGACACCAGCATGACCTTGAACTGGTCGAGAGTGAAGTGCTTGCCGGTCTTGAGGGCATAGGCGATGCCGAGCGCGGCCACGCCGGTGACATGCGGACAGGCCATGGAAGTGCCCTGCAGGAAGGTGTAATCCTCGCCCTTGTAAAGCTCCGAAGGCACGGTGGAGAGCACTCCGGCGCCCGTCCTGTTGTTACCCACCACCATGAAGTCGCCGCCGGGGGCGGAGATGTTGCAGCCGGGGCCGTAATTGGTGTAGTACGAAGGCATGAAGTCGGGGCCGAATGCCGATACGCTCACCACGTTGTTGAGCGCTCCCGGATAGCCCGCGTAATCTTTGGAGTCGTTGCCGGCGGCGAAGATGATGACACCTCCGTCCACCGCGTCGTTGTTCTTGGTGGCCTCGAAGTAAAGCAGGGCGTCGTACTCGGCACCCGCCGACTTCTTGTAGGAGCCGTCCGAAAGGAAAGTGCCGGCCTTGTAGCCGAAGGAGCAGGAAATGAGGGAGGCCCCGTTGTCGGCTGCATACTTGATGGCCCTGCCGACCCCGGCGACTGACGCTCCGCCGCTACCGCTGAATATCTGGCCGTTCATGAGCTTGACTCCGTTGCCGCTGCCGTCGCCGCCGGCCACGCCGCAGACGCCCAGGCCGTTGTTGTTCACGGCGGCAATCGTTCCGGCGGTGTGTGTGCCGTGACCGGAGTCGCCGTCGGACGTCCAGCTTATGGAGCCGTCGCTGCCGCCCACGAAGTTGTAGCCGTGGATGTCGTCGATGTAGCCGTTGCCGTCGTCATCGATTCCGTTGCCGGGGATTTCCTTGGAATTGGTCCAGATGTTGGCCACCAGATCGGGATGGGTGTATTTCACGCCTTCGTCGATGACCGACACGATGATCGACGGGTCGCCGGTGGTGAGCTGCTTCCAGACGTCCTTTACGTTGATGTCGCCGCCGGCGTAGGAGTTGTTGCAGATGGTCTTGTTCCCGGTGTTGATGTAGCCCCACTGCTCGCTGAAACGGGGGTCGTTGAAGATGTCGTAGGCGCCCTTGGTGGCAGGAACGGGAGCCTCATATCCGGGGAGGCCCTCGACGGTGACGTTCTCGGGTTTTCTGGCGACGGTGTTGAACTCAACCCTCTGCACCGAAGGGAGAAGGGCGGCGGACTGAGCAGCGGCGGTAAGGTCGGTGCCTTCCTCGAGGAACAATTCGTACCATTTGTCGAGGCCGAAGCGCTTTTCCATTTCTTCCTTGCCGGGAACGGAGGGGAACACCTTTTCGACGGACCTGGCGCCCGCAATGGAGGCGAGGTCCTGCCCGGTGGGCAAAGTGTCGAAATACAGCAGTATGGAGCCCTCCTGCGCGTCGACCGCAGTGTTCACGGCCTTGGTGGAAAGGGCTGCACGGGCAATGTCGTCCTGAGCGATGGTGTCTTCGGTTCTGCTGCACGAAGACAGGGCCACCAGCGAGAGGACTGCGAGAAAAATCGATATCCTTTTCATAGCCTGTAAATATAACACTTTTTTGCTTGCAAAAAAAGGGCCCGGCGCAGTGCCGGGCCCGATTTGTATGAGGAAAATCCTCAGATTAGAGATTCATGTTGGAAGCCTTCTCGATTTCCCTGGTCTTGCCGGCCCTGACGGGGGCGCTCCCGGGAACCGCGGTGAAGGAAACGCTCTTGGGCTCGCCTTCGAACTCGATGCTGAAGGACTCCATGTGGCCGACGCTGAGCGTCCTGACCTCACCGGCCCTGAAGTTGCCGAGGCTGAATTTGCCGAGGCTGTACTTGCCGGCGCCCGGAACTGCGGTCTTGGTGACGGCGGGAGCTGCATTTGCGCTGGGCAGAACGAGCTTGAACGCACCGTGCTGGTTGGCATAGTAGTAGCCGTCGCCGTTGAGCGTGCAGAGCAGACCCTTTACGGTCGGGTAAGCAATGACGCCGTTCTCGAGAGTGCCGACGGAGAAGGGCTCGCCCCTGTAGAGGGAGGTCACGCCGTCGATGAAGCCGTCGCTGGTGTTGAGACATACGCCGTAGTCCTGGAGCTCGATGGTCACGTTGGTAGGATCGGTGGCGTCGATGATGATTTCGGTGGGCCTCCAGAAGATGTCAACGTACTCTTCCTCGAGCAGCGCATAGAGCTCGTCGTAGTCGTCGCCCTCGTCCATGAACAGCGGAGTGAGGAGCGGGAGCTGGTAGTCGGCGAGCTTGTACAGGCCGGGATGGGTCTTCTCCTGGTATACGGTGCAGCTCACGGGATAGGGATCTATGCCGTAGAGGCCGCACGCAACGTCGTCGGTGTATTCACCCACGCCGAGCAGGTTCCACTCGTACGGGAGAGGATCGGTCTTGTAGGAGCCCATTGCCAGTGTCTCCTGATAATCGTTGGTCGCCCAGACGAACAGGCAGTACTCGGTGTCGGGGTTGAGGCCGGAAACGATGGAAGAGTAGCCCTTGGTGGTGTTGATTTCGGCAAGCACGTCGGAGCTTACGGAATCACTTTCCAGGAGGTCGGCATAAATGACATCGATACCGTACTTGTTGACGGTGGCCGCGGTGTAGATGCCCATCTTGGCATCGGTAAGGCCTTCAGAGTAAACAAGGTACGAGAAGGAATTGAGGGAGGTCAGACCATCCTTTTCGTAACGGGCCGGGGTGTCGGAAACGCTTACGTTGAGGTTGATGTCATAGGAGGCGTCGCCCGCGGCCACATAGTTGAAGCTGGTGTAGTCGGAAGCCTGTGCGCCACTCTTCTCGTCGAAGGTAACGGCTACCAGGGTGTAGGTGCCGGTTGCGGGAAGGGTGAGCTCCATGTATTCCTCGGTGGAGCCGGGCACGAAGTTCTGGACGTCGGGCTGGGTGCCTTCGATGATGGCATTGGCCACGTTGCCGGCCATGGTCTCGGAAAGGGCGCTCTCGACGACGGCATACTTGACGTTGGCGACATTGGCGCCGAGGGTGAAGAGAACCGGAAGCTTGCCGTCGTAGGAGTAGTCGGTCTTAACCTTCACGGAGTAGTCGGTACGGGTGAAGCCTGCGCCGATGCCTTCGATGTCGAAGGCTGCGGGATGCCATCCGCCGAGGCCTATAATGTAGTACCACTCCACGTAGAAGTAGAAGCCGCCGTTTCCGTCATAGTAGGACCTGTAGTCGAGCTGGGAGGCATTCTTGCTGTAGAAGTCGTCAGCCGAATCCCAACTGCCGGCATAGGTGGAGTTGATGATGTTGTAGTAGTTGTAGCGGTCGTAAATCTTCACGAAGTAACCGGTATCGTATTCCCAGCCGATGGACTGCTCGGGAATGTCGATATAGTTGTTCTTTGAATTCCAGACGAAGGAGAGGTGGACGTCCTCTCCGGTGCCCCAGAAACCGGGACCGGGATCGGACGAGCCGGAGATGTCGCCTTCTTCGTCATAGGTCTCGCAGTGACGGATGCCGTCCACCTCGTAGTACTTGATGTATCCGGTGTGGACCTCACCCCACCAATTCTGGTAGAAGGTGACCTTGACGGGATTGCCGTCCTTGTCTACGAAGTTCTGGTAAGCTACCCTCATGAACGATACGTCGCAGCCGGTAGGATCGCTGCCATACCTTGCGGCATAGTTCTCGTCTTCGATCTTGAAGCTCACGCTGTACACCGTGCCTTCCTTGGCGGCGGGATATGTCAGCTCAAGGGTGGTCTCGGTCTGGCCGTCGGCGAACTTGATGTCACCCGCGCTGAGCACGCTCGCATCGGAATAGGTGGCGGTGTAGGGAACCGTGATGGCACCATTGGTGTTCTTGCGGGCAACCAGAATGGTGATGTTGGTAGGATCCGTGGGGTTCTGGACGATGAGGTCGCCGTTGGTAACTTCCTGAGAGGGGAAGTATACTTTATAGCAACCTGCCGCCTCCTCGGGACCGGGTTCGAAGACCTCTTCCGCCTGCTTGCAGGAAGTGATGCCCACGAAGCAGACAGCTGCAAGAAGATATAATGCTCTGCTTAAATTTTTCATAAGGCAAATAGTTTAAAATTAATCGGTTACACCATCACGAAGACCGGGGTTCTGGTCCATCACGGGCATGGAACCATCGGTGTTGTCCTCGATGCCGAAGTTGGTGTCAAGCTCGCCCTGGGGGAACCTCATGAGCAGCCAGCCGTCGTCATGTGCCATATTGAAGCGGAACGCGTCGGCGATGTTGCTGCTCTTGCCGTTGTCCTTGAAGCGGACGAGGGGCTTGTCGAGACGCTTGATGTCGAACACGCCGAAGCCTTCGCCCCAGAGCTCGACACGGCGCTGGAACCAGATTTCGTCTTCGAGTTCGAGCGACCTGCCGGTAACCGCATAGTTGGGATCGCGGTAGGTCTGGACATAGTTGGTAAGGAGACTGCTCGCATCGGCCTTCTTGCCCATCTTGGCGAGACACTCGGCCTGGATGAGGATCATTTCATCCACGCGCATCATGGGCATGTCCTCGGCGTTGTCGACCGTACCGATGGGGTTGCAGCCGAACTTGACGTTGGTGTAGGGCAGGAAGGGAAGCTTGCTGTCGCCGCCGTCGGAATAGTTGGCCACGTCGTCGTGGAGGACGCCGTCGGCATCTTTCCACTTGAGGCCGACGATGAGCGAGGACTGGAGGTTCTCATCAACCCACCACTGCTTGCGGATGTCGGTGTCGGGAATCTTTTCCCAGAGCATCTTGTTGATGCAGGTGTAAACCTGGCAGGCGGGAGCGTAAGCCCAGCCGGAGAAGGAACGGAGCCATGAACTGGTGGTTGCGTAGCGGTAGGTGAGCGCAAGGTTGGAGTTCATGTCGTAGCCCCAGATCCAGTCGTGCTCGCTGATGTCCTCGAAGGCGGTGCCGTCGAAGAGGGCGGTCTGGAGTTCGCCTATGCTCTTGGGAGTGTAGCCGGCAGCGGCCGCAACTGCGTCGTTGTAGGCTTCCTGATATTCCTGCATGTCGAGGTGGGCACGGGCGCGGAGACCGAGGGCGACGGACTTGTCGACGTAAGCCTTGGTAGGCCTGCTGTAGCCTTCGAGATGCTCGACCGCATAGTCGAGGTCTTCGATAATGAGGTCGTACATCTCCTGCACGCTGGCGCGGGGATTGTTGGCGAAGTCCACTTCCTCGAGGGTGATCTTCGGAACGCTGGGAGCGTCTTTCTTGGTGACGAACTGGAACTCAGGAACGAGCATCAGGTAGGCATAGGCGCGGAGCGCGTGGGCCTGGGCGATCATGTAGATGGAGCTCTGGTCAGTGACGTCGTCGCCGAAGCCGCTGAGGAAGGTGTTGGCATCTGCCACCATGTTGTAGGGAGTACGGTAGCGGATGTACGGGTTGCGGTAGTTGGCGTTACGGGAGGAATACTCGCCGCAGACGCTGAACCAGTTGTAACCGGAGTCGGCTATGAGGGCATCGGCACCTTCGAGGTCGTTGCAGAACATCATCATGAGGAACTCCCAGTCGTCGGGAGTCGAGTACATCTTGATGGGCTTGCCGATGTTGGTGATCATGCCTTCGAACGCAGCCTTTGCGCGGGTGGGCACGGCGGCGTTCGTTTCCTGCACCTGGGAGGAAAGCAAGGTGCCGCTCTCGGGCTTTATGTCTTCGAAGTCGTTGCAGGCTGCGATTGCCAGAAGGCCTGCTATGACGGGGAATAATCTATTGAGTTTCATATATTCTTCTTGTTTAAGATTAGAACATAACGGTTACGCCGCCGGTGATGGTGCGCCTTGCGGAATAGTAGCTCTGGTTGACACCGGAACCGCTGGTATAGCCGCCGAGACCGATAGTGAAGCGCGGGTCGATACCCTGGCGGGCGGAGAGCACTGCAAGGTTCTCACCCGTCACATAGAAGCGAACGGAGCTGAGCTTGATCTTGCTGACGAGCTTTGCAGGAAGAGTGTAGCCGAGGGTTACGTTGTTCAGGCTCAGGAAATTGGAGCTGACGACGTAACGGTCGACATTGGTCTGGCCGACCTGGGTGTCACCGTCGAGACGGGGAACGTCGGTGTCGGTGTTCTCGGGAGTCCATGCCCTGAGGAGGTCTTTGTGGATTGCAAGACCGGAGTTCTGCTGGGAGAGCATGAGGGCCTGGTACTGACCGTCATAGTAGCGGCCGCCGAGCTGGTAGGACAGCTGTGCGGAAAGGTCGAAGCCGTAAGCGCTGAGGGTGGTTCCGAAACCGCCGGTGAGCTTGGGCAGGAAGGTGCCTATCCTGTACTGGGTGGCCTTGCTGAAGTCGGCAGTGGTTTCCTCGCCGGTCACTTCGCCTTCTTCGTCGAGGACGTCGTAGTAGTAGAGGGCCTGGCCGGTTTCCTTGTCGACGCCTGCATACCTGCGCATGAAGCCGTCATACAGGGTGCCGCCGACCTCGATGATCTGGGAACCGCTGCGGATGCCGTTCTCGGATACGCTGGGATCGAGTTCGAGGATCTTGTTGACGTTGTGGCTGAAGTTGGCGTTCCAGGACCAGACGACCTTCTTGGTGTTGATGATGTTGCCGTCGAGGGAGAGTTCGATACCCTTGTTGTTCAGCTTGCCCACGTTGACATACTGATGTGCGGTAGGATTGCCGGAGGACAGGGGAACGCTCTTGTTGTAAAGCAGGTCCTTGGTGGTCTGGTAGTAGAGGTCGAGGGTACCGTTCAGGTAGCCGTGGAAGAGCTCGAAGTCGAAACCGGTGTTGAAGCTCTGCTTGGTTTCCCAGGTGAGGTTCGGGTTGCCCTTGTAGGTAAGGGCGAGACTGTACGAAGTGCCGTCGTAGGAGTGGCTGTACTGATCCTCGTAGGGATAGAGGGAGCCGACGTCGTCGTTACCGGATTCACCGTAGCTGAGCTTGAACTTGAGCATGTCGACGGCGTCGACATTCTGCATGAAGCCTTCGGAGCTGATGAGCCATGCCGCGCCGGCGGACCAGAAGTTACCCCACTGGTGACCGGGAGCGAAGCGCGAAGATGCGTCGCGGCGGAAGGAGGCGTTGGCGAAATACTTGCCGTCGTAGTCGTACTGGGCACGGCTGAGGATACCCTTGGTGGCGTACCTGTTGGTGTACGACCTCATCTGCGACGAGGACGAAGGAGTGTCGTCGGCGTTGTTGAGTTCGCCCACGAACGGGTTGAACAGGTGGTAGTTGTATGCGTACAGCGCCTGGCTGGTGTAGTTGTAGTCTTCGTAACCGGCGAGAATGTCAATGTTGTGGACGCCCGCGAAGCTGTTCTTGTACTCGGCGAGGAACTGCCTGTTGACGGAGAAGAACCTGCTGTGGGAAACGTAGGCCTCGCCGTCGACGGAGGCACCCGAGCCGAATATGCTGGCGAGCGAATTGTAACGGGTGTTGTCGTCGGTAAGGCTGAGGTTTGCGGTGAGGCTGAGGCCCTTGATGGGAGTGACGACCACGCCCCACTTGCCGGTGAGCACGTCGGCCAGGTTGTTGGCTATGTCGTTCTCGTTGTCACGGACGGCGTTGCCCACCGTGCTGGCGCGCACCTGGTTGGTCTGGTTGGAGTCGTACTGGATGCGGCCGTTTTCGGTGTAGATGTAAGGCTGGCCGTTTTCATCGAGCTTGCGCACATACAGAGGATATACGGGAGCGATGGTGTTGACCAGGTAGAAGAGGTTGCCGGAGGAACCCCAGGAGCCGCCGCCGTTTGCGGAATGCGACTGGCTGTGGGAGAAGCCCATGGTGGTGATGAGCTTGATCCAGTCCTTGGCCTGGTACTCGGCGTTGATACGGCCGGTGTAGCGCTTGTAGTCGGAGTTGTTGATGATACCGCCGTCCTGCAGGTAACCTGCACTTGCATAGTAGTTGAACCTGTTGGTGGCGCCGCTTGCCGACACGTTGTATTCCTGACGGTAGCCGGTGTGGAACACCTCGTTGTACCAGTCGTCGGGGAGATAGTAGTACTCGCCGTCGCTGTAGCCGAGCTTGGCGTTGGGGTTCAGGCGGAAGTTGGTGCCGATGAGCTTTTCGCCCTCGGGCAGGGTGTATACCTGATAACCGATACCGCCGTTGCCCGGATCATAGAGGGCGGCGTCTGCCATCGCGTAGCTTTCAGCCTCGGTGTGGCCGGAGTAGTAGTAGCCGTTGTAGAGTTTCTTGTACCAGGTTTCGTAGTACTGGCCCGGGTCGGAGATGACGTCGTAGTTGGGGATGAGGCGGTCGTTGCGGCCGAACCTTGCATCGAACTTCACGCGGGCTTCGCCTACGTTACCCTTCTTGGTGGTGATGAGGATGACGCCGTTTGCACCGCGGTTGCCGTAGATGGCCGCTGCGGATGCGTCCTTCAGGACCGACATGGATTCGACGTCCTGGGGGTTGATGTCGGACATGGAGCCGTCATACGGGGCGCCGTCGAGGATGATAAGAGGAGCCTGGCTGGCCTGCATTGAGCCATAGCCGCGGATGCGGATGGTGTTGGAGCCGCCGGAGGCCGGGTCGCCCGAGGAGGAGAACACCTGTACGCCCGGAGTCGTGCCGGCGAGGGCATTGGTCACGTTGGTGGTGATCTTCTTTTCGATCACGTCTTCCTTGACCATTGCCGCAGAACCGGTGAAGGAGCTCTTGGTGGACGTACCGTAACCGATTACGATGGTCTCGTCCAGGAGTTCTGCATTTTCTTCCAAAACCACGTTGAGGACCGACCTTCCGTTGACGGGCACCACGATGTCGGTGTAGCCCAGGGCGGAGAAGGTCAGCGAGCCGGTGGAAGGAGCACTGATGGAGAACTTGCCGTCAATGTCCGTGATGACACCTTTGGTGGTCCCGGTGACGATCACTCCCGCTGCGGGGACCGGTTCACCGTTGACATCCGTAACGGTACCGCTCACGTTGATGTTCTGGGCGAGGCCCGTCACACACGCAAGCAGCAATGCCGCAGATGTTAAAAGAAGCTTAAATTTTCTCATAAGCCGTTAAAGATTAGTTAAACAATATACCTTTTTCGATATAAATAAGTTTTTTCATTGTGAACGGCAGTCGCGGTTCGATGCCATTCGGGTGCAAGTTAGGATTAATTTTTTACAATTGCAAGCATTTCCAAGGCCTGCTTTTTATCTTTCCATTATCAAAATGCGGTGTTTTTTGTCTGGTTTTTAAGAATTTTTTAAATTAAAATTACAATTTTTTTACACCGGGGGTATTTTTTCTTACAAATTACAATTTTTAAAAATTTAATAAAAAAATTTCATAATTGCCGTTCCGGCGGTTATTTCGCAATGAATAAGGAATAATGCGTGCGACGCGCGCGCGAACAGCATTTTCTCCGCCATAAAAAATTTTTTAAATTTTTATTGCAAATCAATAAAAAATTATTACTTTTGCGAAAACAATAAACGTTTCGCGATATGATAGCAACTTGGTGGGGCGCCTTGTCGCCTGCAATGAAAGTCCTCTGGGGAGTCACCCTTGCGGCTTCCCTCATCTTCATCATCCAGACCATTCTCACCTTCATCGGGGCGGACGCAGACTCAACGGGGCTCGACGCCCCCGACATCTCCGACATTCCGGGAGACGCCGACGTCGCCGTAGGCGGGACCGGCAGCAACCTGTACACCTTCCGCAACCTCATCAACTTCCTCCTCGGCTTCGGCTGGACGGCCATCATCCTCCAGGAAAAGATCCGGTCGGTACCCCTCCTGCTCATTGTGGCGGCCGCCGTGGGCATAGGCCTGGTGGCGCTGGTGATGTACATCTTCACCCTCCTCGGAAAGATGCAGCAGAGCGGCAACATCGACGTCTACAAATCGGCCGTAGGCTGCCAGGGCACCTCATATCTCACCATCCCCCCGGCACGCAGCGGCGAAGGCAAGGTGCAGATCAGCATCGGCGGCGCCGTGCGCGAATACAACGCCCAGACCGAGGAAGACTCCCCCATCCCCACCGGCACCCCCATCAAGGTGGTGGACGTCATCAACGGCATCACCCTGCTCGTTGAAAGGCTCGACCCGACAATCATCTAATAATATCAAAGCTATATGGAACTTTATCTGATTCTCATCATCGTATTCGTGGTGATCGTCACCTTCGCCGCGATTCTGCGCCGCTACCGCCGCTGCCCGTCCGACAAGATTCTTGTCATCTACGGCAAAACCGGCCGCAAGGCGTCCGCAAAGTGCATCCACGGAGGCGCCGCCTTCATCTGGCCCGTCTTCCAGAATTTCGCCTACCTCGACCTCAAGCCCATCAGCATCGAGTGCAACCTCACCAACGCCCTCTCCAAGCAGAACATCCGCGTGGACGTACCCTGCCGCTTCACCGTGGGTATCAGCACCGAACCCGAAGTGATGACCAACGCCGCGGAGCGCCTGCTCGGGCTTTCCACCGAAGACATCCGCAGCATCGCCACCGACATTCTCTTCGGCCAGCTGAGGCTCGTGATCGCCACCATGGACATCGAGGAAATCAACGCCGACAGGGACAAGTTCCTCGCCAGCGTATCCGCGAACGTGGAGGCCGAACTCCGCAAGATAGGCCTCAAGCTCATCAACGTGAACGTCACCGACATCCGCGACGAGTCGGGCTATATCGAGGCCCTCGGAAAGGAGGCGGCCGCAAAGGCCATCAACGACGCTAAGAAGAGCGTGGCCGAGCAGAACCGTTTCGGTGAGACCGGAAAGGCCCTCGCCGACAAGGACACCCGCATCAACGTGGCATCCGCCGACGCCGACGCAGTGAAGGGCGAGAACAACGCGAAGATAGAAATCGCCAACTCCGACGCCCTGCGCCGCCAGAAGACGGCCGAGGCCGACCGCATCGCCGTGGCGGCCGAAAAGGTGCAGGCCGCGAAGGCCCTGCAGGAAGCCTACCAGAGCGAGCGCGACGCCGAACTTGCCCGCGCCGAAAGGGAGAAGGCGACCCAGCAGGCGAACATCGTGGTGGCCGCCGAAATCGACAAGGAAAAGCTCATCATCGAGGCTGAGGCGCAGGCCGAGCAGGCCCGCCGCATCGCAAAGGGCGAGGCCGACGCCATCTTCGCGAAGATGGACGCACAGGCCCGCGGTACCATGGAGATCCTCACCAAGCAGGCCTCCGGTTTCGCCGAAACCGTGCACGCCGCGGGCGACGACCCCCAGAAGGCGGTGCTCATGATGATTGCCGACAAGCTGCCCGAGATAGTCAAGACCCAGGTCGAGGCCGTGAAGGGCATCAAGTTCGACAAGGTGACCGTATGGGACAACGGCTCGTCAAAGGACGGCAAGACGGCCACCGCAAACTTCCTGAGCGGCCTCATGGGCTCGATACCCCCGCTGCAGGATTTGTTCAGGATGGCAGGCATGGATCTGCCCGACTACCTCGGCAAATCTCCCGAAGAGCAGGAAAGTGCCGGGAAAAAGGAGGAATAGCAAGCCGTGGCCATAATAGTTAACATAGACGTGATGCTGGCCCGCCGCAAGATGTCTTCCGGCGAGCTGGCGGAAAAGATGGGCATTACGCCGGCCAATCTGTCGATACTCAAGAACGGAAAGGCCAAGGCGCTGCGCGTCACGACGCTCGACGCCCTGTGCAAGGCCCTGGACTGCCAGCCGGGCGACCTGCTGGAGTACTCCCCCGACCCTTAGGAATGAGAAAAAATTAGTCGAGGATTACCAGCACCGGGGCCGGATGATTGAAAACAAGGGATACCACGTCGTCCGAAGCCCTGTTGAGGGTAGCCTTCCACCAGGCATCGAACTTTACCTGATCGAGGGGCCACTGAAGGCCCTTCGATTTTATTTCCAGCGACGGGTCGGTGGTGAAGAAGGAGATTTTGCGGCCCTCGCCCACGTGGAGAGCGGTGCTGCCGGAGACGGCGAAGGCGGTGGACCAGTCGGAGACCATGTCGACATTGATGCCGCGGACAGCGAGGCCGAAGCCCGTTTCGTCCAGGCTGCGGCGCTCCCATTCCATCAGCCAGCCGAGGTTCCCGACTGTGTGGGCCTCGTTCCTGCCACCTGCGCCAAGTATATGGATTTCAGATATTTCCGGCCAGCGTTCGCGCATCAGGGCAAAGGCCTTGGCAAGGTCGTTGTCGTCCTGCTCCTCAACGCGGACCAGGCGGTCGGCGTATTTTTCTTTCACCGCCCGGGGGGTGGAGTCCATGTCGCCCACGATCACCGTCGGCTCCAGGCCCAGGCGCTCCAGCCTTTGAACGTTGCGGGAGCCGTCGCAGCAGACGATCACGTCCGCCGACTTCAGAAGGTACAGCGGATACTCCTTCCGGGGAAATTCTCCGTTGCACAGGATGACGCCCTGTCCGGAGCCAGGCGCCATCCGGCCAGGTTCGTTTGCTGCGTGTTTCATAACAATTTGATTTTCAAATATTTACACTCCATACCCGGTTATTTCTGGGAGCCTCCCACGATGTCGAGGATTTCGGAGGTAATCTGCTGCTGGCGGCCCTTGTTGTACTCGAGGGTGAGCTCGGCGAGGATGTCCTCCGCGTTGTCGGTGGCCGTCTGCATGGCGATGGTGCGCGCGGCGTGCTCGGCGGCGACGCTGTCGAGAAGCATCGCGTAAATCTTGAGCCTCATGACCTGGGGGAGGAGCTGCTGCGCGATGAGGGCGGCGGAAGGTTCGAAGATGTAGTCGGGGGCAGATTCTTCGCTTCGCTCAGAATGACAGGGAGAGGACTCAGAATGACAGGGAGAGGGTTCGGAGAGGGCGGAGGGTTCGGAACCGGGAGCGGGTTCGGAGAGGACGGAGGGGAGGTAGGTTTCGGTCACGACCTCCTGGCGGGAGATGCTGACGAAGTGATTGTAGATGAGCACGATGCGAGAGTAGACTCCGGAGTTGTATGCGTCGATGAGGGTCTGCGCGAGCTCCCCGGCCTGTTCGTAGGAGGGGTGCGCAACGAGGTTGTTGAGGTCGCCGCCCGAAGGGTCGTGGCCGGCCTTGCGGAGGGAGTCGGCGATGCGGCGGCCTATGGGAAAGACGTCCACGGGGGCGCCGCAGGAGGCGATTTCCGCCATGGTGCGCTTGAAAACGTTGATGTTGAAGGCGCCGCAGAGCGAGGAATTGCTTGCCGCCGCGACTATCGCCACCCGGCCGGGGGCCGAGGCGCCATGGACGGGGACGGAGGCCGAGGGGCAGGAGCCGGGCGCCGCAGCGCGGACGTCCGCAAGGATGGAGGAGAGCGTGGCCTCGTAAGGCCTCAGCGTCTCGACTGCCTGCTGCGCCTTGTGCAGTTTGGCCGAAGCCACCAGCTTCATCGCCGAAGTGATTTTCAGCGTGGAACGGACACTGCCGATGCGGTCCTTTATTTCCCGTAACGATGCCATTGCCTACCGGGTGTTCTCTTCTTTTTCGTTCATGAGCGAATCGCACACCCCGGAAGCGACCTTCTCGATGGTGGCCACTGCGCCGTCGGACACCTTTCCGGCGGACAGCTCGTCGAGCAGGGCGGAATGCGAGGCTCTCATGCGGTCGAGGAAAAGCTTGTGGAAAGCGCCCACCTGGTCGATGCGTATCGACGACATCAGGGCGTGCGTGCCGCAGTAGAGCACCGCCACCTGCTCCCCTACCGGCATGGGCGAATACTGCGGCTGAATGAGCAGCCGGTTGTTCTTGCGGCCCTTGTCCAGCGCCATTGCGGTGACCTTGTCGACATCTGACGAGAATTTGGAGAAGGACTCCAGCTCCTCGTACTGCGCCTGGTCGATCTTGAGGGTGCCGGCGACTTTCTTCATGCTCTTTATCTGCGCCGCGCCGCCCACGCGGGACACCGATATGCCCACGTTGATGGCGGGCCTGAAGCCCTGGTTGAACAGCCCGCTTTCGAGGTAGATCTGGCCGTCGGTGATGGAGATGACGTTGGTGGGGATATAGGCGGACACGTCCCCCGCCTGGGTTTCGATGATGGGCAGGGCGGTGAGCGAACCTCCCGCGCGGACCTTGCCGCGGAGTGCTTCGGGAAGGTCGTTCATCTGCTCGGCAACTTCCTGCTGGTCAATGATTTTGGCAGCACGTTCGAGAAGCCTTGAATGCAGGTAGAACACGTCGCCGGGATAGGCCTCGCGGCCCGAAGGCCTGCGGAGGATGAGCGACACCTCGCGGTATGCCACGGCCTGCTTGGAGAGGTCGTCGTAGACCACCAGGGCGTGATGCCCGGTGTCGCGGAAGAATTCGCCGATGGCAGCCCCGGCGAAGGGGGCGTAATACTGCAGCGCGGCGGGATCGGCGGCGGTGGCGGCGACCACTATCGTGTAGTCCATGGCGCCGCGGGAGCGCAGCGACTCCACGATGGACGCGATGGTCGAACCCTTCTGGCCCACAGCCACATAGATGCAGTAGACCGGCCTGCCGGCTTCGTATTCGGAGCGCTGGTTGATGATGGTGTCGATGGCGATGGCCGTCTTTCCCGTCTGGCGGTCGCCGATGATGAGCTCGCGCTGGCCGCGCCCTATGGGAATCATGGCGTCGATGGCCTTGAGCCCCGTCTGAAGGGGTTCGTTCACCGGCTGGCGGTAAATGACGCCCGGAGCCTTGCGCTCCAGGGGCATGGGCACCTTTTCGCCCGGAATGGGCCCGAGACCGTCGAGCGGCTCGCCCAGCGGGTTCACCACGCGGCCCGTCATCTGCTCGCTTACGGGCACGGAGGCGATGCGTCCGAGCTTGCGCACGTTCATGCCCTCTTTCACCTGGTCGGTAGGACCGAGCAGCACGGCACCCACGTTGTCCTCTTCGAGGTTCATCACCACGGCCTTCACTCCGGAGGAGAACTCCAGGAGCTCGCCGGCCTCGGCGTTCGACAGCCCGTATATGCGGGCCACGCCGTCGGAGACCTGCAGCACCCTGCCCACCTCCTCGAAGCCCACGGAAGTGTCGATGCCGCGGAGCTGTCCGAGCAGGATATCAGAAACCTCACTTGCTCTTATATTGTTGTCTGCCATATTTTTATACCAATCTTTGATTCTTTGCCGCAAACTCCCTGCGGATGCGCTCCAGCTGGCCCTTCACGCTCGCGTCGAGCATGAGGTCGCCCACGATGAGCACGAACCCGCCTTCCAGTCCGGGGTCCACCTCGGTGTCGACGTATGCCTTGCCTTCGAGCAGCCGGGACACCTTTTCGTAAAGCCCGGGAGACTCGACCGCCGAGATGAGCCTCACCATGCGGGCCCCGGTGCTTTCGCAGTACATGTGAATGAAGTCGTTGAGTATGAAGCGCATGCACCAGCCGCGGCCGTTCCTGTTTACAAGAAGGGCCAGTTTCCGGAGGTCTTCCTCCAGGGGGGACGGCACGACGCCGGGGTTTTTCAGAAGCGCCCTGGCCTGGGCGAACACCTGCTCGCCCCTGCCCGACTCCTGGGTGAGCAGCAGAAGGGCTTTTGCGTAGCGTGAAGAAATTACCCCGGTGTTCATAAACGTTTAACTCTGCGGTTTGTCTGCGGTTCCTGCCGCCTCGTCGACCAGCTTGTCGATGAGCGCCGCCTGTTCGGAAGACGAGGAAAGGGTCTTGCGGAGCACCTTTTCGGCCACCTCCACCGACAGCATCGCGACCTGCCTGCGCATCTCGGCCTCGGCGCTGCGCCGGTCGGCCTCGATCTGCATCTTGGCATGCGCAATCATGCGGGCCGTCTCGTCGGCGGCATCGGCCTTGGCCTGCTCGAGGATGCGGTCGCGGGCTGCGGACGCCTCCTTGAGTATGGCGGCCTGCTCCTTGCGGGTCTCCGCTATCATCTTTTCGTGCTCGGCCGACATCTCCACCATGCGGCGCTCCACCTCATCGGCCTTGCGTAGGGAGTCGGCGATGCGGTTGCTGCGTTCGTCCACCATTTTGGTGATAGCCGGGAATCCCCACTTCGCCAGTATGAAGAACACTATGGCGAAGATGACCACCATCCAGAAAAGGAGGCCGGCATCGGGAGTGATGAGGCTCATTTACCTGACGATGGCAAGGAGGCAGGTGATGATTCCAAGAAGGCTGGCGCCTTCGATCATGCCTGCCACGATGATGGTGGTGGTGCGGATGTTGCCGGCCGCTTCGGGCTGGCGTGCGATGGACTCGACGGCGGTGCTGCCTATCTTGCCGATTCCGTATCCTGCGGCGAAGGCCGCGATTGCCGCTCCGAGAGCCGCTCCGACTGTTCCGAGAGCCGCCCCTGCGGCCGCCTGAAGTAAAATCAATGCTGTCATAATCTGTATAATTTAATGTTTGACTCTTGCAAGGCCTATGTATATGCTCGAAAGCATGGTGAATATGTATGCCTGGATGAAGGAAATCAGTATTTCCAGCACATCCAGGAAGATTCCGAAGAGAACGCTCACGGCTCCCATTCCGTACAGGAGGACCCCTCCGTACTTGGCCATTATGAAGATGATGCTGACCATGCAGATTATCTGGATATGGCCCGCCAGCATGTTGGCGAAAAGACGCACAGTGAGCGAGAGGGGCTTGACCAGGGCACTGAATATCTCGATCGGAGCCATGATGGGCTTGAGGAAGACGGGGACGTCGGGATTGACCAGTTCCTTGTAGTAGTGCCTTGTGCCCGTGAGGTTTACGGTGAAGAAAGTGAACAGCGCGAGCACCAGGGTGCAGGCTATGTTGCCGGTGAGGTTGGCCCCTCCGGGAAAGAAGGGGATGATGCCGAGGAAGTTGTTGAGCAGTATGAACAGGAAGGCCGTGAGCAGATATGGGCTGTAGCGGAGATAGTCCTCGCCTATGTTCTCCTTTGCCATGTCGTGCACCATCACCACGAGCGGCTCCATGAGGGCGGCAAGGCCCCGCGGAGCCTCCTTCAGGGCGTCGTGAGTGCGGTACCAGCGGGCCGTGAGCAGGATCAGAACCACCAGGAGCAGCGAACTCATCATCAGCGAGAGCACGTTCTTGGTTATGGAGATGTCAAGGGGCCGGGAGCCGTCGGCCTCGACTATCTTCCCCTCGTGCGGCTCGCCCTTGCCTGCAATTCTCAGAGCAACCCCCTCTGACTCCCCCTTGCGAAGGGGGAGAGTTGTTGATAAGGACCCGCTTTCAAACTCCTCCCCTTCCGAGGGGAGGTGGCCGGAGGCCGGAGGGGTATTGTGCAACAGCCGCTTCGAGGAGAAGCAGTGCCAGGAGCCGTCGTGAGTGCGGACTATCACCGGCAGATAGATTGCCACCGGACCTTTCGCGGTTGTGAACACGTGCCATTCGTAGGAGTCGCCGATGTGCTCGAAGATGACCGAGGACACATCGACTTCCTGCGCCGACGCCATGACCGGCATCAGCAGCAGAAGCAGAAGTGTCCAAAGCCTTTTCATTCCGCGCAGATTTCGATTTTGTCTCCTGACACCCTCACCACTCCGCTCCGGATGGCCAGGCTCTCCTCTCCGGATGCTGATTCCCAGCGGATCGAGCCCGCCGTGAGCGTGGATATGATGGGGGCGTGGCCCGGCAGCACCATGAAAGGGGCCTGCGCTCCGGGGAAGAGAATCTTCTCCGTCTCGAAAGTCCTGTTCGACTCCGGGGTGTAGAGGGTTACCGTCATGCCTTTGCCTGTGAGAGTATCTTTTCGCCCTTGGCGATTGCGTCTTCTATGGTGCCCACGTTCAGGAAGGCCTGTTCGGGCAGATAGTCGCACTCGCCGTCCATTATCATCCGGAAGCCTTTGATGGTGTCCTGGATGTCCACCATCACCCCGGGAACGCCGGTGAACTGCTCGGCCACGAAGAACGGCTGGCTCAGGAAC
>FLNY01004267.1_pt1 | contig 33169 bp, 27 predicted proteins | sample 1140381 | NCBI WGS metagenome assembly FLNY01 (sample SAMEA3878172, study PRJEB12797) | bioreactor metagenome | biome: Moose rumen | place: Sweden | collected 2011-10 | reverse complement strand
TTGAGGCTGTGCAACATACAAAACACCTCAACCGAAAAAGCCCGTCGAGACACCCGTTTTTGCACATAAAACTGGCAATTTTGACCCATTTTGAGGGGCGAACCGACGCATCAAAATGCCCGGAAGGACGTGTCGCGTTGGCAAACTTCTCGTGTGAACTTCCCAAACTTCTCTGTAGAAGTCAGGAAACTCCTCTTGTCGAGTCGGTTTTCGGGACACAATTTTGTCTATTTTGTCAAGTTTTGAATCCAAAATCGAAATAGCAAAAAGTAAGCGAAACGCGCAAAAGACTTACATTAATGTATATTGGTGTCCGGAGGAAAGCACCGAACCAAAGGTCGACGAAAGTCAAGGTGCGAAAGAACACAGACGTGGGTGCTCTCCGCCTGCGCCTGAGGCGATAGCCGAAGAAGCCTCCTTTATATGCTTTTCTTCAGGAAAGCTGATGGATAGGCACATAAATGGAGGCGCTCACAATTTTTACCCGGATAGCAATATAAGAAAATATAAATGAGGCACCTCTCAGAGATGTTTTTCTTTGTTTCTTTACCTTGCATGCAAGCCTTTCTTATCGAAAATCCTTGGCTTTGCGGCACATATATTTGAAAAATAACCTCTTTAAGCCATCCTTTTCCTGTTTTTGTTTCCTATTTAAATATAAAATGTGTACCTTTGTCGCCCGAAACAAATAAGCACGAACGTACGGTGAAGGTAGCAGTTGTAAAGTATAATGCCGGCAACATCTTTTCGGTGGTCCATGCTTTGAAACGCTTGGGCGTTGAACCATTGTTGACGGACTCCCCCGAGGAACTGCGCAGTGCTGACCGCGTCATCTTCCCCGGTCAGGGTGAGGCATCGGGTGCGATGCACTACCTTCGTGAGCGAGGGCTGGACGAGGTGATACGTTCCCTGACGCAGCCTGTCCTGGGCATCTGCATCGGTCAGCAGCTGATGTGCCGTCATTCGGAAGAGGGCGATGTGGATTGCCTCGGCATCTTCGACGCAGACGTGAAGCGCTTCGTGCCTCTCAAGCACGAAGACAAGATACCTCACATGGGGTGGAACAGCCTTGAAGCAATTAAAAATGAAAGATTAAAAATTAAAAATGGCCAGTCCTCCCCTCTATGGAAGGGCTTGGATGATGCTCCTTTCGTTTACTTCGTCCACAGTTTCTATGTGCCTGTCTGCAAGGAAACGGCTGCCATAACAGAATACATCCATCCCTTCAGCTCTGCCATGCAGAAGGACAACTTCTACGCCACGCAGTTCCATCCCGAGAAGAGCGGCAGGGTAGGGCAGCAGATACTCCGTAACTTTCTTGAGCTATGATAGAGTTAATTCCTGCAATAGACATCATCGAAGGCAAGTGCGTGCGCTTGACCAAAGGCGACTACGACACGAAGAAGGTCTATGGCGACCCGCTCGAGATGGCTCAGCAGTTCGAGCAGCTCGGGCTGCGTCGCCTGCATGTCGTTGACTTGGACGGTGCCAAGAGTAAGCACGTCGTCAACCTCGATGCCCTGCGTGCCATTACGACTCATACCAATCTTATTGTCGACTTCGGCGGAGGCGTGAAGAGCGACGACGACCTCGAAGCGGCTTTCGAAGCAGGAGCCTCGATGGTGACGGCAGGAAGCATTGCCATTACCGAACCGCAGCGCTATCTCCGTTGGCTCGGGAAGTATGGTGCCGACCGTCTCATCCTTGGTGCAGATGTCAGAAACGGACGCGTCTCAATAAACGGATGGAAAGAAGATTCAGACGTCAGGCTCGAAGATTTCCTTACCCGCTACATGGAAGCCGGCACGAAGAACGTACTCTGTACGGAGATTAGCCGCGACGGAACGCTCGAAGGCCCTGCGATAGAGCTCTACCAAAGCATCATGCGTCGCTTCCCTGAGTGCCATCTCATCGCAAGCGGTGGTGTAGGAAGTACTGAAGACATCGACGCTCTCGACCGTGCTGGCATCCCCGCCGTCGTCTTCGGCAAAGCTTTCTATGAAGGACATATAGAGATTGAGAAATTAAGAAAATAAGAAAATAAGAAATTAAGAAAGCTTTGTTAGCAAAACGCATCATACCTTGTCTCGATGTCAAAGACGGGCAGACCGTCAAAGGCACTAACTTCCTGCAGCTAAGGCAGGCAGGTGATCCTGTGGAACTCGGCAAGCTGTATAGTCAGCAAGGAGCAGACGAACTGGTCTTCCTCGACATTACTGCCAGCCACGAAGGCCGCAAGACCTTTGCCGACATGGTGCAGAAGGTGGCAGCCGAGATTGACATTCCCTTCACCGTAGGCGGCGGAATAAGTGAGCTTCGAGATGTGGAACGAATGCTCTCGGCTGGTGCCGACAAGATAAGCATCAACAGTGCAGCCCTTCGCAGGCCGGAACTCATCGACGAGATTGCCAGTCGTTTCGGCAGTCAGGTCTGCGTTGTTGCCATCGATGCCAAGCAGGACGAAAACGGCTGGACGTGCTACCTCAACGGAGGTCGCATCCCGACAGAACGGAATCTCTTCGATTGGGCAAAGGAGGCAAACAACCGTGGTGCTGGCGAGATACTGTTCACCAGCATGAACCACGATGGCGTGAAACAAGGTTTCGCCTGCGAAGCCCTCTCACGCCTCGCTTCCGAACTCACCATTCCCGTCATCGCAAGTGGCGGCGCAGGCAAGATGGAAGACTTCCGCGACGTCTTTAACCAAGGACATGCCGATGCTGCTCTTGCCGCAAGCGTGTTCCATTTCGGACAAATAAGCATTCCTCAACTCAAAGAATACCTCAGGAAAGAAAACATTAACGTAAGAATATAATGAAAATAGACTTCGATAAGTGTGGCGGCCTGGTGCCTGCCATCATTCAGGATGCAAAGACAAAGAACGTGCTCATGCTCGGCTATATGAACGAGGAGGCACTTCAAAAGACTCAGGAGAGCGGCCTTGTCACCTTCTTCAGTCGTTCCCGCAGATGCCTTTGGACGAAGGGCGAGACGAGTGGCAACTACTTGCATTTGGTCGACATCAAAGTCGATTGCGACAATGACACGCTGCTTGTTCAGGCCATTCCCGACGGCCCGACTTGCCACACGGGTACTGATACCTGCTGGGGAGAAGAGAATAAGCTCAATCCGTTGCTCTTCTTGTCCGAGCTTAGCGACTTCATCGAGAAACGTCACGAAGAGATGCCTGAAGGCAGCTATACTACTTCTCTCTTCAAGGATGGTTTGAACCGTATGGCACAGAAAGTGGGTGAAGAGGCTTTGGAACTTGTCATCGAAGCCACCAACGGCACCAACGACCGCTTCATCTACGAAGGTTCCGACATGCTCTATCATCTCATCGTGCTTCTCACAAGCAAAGGCCTCCGCATTGAGGACATGGCACGGGAACTCATGGAGCGTCACAACCCTGGTTGGAAGAAACATTAAAAATAATAAATCGTCAATCGTCAAATAGTAAATAACATAAGGGTGATACTCAATTACAAAGATATCGACATCTATCAGGACGAGCATCTTGTTCTCTCTGACGTGAACTTCTGTGTGGAGGAAGGCGAAATGGTCTATCTGACGGGTCAGGTGGGCAGTGGAAAGTCGTCGTTGCTCAAGACAATCTACGGCGAGCTGCCCGTCGAGAAAGGCAAGGCAGAAGTCCTTGGCTTCAACATGTCTCGTCTCAAGACAAAGCATCAGCCAGCACTGCGGAGGCAGATGGGCATCGTCTTCCAAGACTTCCAGTTGCTTCGTGACCGAACAGTTCACCGCAACCTCGACTTCGTGCTGCGTTCCATCGGCTGGAAGAAGCAGGCAGAACGTGAGCAGCGCATCGTGGAAGTGCTCGAGATGGTGAAACTTGCCGACAAGAAAGACAAGTTCATCTACGAACTGTCTGGTGGCGAACAGCAACGCATCTGCATTGCTCGCGCCATCCTCAACAACCCGAAGGTCATCCTTGCTGACGAGCCGACAGGCAACCTCGATGCTGAAAACGGCGAACTTATCCTGGCCCTGCTCGACGAGATACGTCGCCAGAACCATACCGCCGTCATCATAAGCACGCACAACATGCAGTGGCCAGAGTATTTCCCTGGCACCGTATATCGCTGCGAAGAAGCAAGACTCATCAAAGAAAACTGAACAATAAACACTATATTGCAAAAATGAAAGTACTGAAGTTTGGCGGTACATCCGTCGGATCACCGCAGAGAATGCAGGACGTCTCAAAGCTCATTACTGAAGACGGACAGAGCAAGATTGTTGTTCTTTCAGCAATGTCCGGCACGACAAACACTTTGGTTGAAATCTCGGATTACCTCTACAAGAAGAATCCCGAAGGTGCCAACACCATCATCAACCTGCTTGAACAGAAGTATGCTGAGCACGTAAGTAAGCTTTATCGCACGGAAGATGTCAAGCAGAAGACGATGAAGTTCCTGCACGAGGAGTTCGACTATCTGCGTTCCTTCACGAAAGTACATTTCACTTCTTTCGAGGAGAAGGTCATCTTGGCTCAAGGCGAAATCATCAGCACGAATATGGTGACGAACTATCTGCAGGAATGTGGCGTCAAGGCTTTGCTCATCAATGCGCTCGACATCATTCGTACTGACAAGAATGCCGAGCCAGACATAAACTATATCAAGGAGAAGACAACCAAAGTGCTTGATGCTAATCCTGACTATCAAATCTATATCACACAAGGCTTTATCTGCAGAAATGCTTACGGCGAGATAGACAACCTGCTTCGTGGCGGCAGTGACTACACGGCTTGCCTCGTCGGTGCGGCCATTCAGGCTGAGGAGATTCAGATATGGACCGACATTGACGGCATGCACAACAACGACCCGCGTTTCGTTGACCATACCGAGCCTGTCCGTCAGCTCTACTTTGAAGAGGCAGCAGAGCTTGCCTACTTCGGCGCAAAGATACTGCATCCCACCTGCATCCAGCCGGCAAAGTTCGCCCGAGTGCCCGTCCGTCTGCTCAACACGATGGACCCAACGGCTCCTGGCACCATTATTAACAACGACTTCCAACATGGCATCATCAAGGCAGTTGCCGCTCGCGACGGCAACATCTGCATTCAGATAAACAGCAGCCGAATGCTCTTGGCTTATGGCTTCCTTCGCAAGGTCTTCGAGATATTCGAGACTTACAAGACCAGCATCGACATGGTTTGCACCAGCGAGGTGGGTGTCAGCGTCACCATCGACAACCGTCATCATCTGGAGGACATCGTCAACGAGTTGAAGAAGTACGGAACCGTCAGCGTCGAGGAGGACATGTGCATCATCTGTGTTGTTGGTGACTTGGCAAGCGACAATGTCGGCTTCGAGGCACTGGCAAGTCAGGCGTTGAAGGATATTCCGGTTCGCATGATCAGCTATGGTGGTTCGCCTCACAACATTTCGTTTGTCGTTAAGGCTGAAGACAAGAAGCGTACCCTCCAGGCTCTCAGCGATACCCTTTTTAAATAAAACGTAATGGTAAGAAGATTGTTACAGGACATGAAGGACCGCTTCGAGACGCTTCGGACGCCCTTCTATTACTACGATACGGATTTGCTCGCCGACACGCTTGCTGCCATCCAGTGTGAGACGGAAAAGCACGAGTCTTGGCATCTGCATTATGCTGTCAAGGCTTGCACCAACCCCAAAGTGCTGAGGAAAATCAGCGAGGCAGGCTTTGGTGCCGATTGCGTGAGCGGCGGTGAGATAAAGGTTTGCATAGAGAACGGCTTTCCTGCCAGCGAGATTGTCTTCGCAGGTGTAGGCAAAGCAGATTGGGAGATAGAGTTGGCTCTCGAAGCTGGCATCCAGTGCTTCAATGTGGAGAGTGTTCCGGAACTGGAAGTCATTGCAGAGATTGCAGAACGAATGAACAAGGTGGCAAATGTCAGCTTCCGCATCAATCCAGATGTGGGAGCGCACACCCATGCTGGCATCACTACCGGCCTTGCAGAGAACAAGTTCGGCATTGCCAAAGAAGATATGATTCACGTCATTCGTGTCTGCCAAAAGTATTCGAGCGTTCGTTTTGTAGGACTTCACTTCCACATTGGGAGCCAGATACTTAAAATGGACGATTTCGAGTCGCTTTGCTATCGTATCAATGACCTCCAAGACCAGCTTGAGGCCGCAGACATCACGGAAGTTAAGAACATAAATGTGGGTGGAGGTCTTGGCATCGATTATGACAACCCCGATGCACATCCCGTGCCTGACTTCAAGGCATATTTCGAGACTTACGCCCAGCACTTGAACCTACGCTCTGGGCAGCATCTTCATTTCGAGTTGGGCAGGGCAGTTGTAGGTCAATGTGCCTCGCTCATCACGAGATGTCTGTATGTCAAACAAACGCAGACAAAGCAGTTTGCTATCGTAGATGCAGGCATGACGGAGCTCATTCGTCCGGCTCTCTATGGAGCGAAGCATCTCATTCAGAACCTAACGAGACAACAGACAACAGACAGCAGACGACAGACTGTAATCAAGTACGATGTGGTAGGCCCCATATGCGAGAGCAGTGATGTCTTTGCAAAGGACTGTTTGTTGCCAGAGACGAAACGTGGCGACCTGCTTGCCATCCGCTCGGCTGGCGCATACGGAGAGACGATGGCCAGTCAGTACAATTGCAGGGCATTGCCTCTGGCATACACAAGCGACGAACTAAAACAATTGTAGAAAGAGATAATAGTCAGCGCTCAATGATGAATAACGTCAGCATCATAGTCACTTGCGAAGAGAAGCAGCAAGCACAATTGAGGCAGCTTCTGCCAAGACTGCTTTCCATTCAATATGAAGGTGAATATGAGGTGATTGTGGTCGATAAGATGCACGACAAGGACCTTGGCGAGTGGCTTGAGGACATGGAAGTTCAGTTCTCTCAGCTCAGCCATACGTTTTGTCCTGCAAGTTCAAGAGGCCTTGATGTCCAACGACTTGCTATCACTTTAGGTGCCAAGGCTGCCGTTGGCGAGATGCTGGTGGTCCTTCCCGTGGGTGTGGATTTGCCGACGGGTGACTGGCTCGGTAAGCTCATGTCGCAATACGACTCTTCTGGAAGCGATGTCGTCGTCTTTACGACGCGTCGGGGGAATAGTCTCAGCTGGTTCAGGCACATATTTCGCCGCACCTTCTCTGTCTATACTCCAACCACTTCCATCATTCTCAGCCGCCGCAGCATCTTGCTAAAAGAGCAGGTCGTCAAAATGTCTAATTGTAAGTTCATAAAATGCAGTCAATCCCTTTCATAGCGTGGTGTCTTGAGCATCTGAATTACTGGGTCATCACTCTGCTGATGGCCATAGAAAGCAGTTTTATCCCCTTTCCCAGCGAGGCTGTGGTGCCGCCTGCTGCCTACAAGGCTGCTACGACAGGCGAGCTGAATGTGTTTCTCGTTGTTGTAAGTGCCACCATTGGAGCCCTCATCGGTGCATTGGTGAACTATGGTTTGGCACGTTATCTTGGCCGTCCGCTCGTGTATCGTTTTGCCGAGAGTCGTTTCGGCCACATGTGTCTCATTGATACGGAAAAGGTGGAGAATGCAGAACGCTATTTCGACGAGCATGGAGCCCTTGGCACTTTCTTCGGGCGACTTGTGCCGGCCGTTCGTCAGCTCATCTCCATTCCTGCTGGTCTGGCAAGGATGAACCTCGGCAGATTCGTGTTCTACACGACACTCGGTGCCGGTCTCTGGAACTCAATTCTTGCAGCCATGGGATGGTACATCGGCCATTATTACAGCGGTCAGCTCGAGGAGAAAGTGGCGCAGTACAACGGCGAGCTGAAGATTGCCATGATCGTACTCGGTGCAGCCGTCGTGCTTTACCTTATTTATAAAGGAATGAAGAAATAAATGCAATTTTCTTTGCCAGTACAAAATAATTCGCTAACTTTGCAGTCGATAAACTAATAATTACATGAAGAATCTTGCTTTAAGCGGCCTGCTGACGCTACTTTTCGCCTCATGCTACTTCGATACCGACTTGAACGATTACGACTCTATCGTGACGCCCAACAAGCCGATGTCGGAAGAGTATTATTGGTTATACAACAGCAAATTGTTTCATGGAATAGACAGCTGCCAGGTCGTCGGCCAACTGGAGAACGAGAACGACGAGCAAGACTTCTATAGCATCAATCGTAAATGCCTCGTCAGCAACGATACAATCTATGTCGCCAAACGAGACCTCACCGACAATCATACCGTCCTGAACGGCAGATTTTATATCGACGACGAACAGTACGAAGTCTACGAAAAGCTTCGCTGAACACCGACAAACGTTTTTCTGGTAATATGACAAAAGCGAAATCCAACTCAATGGGTTTCGCTTTTGTCTTATTTGCCGTTATTTGTTCCTGGCAGATGTCGGCTGGAATGTGCTGTCGTGTCGCCAGTACTCTGCAGAGAAAACTCCAGTACTCTGCAGAGAAAACTCCAGTACTCTCACGAGAGTACTGGGATTTTCTCTGGACAACTTCATCCTTTTTTCTGGTTTTCTGCAATTCTTTCCAGTGTCTGATAGACCTGCATCAAGCCTCTGGGAACATGGAAGCAGCCTTTCCACTTGCCGCCTTTGAGGGTGAGCAGCACCTCGCCACGGCGGTTCAGGTAGCCGAACCACTCGGGATATTCCTTGTCGACAAAGTGGCTCCAGACGTAGTCGTGTACTTTCAGGAACCAGTCGAGGCACTCCTGCCGGCCCGTCAGTTCGTAGCCCTTTATCATCGTTATCAGCGTTTCGATGTGAACCCACCAGAGCTTCTGGTCCCATTCCAACTGCTGCAAGGGGCGGCCCAGACGGTCCATGAAGTAGAAGATGCCGCCGAACTCCTTGTCCCAACCGTACTCAGCCTCGCGCAGGGCAATGTGAACGGCCTTCTCGATGAGGTCCTGTCGGCCCAGACGTTTGCCCAGATCCATGATGAACCACATAGCTTCGATAGCATGACCTGGGTTCTGCAGGCGACCTTCATGGCAGTCAACCAGCTCGCCGTCGATGCTGACGTTCTCCACAATCATGTCGAGCTCGGGACGATAGAACACGTCGAGAACCTCGTGCAGGCAGATGTCGATGGTCTCCTGAAGGAACGACGGTTCCAACAGGTCCTCAATCTCCAGCGCCACGTTGCAGAGTATCATCGGCAGGGCGAAGTCCTTCATGGCACGGGCACCAGGGGCAGCCTTGCTCCACTTGCCTTTCGGATTGCTCCGCTTCGAGAGGACTATGTCGAAGGTCTGCTTGGCGATGTCGGCGTACTCCTGATTGCCGGTGGCCTTGTAGAGCTGTCCGAAAGCGATGACGGCAAAGGTGTAGGAGAAGATGTTGTAGGGCTCGACGAGCGGACGCCCCTGCCGGTCGAGCGAGAAGTACCAGTTGAGCTGGCCGTCGTGACCATATTTCTTCAGGAACTCGGCGCCCTGTATGGCAGCGTCAAGCCACTCCTGCCGCGCCTCCACCTTATTGTAAAGCGTTGCCAACATCCACACCTCGCGGCCTTGAAGCCAGATGAATTTGTCCGTGTCATAAACCTCTCCGTCGCGCTCGATGCACGTGAAGAAGCCACCATACTCTTTGTCTATGCTGTTCTGCATCCAAAAGGGCATCACCCTGTCCAGCAGCTCGCTCTTATATTGAGCGGCAAGTTTCTTGAAATCTACCATGTTTATTTACAATTTGACGATTAACTAATTACGATTTATTTACGATTTAGCGATCTAATCCCCTCTCCTTTGGAGAAGGATAGGGTGAGGCTTACTAATACACTCACCACGATTCCTATTGCCCCAAACAAGAAGAAGTTGACATCCGTGTAGAGGTACATCAGGAAGACCACCAGTTCGCCTGCGATGAAGCCTGTCAGGGCAGCTCTTCCCTTGATGCGTGGGAAGAAGACTGCCATGACGAAGAGACCTCCCAAACCGCTCGTCAGCAGTCCGAGGATGGTGTTGAAGTAGTCGAGCAGCGAGGCGATGTCCCATGTGGCCATCAATAAAGCGATGCCCAGGCCAATGAGTCCGCTGACGACACATGTCCAACGTGCTATTCTGAGCAGGGCTGTATCTTTGATAGAAGGGCGGAACCGTTGCACGAAGTCCACGCTGAAGGCTGTCGAGACGCTGTTGATGTTGCTCGAAATAGTGCTCATCGTGGCTGCAAAGATGGCGGCGATGAGCAGTCCGGCCAGTCCTGCTGGCATCTGGCTCATCATGAAGTAAGGGAAGATGGCATCGCCTTGTTGCATCGTAATGTCAAGGCTTTGCGGATGCGTCTTGTAGAACGTGTAGAGACCCGTGCCGATGAAGTAGAAAGCGACACTAATGAAAACGCTCATGAAGCCGTTCACCAGGATGCTGCGGCCTGCGCTTTTCTCGTCCTTCGTCGTCATGTAGCGCTGGATGACCGTCTGGTCGCTTGTGTAGGAGATAAGGTTGTTGGCAATGCCTCCGCCAATGATGGCAACCCAGAAAGTGACGCGTCGGTAGTCGAGACTCCAGACGAACATCCGCATCTTGTCGTTATCGACAGCTATCTGCCAAGCTCCTGAGAAGCCGCCTTCCGTGCCTGCCCAAAGATAGACGGCAGCAAAGATGGCTCCGCCCACAAGGATGCAGCCTTGAACGACGTCGCCCCAGATGACGGCTTCCACGCCGCCCATCGTGCAATAGACAATAGTGACGAGTCCCATCAGGATGATGCAAAGGTAGATGTCAATGCCCGTCACTGCGGTCAGGGCAAGCGAAGGCAGGTACATGACGAGGGCCATGCGTGCCACCATGAAGATGCAGAACAAGGTGGATGCCATCATGCGGGTGGCAAGGTTGAAACGTTCTTCGAGTATCGCGTAGGCAGATGCTGCTTTGAGACGTCGGAAATAGGGTAGGTAGTACCATATCACGGGAAAGCCCACGACGGGAATCATCCACAGCATCGGATAGTAGGTCCAGTCGGTGGCATAGGCTTTGGCAGGAATCGCCATATAGGTGATGGCAGAGAGCATCGTAGCGTAGATGCTGATGCCGGCTGCCCACCAAGGGATTCTTCCGCCTCCCTTGAAGAAATCTTCAGCACCGTTCTCTCTTTGCATGAAGTAGATACCCATGCCCAGCATTGCGACAAGGTAGAGAATAAGAACAGTCCAGTTGAGCCAGCCGAAATGCGTCTCGTGCTTTGTCTCGATGCGTGAAATCTTGTCCGACCTGATGCCGGGCATCGTCTCGCCTCCGCTATAGTACCAGCCTCCATCGAAAGGCGTGAGGGCAGCACCGGCTCTTGCTAAGGCTGTGTCACCTTTGATGGTCGTCCACGAGTCGGTGATCGTGTGATAGGCCAGCACATCGCTTCGGAACTTGTACCACGATGGCTCGTGACGAAGGTAGAGGCTGTCTTGCTTGCCTTGAATGGCAGAGAGGAAGATGTCGTGGTTCACGCCGCCGAAGAACAGGATGTGGCTGTAGCCGCAGGGCGTGCAGCAGGAGCCGACGAGAGCTACAGCCCCCCCAACCCCCTTTAGGGGGAGAACTGTAGGGGCTGTTTCTTGCCACTCCAGAGTTTTTAGGTTAAGCTTTAGACCTTTTGTGTAAACAGCTCCCCCTAAAGGGGGTTGGGGGGTCCATCCTCCGAATATATACAATGCCTTTCCTTCCGGCGCGTTCTGCACAGCCATGCAAGGCTGCAACCTGCCTTCATCGGGAAGCGTGGCTATCTTCACCCATTCCTTTCCATTCGGCCAGTCAAGAGCAAAGACGTCCCTGTTGGGAACACCATCCGTCTGACCGCCTGCCACGAAGATTCGGTCTGTGCCATAGCAAGCAGCGAAGTTGTCGAGGCCTTCGGGGAGAGAAGGAACAGCCCCCTTCCCCGACTCCTCCCCCGAGGAGGAGGGGAGAAAAGTTACATCTGCGGTACTTGTAATGGTTGGCGAAGTTTTTTTCCCCTCTCCTCGGAGAGGGGGAAGGGGTGAGGCTCCCCCTATATACACAGTCCCTTCTGGCACCGTCACACTTGCTCCGTAGGCCTTGGGATAGAACACTTTCTGTCCGCCGTCGGCACAGGGAATGTCGGGGAAGTTGCAGCCGCCCCAAGTCTGGAGCTGTCCGTCGACGATGCCGGCGAAGTGTCCCGATACGGCACGTTCCATCTTGCCCGCAGGCGTCACCGTGATGGTGTTTTGCGCATAAAGTTGTCCGAGGGAAAGAATGCAGAAAGCAATGAGCAGGTAGATATGCTTTTTCATGGATTTGTCTTATTATATAATATAATGTATAGCATTTCACGCTACAAAGATACAAAAAAATGAGGAATGGAGAATGAAGAATGAAGAATTTTTAATAACTTTGCCCAAGGAATAATACGAAAATATATATACTATGGAAAGAAGAAGTTTTCTGAAAGCAGGTGCTTTGGGTGCTGTGGCAATGGCTGCGCCCGTGAGTTTCGTACAGGCTAAGACGGCGGTTCCTGCCAAGTCTGCAAACGGGAAAGTCAATCTGGGCTTCATCGGTCTTGGACAGCAGGCGATGTATTTGCTCAGCACGTTCATGGCGTTCGACGACGTGCGTGTGCTGGCAGGCTGCGATGTCTATGACATTAAGCGTGAACGCTTCGAGCGTCGTGTCCGTGAGTTCTACCAGTCGAAGGGCGAGAAGAAGGTGAAGGTAGATGTGTACGAGGACTATCAGGACCTCTTGGCGCGAAAGGACATCGACGCCGTGGTTATCGCTACGCCCGACCATCAGCACGCCATCATCGCCATTGCCGCTTGCAAGGCCGGCAAGGACGTCTATCTGGAGAAACCGCTCACGCTCACCATCTATGAAGGTCAGCAACTGGTGAAAGCCGTCCGCAAGTACGGTCGCATTCTGCAAGTGGGCAGTCAGCAGCGTAGCAGCGGCGAGTTCATTCATGCCGCCACGCTTTGCAGGGAAGGCATCCTCGGCAAAATAGACAAAATTAAGGTCCACTGCGGCCGCAACGCTACCAATCCCAACAGCGCCGCCCCCGTGCCTTACAACCTGCCGAAGCAGGAGGTGCCCGCTGGCTTGAACTGGGACAAGTGGCTCGGTCCGTTGCCTGCTTCCATATGGTACAATCAAGAGCTCGACCCATTCATCGACGAAAAGCACAACGAGAAGATTTGGGGTGCGTGGCGTTGGTACAAAGAGACTGGCGGCGGACTTATGACCGACTGGGGCGCTCATATGTTCGACATCGCCCAGTGGAGCATTGGCAAAGACGGCAACGGCGGACCCATGAAGGTGAGTCCCGCAGGCTATGGTCGCTACGAGCAGCTGACGTTCGAGTACGACAACGGCATCATCATCACCGAGGAGCCCTACAATGGCGGCGAGCAAGGCTTGCAGATTTATGGCGAGAACGGTTGGCTGAAAGTCTGTCGAGGTTCGCTTCGTGCGTCGGACAAGAAGTTCGAGAAGATGGACCTCGGCGTGGAAAAAGGTGCATACGAGTCGCAGTCGGCACACCGTCGCATCTGGATAGATGCCGTCAAGGCACACGTCGACCCGAATTGTCCCGTCGAGACAGGGCACACCTCTTGCACGGTTTGCAATCTCGGCAACATTGCCATCCAATTGAATCGTCCCGTTCGTTGGAACCCTATCGTGCAGAAGTTCATGGACGACGCGGAAGCCACAAAGCTGCTACACTACGAATACAGAGAAGGCTACACGCTCGACGTGTAGCCCTCTTTTAACCACGAATTGCACGAATTACACGAATTATTTATGCCCACTGAGCGCGTAGCCAATTCGTGTAATTCGTGCAATTCGTGTAATTCGTGGTTTTAGTTCATTACTTGCCCTTCGGCTTCACTTCGTAGTTTATCCTCAGCTGTCCGTCCTTGCGGCAAGCCTCGCGGACGATGTGTTCCATCCCGTCGAGCTCTTTTTCCGAAGTCAGGTTGATGACTGTTGGCTCTCCCTTGTGCTTGTTAAGCAGTTCCATCATGTCTGTCGGGGAGATGGGTTCCGGCTTGGCATGGTTGATGCCGCAAGAGAGCTTGTCCTCGCTGTCGATGTGGATGTCGATGACGGTCTCTATGCCATGCAGAATCTTGCGATGCTGGATGTAGCGTTTGAAGCGACCGCCTTGAATATCATCGAATATGGAAAAGTCTATGCCGGCGTATGTCCACATACATTGATACATGAGAGAACCTTCTTCGCCTTTGTGCCTACGATTGTAGTCAGCCAGAGATGCTATGTATTCTTCATCACCTGCGCCTCTTAGTGCGATAGCCCTGTCCCTTGCTTTTTGGTAGAAGTCGCCAAATGCTTGCCAGTCACGATAGAACTTGCTGCCGCTAAGAGTGAACTCATTCAAGCCCTCGCCCCGGACGTCTATCTTGCAGTCTTCACCTGGCACAAAAAGGAACTCAAGGTAAAACCGTCCTGTCGTTCCGTCCTTCTTTACTGTTTTGATCATGCCCGAATAGGGTTGATCTAAATTGATGCTGAACTTAAACTTTCCTTTCATTACCTTGACACTATCCACGAGTTGCGGCATTTCATTCATGTCGTAGTTCCATATATAAATTAGGTAATGGTCAACATTGAGGGCATTGGACACTTTGCCTTGCAGCGAGAAGGTTGATGAGGAAGGCTTGACTGTCTGTTCGATGAGGTTACTTGCCGTTTGGAACTCGGGTGTGGCAAAGGCACTCAGCGCCAATGCAATCATGGGGAGGACGTAAAGCACGCGGCTGCGTCGGCTCCCTTTGGGTTTTGTCTTGTGCATCATGTTGATTCGCTTTTTAGTTAGACTGTGATTGAAATTATTAGCGAAGGTGTAGCTGTTGGCGCCTACAGCTTTCCTTATGACTAATTCGGAATAGGCGTGGCAGGAGATGCCCTGACGAAGGACGTAGTCGTCGGCTTCGTACTCGTGTACGTCGCGCAGATATATGCCCAGCAGATAGACGAAAGGGTTCCACCATTGCACGGCCTCGACGAGCGTGAGCAGAAGGATGTCCAAGGAATGGCGGTAGAGGATGTGTGCCTTCTCGTGAAGGATAATCTCTCGACCGTTCTCTTTGTAGTCGGCTTCGCTGATGACGATGTTGCGCAGCCACGAGAAGGGAGCGACGTTCTCTGCGTGGCAGTAGATGCGGATGCCGTCGTCCTCGTCCTCTTTCGTCCAGATGCTTCCCTGACGGATGATGCGTCCCATGGAGAACACCTCGCGGGCTCTGATGATCAGGACGACCGTCACGCCGATGGCGTAGAGAAGGCTTACGACGTAGAACCAGGAGAAAGGCCAAGACCCTCCCCAACCCTCCCTTAAAGGGAGGGAGTCCTCCCCCTTTAAGGAGGAGTTAGAGAAGGTCTGTTCCACTGGAATGCCTGCCTGTATTAGGCCTTGTTCGATGGCTTGGACGGCGGGCATGTCGTCCATCGAGAGAGCCGGGAAGTTGCAGAGCGGCAACACAAGACTCAGCACGAGTATGGCAAGGAGCGTCATCCTGTTGAAGCGGAGCATCTTCTCCCGGAACATCAGGAAGATGCCCGGCACGAAGAGCAGCGTGAGCACCACGGCCGACTTGATGGCGTAGATGAGTAATGCTGACATGGTCGAATTATATATTAAGAATTAAGAAAGAAGAATTAAGAATTAGCTTTAGCTCGAAGTAAATCAACTATGAACTATGAACTATGAACTGTAAGTTGTTCCTCCAGGTCATGCAGGAAGCTGATGAGTTCCTCTTCCGTCAGTTCCTCTTCGCGGATGAAGTAGCTGAGCATGGAGCGCAGGCTGCCGCCGAAGAAGGTCTTCTTCACGTCGTGCATCGCCTTGCGGACGTACTCGCCCTTGCCGACCTTGGCTATATAATAATGTGTCTTGACTTCGCCGTCCTTCTTGAAGTAATCCACGAAGCCCTTTTCGTAGAGCGTCCGCATCTCGGTGGCGAGCGTCGTGTAGGCAGGCTTCGGGTCGAGCTGTTCGTAAATCTCGCGGGCAGAGACGGAGTGGTTGATGTCCCAGATGATGGACATGATGTCGTACTCCGTCTTGCTCAGGATGGTTTCTCGTCTGTTCGTTTTCATGTTCGTTGTGTTTCTGATGCAAAAGTAGGCGAATTAGAAACACGACATGCCCGGCTTGCCCCGAAAAATGACGGAATCGGACAGATTTTAACCTTTATTAATAGAAATAACTATGGGGCAATTCCATTTTCGCACGCGACGATGGCAAACGTCGCACGCGGAAATGACAATCGTCGCACGCGGCGATGGAAACAACCCTGTGCCTTGTCGGTCATAACCGTGCGGCGTTATGCCGACAACCCCTTGTTCTTCTCGGAACAAGGGGTTGTCGGTGATAAAGGCAATGCCTGCCGTGACTATTGGAATTTCGCTTTCAGCAACTGCATTCCGCCGTCGAAGTTGTAGTAACCGTCTATCTGCAAGTCTTCACGGACGCGGCGGCCATCGGGCGTGATGGTCTCGTAGTGGGGGATTCCGCTGAAGTGAAACAGCTCCTCGAAGCGGCGGAAGTCCTCATTGCTGACGCAGATGGCCTCCTCGCCGTCCAGCCATTCCTTCACATACTTGTGGTAGGCTTCGCTGCCTCCGGGTGTCGATTCGCCAGCGATGAAGATGAGTTTCACGTCGTCCCGCTTGGCTATCTCGGCACGCAGCTGCTTGCTTTGCTGAATCGCACCACGGCAAGGTCCGCACCCCATGCCCCAGAAGTCGATGAGAAGGAAGCGTCCGGGGTACTTCTCGGAGAGCGAGCGGATGAAGTCTGCCTCGCGATTGCCGGCCGGCAGGGGCTTGGCGAGGTCCTTCTCGGCCATCTTGCGGGCATAGAAGGCCTCGGCTTTCCGGCGGACGTAGGGATGGGTGAAAGCCGAGAAGTAGTGCTGCATGATGTCGTCGAGCTTGCTGGAATCGGACTCGTAGTTGGTGCGAAGATAATTGAACTCGCCAAGCAACTCCTGATAGATGCAGAGCTGAGCCAGCAGGTTGTTGTGGTCGCAGCGCATCAGGTCGCGCAGGGCGGACTGTAGGTTCGTCAGCCGTTTCTTGTCGTCTCCCTCCGTATCCTCGAACATACGCTCGCGGACGGGCGCAGCAAACTGTATGCGATTGATGGTGAAGTAGGTGATATCCTCCGCCAGGAGCAGCGGATTGTCGAAGTCGATGCGGCCGAGCGGCGTATAGTTGCGCGTGTCGAGGAGTGCCTTCCACTCCGTGCTGTCCACGATTTCCTCGTGATAGACACCGTCGCGCTGTTCCATCTTCTTCACGTCGTCCTCCCGCATCATGGCATACGTCATGTAGGCTTCGGCAAAGTGGGTCTCGGCGCTTGCCCTCGCCAGCTGCATCTCCAGCGGCGTGAAGCGGTCGCGGCGGCTCACTATCTGCAACCGGTACATCAGGTTCTGCCATACTTCTTCGGCCTTTTTGTTAGCTTCGGCAAGCGTTCCCTTGAACGAACTGAGCGGACTCACCAAACTGCTTGCCAACAGTTTCGACTTCAGCAGACGCTCCGCCTCCTTGCTCGCGCAGCTGTTGTACTGGCACTCATAGTGTCCGTCGGCATTCCTGTGGACTGTGATGTCGATGGTCTCGCCCGGACGGGCAAAGAAGGGAATCTCCTCGAAGCCAACCTTCGAATTGCGTGTGAAGAACGAATTCATCACGGGATAGCTGGCAACGAATTTCTTCTGGAACGTCCCGTCGGGCGCGATGTCGAGCACCAACGTTCCACCATCCTTTTCGAAGAGGTCTTGCTGATAGCATTCCATCGATGTGAACCCGAAGCGTTCGGCATCATAGCCCTCGATGCGCCCCTTGAAGGTAATGGTGTCGGTTTGGAACCAAGATGCAGACCCACCCCAACCCTCCCTTAAAGGGAGGGAGAAAGTCTCCCCTTTAAGGGGAGATTTAGAGGGGTCTTTCTCTTTACGGGAAGGACGGGTAGGGGTCTTCTTGCTGTCGTGTATGCCGAGAAGCATGAAGGCATCGCCGAAATCGCCCTCGATGAAGTCGAACACCTTGGTGCGCTTGGGCATGGGCGCAAAGTGCATCGTGAAGTCGAGGCTGCCGCTTTCGGGCACCGACACCCAGGCGTCCAGCTCAAGCCCTTCGGCGCGACGAATCGGATAGCGCGTGCCGTCCTCATCCATCAAATAGCAACTCTTGGCGAAACGGAAGTTCCGTCCCTGCGGATACTCAATGGTGAAGCGAATCGTCGTCAGCGTGTCGGCCAGAATCACTTCGCGTGCCTTCAGTTCACCCATATAGACACCCGAACAAGCCATTGCCGTCGGCGCCTTGATGGTCTTGTAAACCTTAGCCTGCCCTGCCGCAGCACAGAGGACAAGCAAGAGCGTTATTGAGAACTTCTTCATATCATTTACCATTTGATGCCTTTTCTATTTCCTCTTTTATCGTTTCGACGCCCGGGAAACCTATCTGCATGTAAGTCTGTTTGCCATTGGCATCATAGACAGAGTAGGTAGGGATGCCGTTTGAATGGTACAGGTCGAGGAGATAATGGTACTGCTCTTTCGTGAGATAGTAGTGGTTGCCCGTGATGTCGCCTATCATCTTCTTCCAATCCTCATAAGGCGACGAGGGCGAGGTGATATAGACAAACTCGATGTCCTTGCCTTTGAGTTCTTCCTTCAAGGGAGCCATCAACTTGTGCCCCATGCGGCAAGGCCCGCACCAGGTGGCCCAGACGTCGATGAGGACAGCCTTGCCTTTATACTTATCGAGGATGGTAGGCAGGATGTCTTCGGGAGCGACGTCGGTCATGTCGAGGTAATGAACATCGGCAGGCAGCCCTTCTTTCTGAACGGCAACTGTCTTCTGATACTCCTTGGCAACCTCATCGTAAAGGGCAGAGAGAGTGGCATCTTCAATCAGAGGCTTCTCCACCTCCTGCCCGTCGAGTACCTTCGGCAGGTAGTAGCAGTAGCGTGCAAGGTCGGCATTGATGCCGCGTGCTTCCTTGTCCATAGCATAGTAGCGGCTGCCTTCTGTAAACGCAAAGGTGAGAACGGCCTTTCGGCCTTTTAAGCCGCTTATATGGTGTTGTAGTAAATGCTCGGAGAAAGCTGGCTGCTTGGACAGTGAGTCAATGGGATTGCCGTAGTAAGAGAACGAATAGGAACCGCTGTTTGTCAATTGTGTCAGCCAGTCCTTCACGGCCTGCTCGCATGGCAAGTTTTCTATGTACTTGTCGTTCTTGGCACTATACTCATCGTAGTCTCGGATGAGTTCCTCGACGGTACGAGCCGTTTCTTTCATCTTAATATCATCATCTTGCGTCTGCATTTGATAATACTCCCTTGCGAACTTGGCAAAGTAACCCTTATAGCCGACGAACTTATTGCCCTTGTACGTGTCGTCCTTCAGCATATCGACAAGCACGGTCACTTCCTTGCCAGGGGCAAGATAAAGGTTGCAATTGGAACTCCACGGAAAGTTGATCATGTGGAACCAAACTACCTGTGGGAAGCCGACGTGCAACTTTATCTCTGCCTCGCCATCATCATTCATACGGAAGTTGAGGTCTGTGGGTTCCGAAGGGTTCTTCAAGTCAACGTATTGTACCATTATTCTCGGGTTCATGCCTTTGCGATAGTTGAGCGCCTTGAAGTGAACGACGGCAGGCTCTGCGCTGTACTTCAAGTCCTCCAGCTGGTCATCCTCTGCATAGTCGGCAAGGTATTCTGCAGGAACGGCAGCGGCAGGCATCGTGTAGGTGGAGTCATGGATGCCAAAGACCTTGAAGTCGTTGTCGCCAAAGCCCTCAATGAAGTCAAACTCCTTCGTCTTCATGGGCAAAGGCTCGAAAAGGAGCACGAACCGCTGCGAGCCGTTGTCGCCCAATGTACACTTCTCGCCGAGCGTGATGCTGTCGGCACTGACGATGCGGAACGTCTTGCCTCCCGACTGTAAACAGCTTTCCTTTGCTATCCGAAACCATTGTCCGGGCATATTTCTGTATCGTGCAAAGAGCCTCGTCTGCTGCTTCGTCAGCTCCACCTTCTCTATTTCGAGGAGGTCGGCACAGTTAAGAGCCTTTGCAGGCTTTACCCACATAACAGTCTTCTCTTTTGCCTGCCCAGCCAATGCAACGAAGGCAAGCAGAAGGGTAATGATGAGCTTCTTCATGTCTTTTTACTTTTTTACCTTTTCACCTTTATATATATAACGCGCGAGAAGGCGAAATGTTATGCGCTGATGGCGTTAAAGATACTTAAAAGTGCAAACCTACTTTATCTTCGTATAGAAGGTCGAGGCAGGGAGGCCTTGCTTGTTGCGAAGGTCGGCATCTGTGAAGCCGCTCCAGCCGTAACGGACCGCAGCAGGAAACTTTACGTCAGGCGATGAGAGAAGTATCTTGTCGCCTTCAATCTTGATGTCGGCAGGATAGAACATGCCATCGCTGGCGGCAATCTCGAAGCCCTTTGTGCAGGTGAGGCCGTCGGCATTGTCGAAATGCAGGAAGATGTCGTTGTCTTTTCCGCGGCCAGCAAAGCGCAAGGTCGGACCTTCGCAAACCAACTCATGGCCGTAAGTGTGCTTCAACGCAAGCAGGGCCAGGCGCTCGCCTACGGGACGCTTTGTGCGGTAATGAACGTCGTTCGGGTCGCCAAGGTCGCTGCTGACAGCCATCCACGTGTCAGGCAACTCGGAAGCCAGGCGTCGCTGGCTGTCACGGAAGGCGGGCCAAGAGGGTCGCGGCAGGCTGCTAAGCTGGACGATGTAGAAGGGGAAAGCCCCTCTCCCTAACCCTCCCCCAAAGGGGAGGGAACTGCGGGCGGAGGACTCCCTTCTCCTCGGAGAGGGGTCGGGGGTGAGGCTTTTTCGCCAAGATTGCTCCAAGAGCGTGAACAGTTTCTCGTGCAGCTCGACGTTGTGGGCATTACTCTCTCCCTGATACCAGATGACGCCACGGATGGGCAGATGTCCGAGCGGCGCGATGGCTGCTTCGAAGAGGTAAGCAGGTTCGTAAGGATGACGTTGGAGAGGATTGTATGCAGCCGACTCTTTGTTGAGGGCATGGGCGATGTTCTGTGTCATGCGGCCGCGTGCCCAAGCCTGTCCGAAGTCGCCGTTGCGCCAGTCGTGAAGGATGTTGGGAAACTCCCATTCCAACGTCGTGCGGTCAATCCATGATTCTGTCGTGGAGCCTCCCACGGCGTTACAGATGATGCCGATGGGAACGTCGGGCAGGCTGTCGCAAAGCACGCGGGCGAAGTTGAAGGCGACGGCAGAGAACTTGGCGACCACTTCGGGCGAAGCCGTCTTCCATCCCTGAAAGTCCATGTGGCGCAGCTCATTCGTGTAGGCAAGCACGCTGTCGTCCCACTCCACGGCATCCGTCCTTGCTCGCGCCGGCATATTATATATATGTAGGCGACCTGCAAGACGTTTGGCGTCGGCAAGGTCCTCGTCGAGCGTGCCCGATTGGTCCACGCGCAGCTCCATGTTCGACTGACCGCTGGCAAGCCAAATGTCGCCGAAGTAGAGGCTGTCTATCGTGAGCGTCTGCGGCTCGGCTTTCGTCAGGTTGTCAAGAAGATAAGGGTACTTTTCGGGATAGTAGAAGCGATAATGGTCGGGGTTCAAAGGCTTGGCGGTGATGGTGAGCGTATAGGGGCCGCCAGCCTTCATTTCGGACATCTCCATACTCCACGAGCCATCGGCACGCGAGAAAGTCTCACCCTCATCCACCACCTTGCCGTCCTTGCTCAGCACGCGTCTTATTTTGCTTCGTGCATTGGCACGACCTTCCAACAGGAGGGGCTCGTCGCGCTGCAAGACCATTCCCGTGGAATAGACAGGCGGCAAATGCAGCCCTCCGTAGTCGCCCGTAAGTGCCGAATAGACGGTCTTTGCCAGAATCTTTGCGCCTTCGGGATTGGGGTGCAGGGCATCGGGGAAGAGGTCGGGACGGCAGTGCAGCGGCTCGTAGAGGTCGATGAGCTGCGCTCCTGCTCCTTCTGCCACCTGTTCGATGGCTTGCTGAATCTGTGCGTGCCAGTCGCGTGTGCCGCTCTGGAAGCGTGGGTGACGGTCGAAGATGGGCGTCATCTTGCAGACGAGGATGCGGGCCTCGGGGTTCACCAAGCGGAAGGAATCAATCAGGGCGCGGTAGTTCGGGATGAACTCCTCCTTCCAGTCGGGCCAGTTACGCGGGTCTGTGTCGTTCAAACCAAGATGGATGACCACCCAGTCGGGCTTGAAGTCGAGCGCCTGATGGAACTCCGGCAGGCCGATGTACGGCCGATGTCCCTTATATAATAAGGTCGCACCAGAGTGTCCGAAGTTCTGCACCTCGTAGCCCTCGCCCAGCATCTGCTGCAGGCGAACCGGGTAGGAATCGTGCTCGCGGTCCTGCAGGCCGTAGCCGTAGGTCACGCTATTGCCCACGCAAGCCACCTTTATCCTCTGTGCTGCGAATGTTTCACAAACGCAAAGGCACAAGACTATGAATATGATACCTCTATTCTTCACTTAAAACTCGTTGCAATGTTGGAAGAAACCTATCTCGTCGAGTTCCTTCTTGAGTTGAATCTCTTCCTCTGGTGTAATGTTTTGGAAGGGCGTCCGATTGGGGCCGAGGTCGAGGCCGATGAGCTTCATGATGCGCTTGCCACCGACGATGTTGCCTCGGAAATGGCAGATGATGTTGATGACGAGCTGCGAGTAGTCCTGCAGCTTGCGTGCCAACTCCAAATCGCCCTTGTTCCAGGCGTCTATGATGCCGACGAGGTTCTTGCCGTTGTAGTTCGTCGTGCCTCCGATACCGCCGCGTGCTCCGCCCATGGCGAGGCAGGGGAGGATGGTCTCGTCCTGTCCGTGGAGCATGTCGAACTTGCCTCCGCCGTAGAGTCGGCACTGGTTGTATTCGTAGAGGCTCTCGAAGGTGTACTTGATGCCGGCAAAGTTGGGGATGCGGCCGTCAACGGCCTTGAGGAAGTCGACCATAGGCAGGAAGACACCATTGAAGGCTGGGATGTGGTAGAAATAGAAGGGAAGGTTTGGCGCGCCTGCGGCTATCTCCTCGCAATACTTGACGAGTTCTTCGATGCGGCCAATCTTGGGGAACGGCGGTGCCATCGCCCCGATGCCCCACGCCCCAATCTTCTGGGCATGTTCGGCAAGTTTCTTGCTCTCTCTGACACAGCAGCTTCCCACATGCACAATGACCTTGAATCCTTCGGGTGCAGCCGCTATCCAAGCCTCGGCCAGCTGCATGCGTTCTTCTGATGTGAGCATATAACCTTCGCCGCTGCTGCCGTTGATGAACACGCCCTTCAGTCCGTTCTTTTGCAACATCTTGGCATAGGCGGGAATAGGTTCGAGGTTAATGTCGCCGTTCTCATAAAACGGGGTGAACGGCGCGTCGATAAGTCCGATGATTTTTTCCATGTTTGGTTATAGATTATAGGTTATTGATTGTTGTAATGTTGGTTTTCGCGCACAAAGTTAGCCAAAATTTTTCAATTACACGTACCCTTCTCCTTTTTTTGTTGAATGTGTTTTCAAACATGACACGTCGAGTTTGCCAACGCGACACGTCGAGATTGCCAACATGACACGTCGAATTTGCCAACGCGACACGTCGAGTTTGTCGAGACTCTGTGGCGTAGGAATAGAATTGGTAAGAATAAAGGAAAAAAATACTTGGAAAAAGCCGTTCTTTCGTTTCTTTTTCGTATCTTTGCACGCGTTTTCGGAGACTACTCACTACTTATTTATATATATGGAACTAAATATGCTGACGGCCGTTTCGCCTATTGACGGCAGATACAGAAACAAGACAGAAGCCTTGGCAACTTACTTTTCGGAGTATGCGCTGATTCGTTATCGTGTACGCGTCGAAGTGGAATACTTCATAGCGCTGAAGCACCTGCCGCTGCCGCAATTGCAGGACATCCCCGCCAGCGATGAGCAACTTCGCGACATCTACCGCAACTTTTCGGAGGAGGACGCCCGCCGCGTGAAGGACATCGAGGCTGTGACCAACCACGATGTCAAGGCCGTGGAGTATTTCATCAAGGAGCAGTTCGACAAGATTGGCAGCCTTGAGCCGTACAAGGAATTCATCCACTTCGGCCTCACCAGTCAGGACATCAACAACACCAGCGTGCCCCTCAGCATCAAGGAAGCTTTGGAGCAAGTCTATTATCCTCTCATCGAGGAACTTATCGAGCAGCTCAGTCAATATGCCGACGAGTGGAAAGATGTTCCCATGCTGGCCAAGACTCATGGCCAGCCGGCAAGCCCGACCCGTCTGGGAAAAGAGGTGATGGTGTTTGTCTATCGTCTTCGTCGTCAGCTCGACATGCTTCGTGCCTGCCCCCTCACAGCCAAGTTCGGCGGTGCGACAGGCAACTTCAACGCCCACCATGTGGCTTTCCCACAATATGACTGGCGCGAGTTCGGCAGGAAGTTCACCAGTGAAAGCCTGGGCCTCGAGCGAGAAGAATACACGACACAGATAAGCAACTACGACTGTCTGGGTGCCCTGTTCGATGCCATGAAGCGCATCAACACCATCATCATAGACCTCGACCGCGACTTCTGGCAGTATGTCTCGATGGAATACTTCCGCCAGAAGATAAAAGCAGGCGAAGTCGGCTCGAGCGCCATGCCGCATAAGGTCAACCCCATCGACTTCGAGAACTCCGAAGGCAACCTCGGCATAGCCAACGCCATCCTCTCACACCTCAGCCAGAAACTGCCGGTGAGCCGCTTGCAACGCGACCTGACCGACTCCACTGTGCTCAGGAATGTAGGCGTGCCCGTCGGACACATGCTCATCTCGATACAAAGCACCCTGAAAGGCTTGCGTAAACTTGTCCTCAACGAAGACGCCATCCGTCGCGACCTTGAGAACTGCTGGGCGGTCTGCGCAGAAGCCATTCAGACCATCCTGCGCAGAGAAGCATATCCGCACCCCTACGAAGCACTGAAAGCACTGACGCGAACAGGCAAGGCTATCGACGAGGCAACCATCAAGAACTTTATAGAGGAATTGAACGTCAGCGAGTCCGTGAAGGATGAACTGCGCAAGATTACTCCTTATTCATACACAGGTATTTAACAAAAAACACTTAAACAAAATGACAAACGAAGAAAACTGGAGAGACAAATTCTCGGATGCTGAAGCACCAAGACGCGCTTTTAATGCGCGGAACTCCGAAGAAGAGAACGGCGGTCACCGCGAGGGTTACCGTCCGCAAGGTTACAACAACTACTACGACAGACAAGGTAACAATGGGCGACCCATGCGTCCGCGCATCAACCGCCCCTACAATAACACCCAGGGCCAAGGTGGTTACCAACCTCGCGAAGGCTATCAACCTCGCGAAGGCGGCTACCAACCGAGGGAAGGAGGCTATCAGCCCCGTCCCCGCTACAATCGTGAAGGTGGCTATCAGCAGAGGGAAGGTGGCTACCAGTCACGTCCTCGCTACAATCGCGAAGGCGGCTACCAGCCTCGTGAAGGTTATCAGTCAAGAGAAGGCTACCAGCCAAGAGAAGGAGGCTACCAGCCCCGTCCCCGCTACAATCGCGAAGGCGGCTACCAGCAGAGAGAAAGTGGTTATCAGCAACGTCAGGGGGGCTACAATCGTCGTCCTCGCACTGCTGGTTACAACCCTCATGCAAAGTACAGCATGAAGAAGCAGATTGAGTACAAGGAAACGCACGTCGACCCGGACGAGCCCATCCGCCTGAACAAGTACCTCGCCAATGCCGGTGTATGCTCTCGCCGCGAGGCCGACGAGTTCATTGAAGCAGGTGTAGTAAAGGTCAATGGCGAGATAGTGACCGAACTGGGCACCAAGGTGAAACGCTCTGACGAAGTACACTTCCACGACCAACTGGTTAGCATCGAAAAGAAGGTGTATATCCTGTTGAACAAGCCTAAAGACTATGTGACGACAGTTGACGACCCTCAGAACCGCAAGACTGTGATGGACCTGGTGAAAGGCGCTTGCCGTGAACGCATCTATCCCGTAGGTCGCCTCGACAGAAACACCACTGGCGTGCTTCTGCTCACGAACGATGGCGAGTTGGCAACCAAGCTGACGCATCCGCAGTTCCTCAAGAAGAAGATTTACCATGTCTATCTCGACAAGAACGTCACGGCTGCCGACATGAAGCAGATTGCCGATGGCATCGAACTTGAAGATGGAGAAATCCATGCCGACGCCATCGAATATGCCAACGAGACCGACCGCAAGCAAGTCGGCATCGAGATTCACAGCGGCCGCAACCGCATCGTGCGTCGCATCTTCGAGCATCTCGGCTACAAAGTCATCCGCCTCGACCGCGTTTACTTTGCAGGCTTGACCAAGAAGAATGTCCGTCGCGGCGACTGGCGCTTCTTGACAGAAAAAGAAGTTGGGATGCTTCGCATGGGAGCGTTTGAGTAATTCATAATTCTCAATTCATAATTCATAATTAATATGAAAAGAACTAAAGTTATTGATGCTCTCAGGAGCACAGCATACGGAAATGATATCTGCGTGAAGGGCTGGGTGCGCTCAAAGCGTGGCTCAAAAGGCATCTTCTTCATTGCCCTCAACGATGGCAGCACGATAAAGAACGTGCAGATTGTAGGCGATGATGCCAAGTTCGATGAAGAAACTTTGAAACGCATCACGACGGGTGCCTGCATAAGCGTTGTAGGTAAACTCGTGGAGAGTCCGGCTGCAGGTCAGGCCAGCGAGATTCAGGCAACGGCCATCGAAATTCTTGGTGACTGCGACAGCACTTATCCCATACAAAGGAAAGGTGCCAGCTGGGAATTCCTTCGCACTGTGGCTCACCTGCGTCCCCGCACGAACACCTTTGGTGCCATCCTGCGCATACGTCACAACATGGCAATGGCCATCCATACTTATTTCCACGAACACGGCTACTTCTACTTCCACACGCCGCTCATCACGGCAAGCGACTGCGAAGGTGCCGGCAACATGTTCCAAGTGACGACCAAGAACCTCTACGACCTCAAGAAGGACGAGCAGGGCAAGATTATCTACGACGACGACTTCTTCGGCGAGCAGACAAGCCTGACGGTGAGCGGTCAGCTCGAAGGCGAGCTGGGTGCAACGGCACTGGGTGCCATCTACACCTTTGGCCCCACCTTCCGTGCCGAGAACAGCAACACGCCTCGCCACCTGGCCGAGTTCTGGATGATTGAGCCGGAGATTGCCTTCATGGACCAGGAAGAACTGATGGACCTCGAAGAGGACTTCATCAAGTATTGCGTGAAATGGGCTCTCGACAACTGCAAGGACGACCTCGAGTTCCTGAATAAAATGATTGACAATGGGCTCATCGAGCGTCTGGAGGGCGTACTGAAGGAGACGTTCGTTCGCCTGCCTTACACCGAAGGCATCAACATCCTGCAGGAAGCTATCAAGAACGGCAAGAAGTTCGAGTTCCCATGCAACTGGGGCGACGACCTGGCAAGCGAACACGAGCGCTACCTCGTGGAGGAACACTTCAAGAAGCCTGTCATCATGACGGACTACCCGCGTTCGTTCAAGAGCTTCTATATGAAGCAGAACCAGGAGACAGCCGACGGTGGCAGCGTAGGCTATAAAGGAGCCGTAGCTCCTGGCCCTACGATGCAAGGCACCGATGTTCTCTTCCCGAGCATCGGCGAGATTATCGGCGGTTCAGTTCGTGAAGAGAGCTACGACAAGTTGATGAAGGAAATCGACCGCCGCCAGATGGACATGACACATCTCTGGTGGTACCTCGACACCCGCAAGTACGGCAGCTGTCCGCATGCCGGCTTCGGACTTGGCTTCGAGCGCCTCATCCTCTTCGTCACAGGCATGCAGAACATTCGCGACGTCATTCCGTTCCCCAGAACACCAAGGAACGCCGAGTTCTAAGTCATTTTGTCCTTCTTTACGACAAACTGTCTTTTTTCACCCTCCTTGCATAACTTTTGTGCTAAGGAGGGTGAATTGTATTTGCTGAAAAGGAGGATATTATCATGATACAGAACAATCAAAACCAACAAGAAGAGAAGAGTCTGCAGAAGTATGCCCGCAATCTGGTTGACGAGGCACGTGCCGGTAAGCTCGACCCTGTCATCGGTCGCGACGATGAGATACGTCGTGTCCTGCAAATTCTCTCGCGAAGGACAAAGAACAATCCCATCCTTATAGGTGAGCCTGGTACTGGCAAGACTGCTATCGTGGAGGGCCTTGCTCACAGAATACTGCGTGGTGACGTGCCCGAGAACCTGAAGAACAAGCAGCTTTGGAGTCTTGACATGGGAGCTCTTGTGGCTGGTGCTATGTACAAAGGCGAGTTCGAGGAGCGACTGAAGAGCGTTGTCAAGGAAGTGACAGAAAGTCAGGGAGGCATCATCCTGTTCATCGATGAGATACATACGCTTGTCGGTGCGGGCAAGGGTGAAGGCGCAATGGATGCTGCAAACATCCTGAAGCCTGCACTTGCCAGGGGTGAGATGCGAAGCATTGGCGCAACGACGCTCGATGAATATCAGAAGTACTTCGAGAAGGACAAGGCACTCGAACGAAGATTCCAGACCGTTATGGTCGATGAACCTGACACACTCGCCAGCATCAGCATTCTGCGTGGCCTGAAGGAGCGTTATGAGAACCACCACAAGGTGCGCATTCAAGATGATGCCGTCATTGCTGCCGTCCAGCTCTCACAGCGTTACATCACAGAACGTTTCCTGCCGGACAAGGCCATCGACCTCATGGACGAGGCTGCTGCAAAGCTTCGCATGGAGCGTGACTCTGTGCCTGAAGAGCTCGATGAAATCAGTCGCCGTCTTGCGCAACTTGAGATTGAGCGCGAAGCCATCCGCCGCGAAAGCAAAGAAGACCCCAAGCTCTCCGGCATAGAGAAAGAGATTGCCGACCTGCGAGGGCAGGAGAAGGGAATGCGACAGCAGTGGGAGAACGAGAAACATCAGGCAGATCAGGTGCAGACCTTAAAGGACCGCATGCAGCAGCTCCGCAGGGAAGCCGAGCAGGCTGAACGTGATGGAGACTATGCGAAAGTTGCCGAGATACGCTATTCCAAGCTTCCTGAACTGGAGAAACAACTCAAAGACAGTTCTTCCGTCAGCAATAAACTGCTTCGCGACGAGGTTACTGCCGACGACATTGCCGATGTCGTGAGCCGCTGGACGGGCATCCCTGTCTCGAAGATGCAGACGAGCGAGACGGAGAAGCTGCTCCACCTGGAGGAGGAACTGCATAAGCGTGTCGTTGGTCAGGAGGAGGCCATTGCTGCCGTCAGCAATGCCGTCCGCCGCAGCCGTGCCGGCCTGCAAGACCCGAAGCGGCCGATTGGCTCGTTCATCTTCCTCGGCTCCACCGGCGTAGGCAAGACGGAACTTGCAAAAGCTTTGGCCGAATACCTTTTCGACGACGAGACCATGATGACGCGCATCGACATGAGCGAGTATCAGGAGAAGTTCAGCGTGACGCGTCTTATCGGTGCGCCTCCAGGATATGTCGGCTATGATGAGGGCGGACAGTTGACGGAGGCCGTCCGCAGGAAACCCTACCAGGTCGTGCTCTTCGACGAGATTGAAAAGGCTCATCCCGACGTCTTCAATACCCTGCTACAGGTGCTCGACGATGGCCGGCTGACTGACTCCAAAGGCCGAACGGTCAACTTCAAGAACACCATCATCATCATGACGAGCAACCTGCTGACCGGAGCCGACCTGGACAAAGGGGAACAGGACGTGCGCGACATGCTGGTACAACGTGGCATACGCCCAGAGTTCCTGAACCGTATCGATGAGATTATCGTCTTCCATCCCCTGAATTGGGGCGAAGTGAAGCAGATAGTCCGCTTGCAGGTTCAGAGTGTTCAGAAGATGCTTAGTGAGAATGGTTTGAGTCTCGATATCACTGACGAAGCAATCGATTTGCTTGCGAACGAAGGCTACGACCCGGACTTCGGAGCCAGACCTGTCAAGCGAGCCATCCAGCATCTTTTGCTCGACGACCTTTCGAAGTCGCTGCTTGCAGGCCGTCTCGACCGTAATCGTCCTATCCGTGTAGATGCCAAGGACGGCTGTCTCACCCTGGAATAAGCCAGAAAGCAACAGCCCAAGTTGCAGCATTCATCCTGTTTTTTCAGCCAATGTTCCAGCATGGGTTGATTGCACATACATGTACGTGCAATTGCATCATCGCGTACGTGCAATTGCATCATCGCGTATGTGCAATCTATGCATTAGCATGTGTGAGGCTACGCACCTGGTTGGATAGGGTAGGGAATAGTATCATATAAATAAGAAAGGGAGCATGAACATCATGCTCCCTTTCTTTGTGTTTGCTTTTCTAACTGAATGATAAGTTTAGAGCTTAATCTTGTCAGCAGCGCTCTGAATGGCATCGTTGGTCTTGGCCTTGCCTTCTTCAACGGCAGCCTTGCCAGCTTCGGCAGCATCATTGGCAGCCTTCTTGCCAGCCTCTACTGCGTCGTTGGCAGCCTTCTTGCCAGCCTCAACAGCGTCGTTCACAGCACCCTGTGCAGCATCTACTGCGTCATTTACTGCACCTTCCACAGTCTCCTGAGCGCTTTCGACAGTTTCTTCGGCAGCGTTCTGAGCTGCATCGGCAGCATCGGTGGGCAGAGCCTGAACCTTTTCGATGACAGAGGTCAGAGGAGTAACGTCGATGTTGAAGCCCTTCAGGGTCTCTGCATTCTCCTCTACGAATGTCTTAATCTTCTCTGCATACTCGGCAATCTTGGTTGCATCGGCACCTTCCATGAGTTTCGAGAGCTGGGTCTGAACCGTCTCGAGAGCAGTCTGAACGGCTGTTGCGTCACCAGACTGAACCTTCTCTGCCAGGGCAGTCACCACTTCGTCTGCACTTGCCTTGGAGAAATCAAGACCTTCCTCAACCTTGCTTGTGCAAGCACTGAAACACATTGCAGCTGCTACAGCTACCATTGCAAATAACTTTTTCATTTCTTTTTGTTTTGTTTAATTGGTTAGTAAATGTGTTATATAAAACATATTTCAGTTGCGAAATTACATTTATTACCCGATATGAGCAAAGGTTTAGCAAGAAATTTTACCTTCAATGCTTGAAAATTACATAAAATATACCTATTTTTGTGCTCAGAAACATGCAAAAACTGACAAATCCACTCATTTGGCTCGTCCGTTTCCGTTATAGGAAAGGTTACGGTGTCCACAGCCCGTTCGCGTTCCGTTTCATTACAGAAGTCATCTACGAGCGCCTTCCTTTCTATGCCTACACGAGGCTTGACAGGGACCTTCCCCCCAGCCATCGCTTCCGTCGCCGCAGAGGTCTGCATCTGCTCTTGCGGCTGGCCAACCACATACAGCCACAGACGATAGTCCTCCCCAGTGATGCCTGGCTGGAGAAACGCTATCTGCTGAGCGGATGCAAGCATGCCAATATACAATGCCAACTCCCTGACGGACAGGTTGACATGTGTCTGCTGAAAGAACCCTCCGATGAGGCTTTGCTGCATCTTGGCAGCAAGTCGGTGCTCCTGCTGGACAACCTACATCACCATCGACAATGGTTTCAAAACATCCCCTCGGTTGTCAGCTTCGACCTCTATGACCTCGGCATAGCATTCTTCGACAATCAGTACAACAGACAATACTACAAAGTTAACTTTTAGGCATTTATATTATAAATCCTTTAAACAGAAAAACAACTCATGAGCAAGGTTTATACTAAAACAGGAGACAACGGAACGACCTCCCTCGTCGGTGGCAAACGTGTCCCCAAAGACTGTGTCCGGCTCGAGAGCTACGGCACAATAGATGAATTGAATACACAGGTCGGTCTGCTCCTGACCCACGGGGGCGAACCTTCAGACAGAGAAACCCTCATCGGCATACAGAAGTGCCTGTTCGTAATCGGTGCCCAACTTGCTACAGAACCACCAGCAGAACCTTCTTCCACCATCACCAGTGAAGACGTGACAGAGCTGGAACACAGCATCGACCTGGCCAGCGAAGGCCTCCCCGGATGGCGCGGCTTCACACTTCCAGGTGGCTGTATGCCAGCAGCTTTGGCCCATGTATGCCGTACCGTTTGCAGGCGAGCAGAACGTCGCATCCTGGCCCTCAACGCTTCGGAACCAGTCGCCCCGGAACTCCTTGCATACGTTAACCGATTGAGCGATTACTTCTATGTACTTGCCCTCCGCCTAAACTTTTTACATGGAACAGAAGAAATTTTATGGAAAAAGTGATTGCGGTACAAAAAAATGTTGTATCTTTGCACGCCTAAAATAATAAACAACAGTAAATAAAATAGTAATTATGTACTGGACACTGGAATTAGCTTCAAGATTGGAAGATGCGCCTTGGCCTGCCACCAGGGAAGAGCTGATTGATTACGCCACCCGCAGCGGTGCACCTCTCGAAGTAATAGAGAACCTGACAGAGATGGAGGACGAAGGTGAAGTCTATGAAACCATAGAAGACATCTGGCCAGACTATCCGACGAAGGACGATTTCCTCTTCAACGAGGATGAGTATTAGTAGGCTTTATTTAGTCTAAATCATTTAATACCAGCGAGATAAGCAAAGAATTTTTATTTGTCTCGCTGGTGTTTTATACAATATAAGAAAGCTATTCAAATACACTCCTCTGTACGTTAGTGGTAAGGAACCCGTCATTGAGGAGCAGGATGTTTATCGCATAGAGATTCCATACATTCCTACTTTACAGGGTAGTGATTCACTATGGCTACAAGGACCACGCCAAGGTCTCCACAGCTCTGACCTGTCTCGTCTATAACATCTTCAGATACGAACAGCTCTGCCGCTGCCAGCCAGCTCTCGTGAAGAAGGCTTTGGCAAACATACAGGGATAACTGTGTCCATACATGTCACATCGTCTAAATCAATAAGCCAATGAGCGGATAAACGAATACCTTCGCGAGCCGTAGCCCTCTTCTGAGGGTGAGATTTCCAAAGGATTATTCTAACGGAACGGCTTCCACTCGAATTTGTGAATTAATAGATATTACCTTAAGTAAGTTTTCAGTAACTTCTCAATAAAAACTAAGTACGAACTATATCAATTCTCTATAAGATCTCTATAAGAACCGTATTCTATAGTATAGTGATTTTATAGAGATCTTATAGAGAATTTGTATA
>FLNY01000029.1_pt1 | contig 33262 bp, 31 predicted proteins | sample 1140381 | NCBI WGS metagenome assembly FLNY01 (sample SAMEA3878172, study PRJEB12797) | bioreactor metagenome | biome: Moose rumen | place: Sweden | collected 2011-10 | reverse complement strand
GGTAAGCGCGAGTTATTCAAGGGACTGGCGATAGACCAAAAGGAAGACTGGGACTGGGTAGAGCACCCTGTGATGCACCTTGACTTGAATACGGAGAAGTATGACAGCAAGGAGAAACTGGAGAACCTGCTTAATGACTTTCTCGTCAAGGAAGAAGCGAAGTATGGCAGGCAGGAATCCGAGACAAGTCTCGGACTGCGTTTTCAGGGACTAATACAGCGTGCTTACGAAAAGACTGGGCAGCGCGTTGTCATCCTTGTTGACGAGTATGACAAGCCGATGTTGCAGGCCATAGGCAACAAGGAGTTGCAAGACGAGTACCGCGGCACGCTGAAAGGCTTCTATGGCGCATTGAAGTCCATGGACGGCTGCATCAGGTTCGCTATGCTGACGGGAGTGACGAAGTTCGGCAAGGTCAGCGTGTTCAGCGACCTTAACAACCTTGAGGATATATCGTTGCTCAGACAGTACTACGACATCTGCGGAATATCAGACGAAGAATTGCTGTCATACTTTGACACGGAGATAGACCATCTGGCAGAAGATAACGACATGACGCGTGAGGAGTGTATAGCCAGACTGCGCCGTATGTATGACGGCTATCACTTCCACCAGAAAGCAAAGGGTATGTATAACCCGTTCAGTGTGCTGAATACATTCAAGAACAGAGAGTTCGGCAGTTACTGGTTTGAGACAGGCACACCGTCATACCTTTTGGAATTGCTTCGCCGCCACTACTACGACCTTGAGGAGATGGCAACGTCAGAGGTCACTGCCGACGTACTGAACAGTATCGACGCTGAATCCACCAACCCCATCCCCGTGATATACCAGAGCGGCTATCTGACGATAAAGGGATATGATACTGAGTTCCAGATGTATCACCTCGGCTTCCCAAACCAAGAAGTTGAGGAAGGCTTCATAAAATACCTCGCCCCGTTCTACCTTGACAACCGTGAAAAGAGTTCTGTATTCGACATAAGGAGCTTTACGTCAGATGTCAGGGAGGGCAAGCCTGAGCAGTTCCTTAGCCGTCTGAAGTCACTCTTCGCCAGTGCACCATATGACAGCGTTAAGGGCGATAGGGAGAACCATTTCCAGAACATGATGTGGGTAGTATTCAAGATGATGGGCTTCTACTCGCATACTGAGTACCACACCAGCAACGGCCGCATAGACCTGCTCCTTGAGACACCGCAATATCGTTACATCATGGAGTTCAAGCTTGACGGCACTGCCGAGGAGGCTCTGCAACAGATAAAGGACAAAGACTACCCGTTGCAGTTCCAACAGGACGACAGACAGACGTATATAATAGGAGTAAACTTCTCCAAGGAAACCCGTACCATAGACAAGTGGGTGATGGAATAAGAGCCGACCACCACTGGAATATTACTACCACGGATTACTCTGATTACATAGATTTTTACTTTGACAACGGATTGCTCGAATTACTGTTCTTAGAGAAACGCTAACTTTACCTCCAATAACCAAAATAACGAAGGAAACAAATCAAATAAAATGACGATGAAAACAACGGCTATTTCTATTATTATGTGTTTGTGTGTAACAAACATGAGTGCACAGGCATTGAAACAACAAGGAGTGTCAGCAGAGAGTATCACCCCTCAGGGATGGGAACACCATGAGGCTATTGGCGACCTTAATAATGACGGCGTCAAAGACCTCGTTTTGCTCGCCAAACCCAACTTCAAGGATATGATGATGACACGTGACGATGGTTATGAGTATAACTTCAATCCCTATATCCTTGCCATATACTTCGGACAGAGCAATGGCATTTACAGACAATGGAGGCAGTATGATACGTTGTTTGAAGGCGACACTGAGTGGCACACCGTGGAAGTGGATGTTGAAGTCACTGAACGTGGTATTCTGAATATCTCCACTAACTCCTTCTCCAGTGCAGGCTCCTATGGTAACAATCTTGATAAATACACCTACCGTTTCCAAAATGGTGACTTCTATATGATTGGTATGGAAACCACAGAGATGCAACGCAATACGGGTGAGATGACTACTGTAAGTGAGAATTACCTCACATGGAAACGTCAAACCATCAAGGATAACGCTTTTGAAGATGTTGTCAAGAAGGAAACGTGGAGTAAACTGACAAAGAAACCCTTAGAGAAATTAGGAGCACGTACTTTATAGTCTTGACTGAGATTATGTGGCAATGAGCTTATAAGGATATGGAGCAGTGATTTCTTTCTTGAGTGTCGAAGATGAAAAACTGGGAATTTATTTACATAACATTGTTGATACTGCTGGGGAGTACGTTAGGAGCTTATGCGGCGCCTCTCGACTGGGGCGACCAGGGCGACGGTACGTATCGTAATCCCGTGCTTAATGCTGACTATTCTGACCCCGACGTGATACGCGTGGGGGAGAAATACTATATGGTGGCGAGCGACTTCCATTTCATGGGCATGCAGATACTGGAGAGCCACGACATGGTGAACTGGCACATTGTGACGCAGGTGTATAACCGCTTCGATAAGCCTAAGTGGGATACCAACGAGCGCTATGCCGGCGGTTCGTGGGCTCCGGCGCTGCGCTATCACGACGGCAAATACTGGATATTCTTCTGCACACCACACGAGGGACTCTTCATGACGCAGGCAGAGAGGCCAGAAGGTCCGTGGAGCCCGCTGCACTGCCTGAAGGCTGTGGAGAAATGGGAAGACCCATGCCCTTTCTGGGACAGCGACGGCAGGGCTTACCTCGGGCGCAGCCAGCATGGTGCCGGACCGATAATACTGCACCGCATGAGTGCTGACGGTCGCACACTGCTTGACGACGGCGTTACGATATACACTGGACCGGTGGCAGAGGGCACCAAGTTCCTGAAGCGCGACGGATGGTATTACCTCTCCATCCCCGAGGGCGGCGTGGGCGAAGGCTGGCAGACGGTATTGCGCTCAAAAAGTATCTACGGTCCTTACGAGAAGCGCGTGGTGCTGCATCAAGGCTCCACCGCCGTGAACGGTCCTCACCAGGGCGCTCTGGTCGATACGCCGCAGGGCACATGGTGGTTCTATCACTTTCAGGAGACCGAGGCACTGGGACGCGTGGTGCACCTGCAGCCGGTGGAGTGGAAAGACGGATGGCCCGTGATAGGCACCGACATTGACGGCAACGGCATTGGCGAACCCGTAATGCAGTGGCAGAAACCCCTTTCGCAGTCAGAGCCATCATTGCCGCAGACAAGCGATGACTTCAATGGTGGGCAGCTTTCACCGCAATGGCAGTGGAACCACAACCCAGTGGACGAGGCGTGGTCGCTGACCGAGACCCCCGGCGCGCTGACGCTCCATGCGCTGAAGGCCGAAAGTTTCATCAAGGCACGAAACATCCTGACGCAAAAGGCTATGGGCTACGACAGTGAGGCAACAGTAGAGATAGACTTCGCACACCTTGCCGATGGCGGCAGGGCTGGCATAGCCTGCATGGGCAAGACCAACGAACTCTTAGGTGTAAGGAAAGACGGCAACGCGCTGCAGCTATACCGCACCCTTTCTACCTTTAAGCAGAAAGACGGCACGCCGCCCACGGAGACCGACACCCTGATATGCTCTCTCAGCGGCACGACAAAGCTATGGCTGCGCATACATTTTGACTTCACAACCAAGCAGTTCACCTTTTCATACAGCACCGACGGCACCGTCTTCACCCCAGCCGATGCTCCCTTCTACACCATCCGCGGCAACTGGAAAGGCATTCGCCTCGCACTATACCACTACAACACCCGTGCGGCAGAGGGGTATGTAAACATTGGAAACGTAAAATACAACATAAACAAATAAGGACTATATGACTAAAGTTTTATTATTTGCTATACTTCTTTTTGTGGTTGGCTTGAACTACATTTGCGTGAAACTTACGAAAAGCAATCCCGACATTATTTCAGGATTCAAGATGAGTGATGAACCAGAGCAGAGAGCCCTTGACGAAGTTTGGCTGAATAAGATGTTCAGATATTTGACTATCGCAAATATCGTGACGCTTATAGGAGGTCTTATTGGAATAATATTCGATTTGCAGATATTATACTATGTTTCTTTAGTCCTGCCCATTATTCTTGCTTTATTATTCGGTTATATACAACGGAAAGGAGCGAAAGGGGAGAAGAGGAAAAATGTGGCAGTAATTGCTACACTCATATTCACTCTTCTTCTAATCAGTCTGCCTGTCTTTTACACTTTTAACAGTGACCTTGAGGTGACGCTTACCGATAAGGAAATGACTATTGGCGGCTTATATGGTTTAGATATCCCTCTACAGGAAATAAAAGAAACGAGTCTTTGTCAGTCACTCCCTGCCATTAGCACCAAGACAAATGGCTTTGCATTAGCAAAAACCCGCTTAGGGCATTTCCGAACCGCAACAGGTGAAGACATAATGCTGTTCACTCATTCGGACTCTTATTTCCTGCGGATTACCAGAACTAATGGTGTAACATACTACCTCTCTTCAAAAGACAAAAAAGCAACAAGACAACTATTCACAGAACTACAGAAGAAAACAAAATAACAAAATAAAATGAAGGCATCTGTTTTTCCCCTACGTTACATACTGCTGGGGCTGCTGTCCATGATTTTGCTCCCTGCAGCGGCGCAGCGGTTGATGATGCCGGCGGCATTGAGGGCTGGCGACACTATCGCCATAGTGTCGCCGTCGAGTACTCCCGATACGCTGACGGTGGAGAAGGGATGCCAGACTCTGCGCGAATGGGGCTATGTGCCAGTGGTGGCACCCCATGCGCTGAGCAGTTGGCATGGCTTCGCCGGTACTGCTGACGAGCGCGCCGCCGATATGCTGTGGGCACTGAGGGACTCTACCGTCAAGGCCATAATATGCAGTCGCGGTGGCGACGGTGCAGTGCAGGTATTAAGGCGCATACCGCTGAGCGAGTTCCGCAGTCACCCTAAGTGGGTGATGGGCTTCAGCGACGCCACGGCACTGCACAGCGCCGAGGTGGCGGCAGGGGTTATGAGCATACACTGCTCCATGTGCGACGGTATCTCCATGCGTGGCGAGCGCGACTCCGTCAATGCCATACTGCAACGGCTGCTGCAAGGCGAGATGCCTTCATATCAAGCGCCGGCACATCCGCTGAACCAATACGGAGAGGCAGAGGGCATACTGGTGGGCGGCAACATGTCTGTGTTCTGCGGACTGGCAGGCTCGGAGTATGATTTCCTGAACCGCACTGATGAAGGCCTTATACTATTCATAGAAGACACCGGCGAGTCAATGTCGAAGGTGGACCGTATGCTCCATCACCTTGAGATACGCGGCATACTCCCACGCCTGAAAGGCATCATCGTGGGACATTTCTCAAAATACAAGAGTCCCGACAGCGGTTTCACTGATATGTACGACATGCTCCAGGAGTACCTGCAACATTATGACATCCCCGTATGCTACGATTTCCCCGTAGGTCACCACAGCGGCAAGAACTACCCATTGGTGGAAGGCTGCCGCATAAGATTGATAATAGGAGATGGTGGTACTATGATTACTCCACTATCTTTTCCATCCATATCATGTCGAACCAGCGGTTGAACTTACGACCGCATTCGTAATTTCGGCTCTAAAAAGAGTTAAAAATCATATCTGTAAGTAATTTTTCTTTTTTTCTCTTTGGTAATTCACAAAAAAACACTAATTTTGCACTTGAACTAAAGATAAAAAGATTATGGGTACAGATGCATAGACACATAGCCAAGCAAAGAAATTGAAATGACTTTCTATAATTTCCTAAAAGCCTATATAGGCCCTTTATGTACGAATATTGCCTCACTTTGTTCAATTGTGGGGCTTGTCTTATTGTTTATAAATGATAAGACTGCCTGCATTATAGCTTTGATAGTATTCTGCATAGGTTTGATAGTCATTCTTTATGGTATTCTGAAAGTCATCAATAAGTTGCTACATGACAATTCAGAAAAAGAGTATCGTGGTATATCGTCATTTTACGTATATCAATCAAACGATGGAAGGAAATCAACGTTCGAAGTTTATCGTCTAATCCAGTGTAAGCGTTTCTTCCTGACAGAAATACCCTACAACTTCAAGTGGTCAGGTACCAAACAACCAGTGTTGACATCGAATGCACAAATTATTGAAAATGTTCAACACAATGAAAATAAAAACAAATGGGATGGAGCACGCATCAAGTTTAAACAACCTCTGAGATACAATGAATGCACCGTTGTCAATGTAAAAACAGAAAATGATGACTTCGATGGAGCCGCAAAACCATGGATAAGTTGCAATCTGGTCGTTCCAATAGAGATGATGTTATTTCGCATCATGCTTTCTTACAAGCCTGACGGGTATAATAAATCAGCAATTTTTGAACGTAAGAAGATTGATACAGAGATAGATGGAGAATATGAATATTTGGAAAGCGTAGAGTTCAATGAGGGCAATAAACTATATTCTTTCTGTAAAATAAATCCCGAGCCAGGTTATATATACCGTTTAAGGTGGGAAAAATAAAAGGTATGGTAATCCCTCACTCCACTATTTTTTCCATCCATATCATATCGAACCAGCGGTTGAACTTGCGACCGCATTCGTGAAAGTGGGCTACCTTTGTGTAGCCCATTTTTTTGTGGAAATGTATGCTGTCGTGGGTAAGGTATTCGTTCTCTTCGTCGGTCCAGGTGATGCTGGCGCACAGGTTGCGCTTGCCCATGGCGGTGAGGCGTTGCTCCAGTGCGGTGTATAATGGTTTGCCTATGCCGCTGTGGCGGTGCTCACGGTCAAGGTATATGGTCATCTCTACGCAGTGGTTGTAGGCGGCACGCTCCCTGAACCTGTGGGCATAGCTGTAGCCTACGATGCGTCCGCCAGTCTCAGCCACGAGGTAGGGAAACTCAGCGCTGATGGTCTCAATGCGCCGGCGGAAATCTGCAAGCGTGGGACGTTCTATCTCGAATGTTATAGCAGTCTGCTCTACGTAAGGGGCATAGATGCCGAGCAGAGCCTCAGCGTCGTCGGGTGTTGCGTAGCGTATCGTGATGTCGTTGTAGTGCATCTTTATTTTTTCCTTAATTCATCTGCAGATAGACCTACGGTTTCTTCTCAAAGTGCTGATAATCCTTGCTTGAGCGCCATGCACCGCTCCATGTGAAACCATGCATCCTTGCAATGATATCGTCGCTTAGTGTCTGCATGGTGAAATAGCTCTCCACCTTCGTGCCTGCAGGAATGTTAATGACCTCGCCAGCCTTCTGTGCAGTGCCATGCACCGCCATGTAAGCTACCATGAGTAGCAGTAACATTATTCTTTTCATAATAGCAGGCAAAGTTACGAAATAAATTTCTTTGCGACAAATAAATCAGTAAGAAAATTTCATGTATTCAGGCAGAGCCTCCTGCACGTCCCTGCCCTTAATCCAGTAGATACTGTACGATAATAATAAAAGGAGCACCCCCCTATATCTCTGAGGGATGCTCCTTTTGCTATATGTCTTGACGGTATCCTTACTTTGTCAGCTCTATGTCCTTGTCACAGTTCTCCCATCCGAAGCCGGTTATCTGCAGACTGCCGTCGGCTGGTTTCTCATAGAGGGCGAAGTTGTGGATTACCTTGTAGCCTTGGTCCTCACACAACACCTTCACGCTGCGGTACTTCGTGATTACCACGCCATGTACGTTCTTCTTGGTGCTTGTCACAGGTCCTACCCATGCCTTCGTAGCCTTGCACCAGTATGAGCGATGAACCTTCACCTCGTTAAGTGCCTTCTTCTCCGTGTTCTGCTGTGGCGGCGATTGCATGGAAGACCTCAACCCATATAGCGAGGACATCGTGAAAGTGGTCATGGAGCATACGGAAAAGTTCTACATCCGTGCCGAGCGGTATGCCGGCTTGTACGAGAAGGTGAAGCGGCAGACGGGCTGGACTACCGTGGAGATATGATTCCAGCAGTACGACGTGCAGTCGTTCCCCTTCGATTGAAAAATTATCTGCGGATTTTAGGGATAATACAAAAAAAATCTGAAGTTTCCTTGAGCTATGCGAAAAACTTTGTCCTCGGTAATCATAGCGATATTCTTTAGTTTCATTGTTTGTTTACTACTACAAAGTTACTAAATATATCGCTATTTTGCAAATAATCAGGCGGTTATCTTGATATATCGTTCGTTAAAAAACTAAAATGCTTATCCCGAACTGGGGTATTAATTTGACTTCTTCGTTTCATGGTCGTATATATATTATATGGACACATAAAGTAGGAAAGTCTCATGAGAAAGAAAGACAATACATATTTAGAGAAAATCTTCGGTATCAGTGGCGTTGCTTTGTTGCAGAAATGTACGAGGAGTCTTTTGCACGGCAGGATATTGCTGCTGGTGTTGTGTATCTTCTGCATTGTACCTTGCAGAGGATACCCAAGTCAGCAACACCTTGAGGTGAAACAGCGCAAGGGCAATATGTTTGTAAAACTGCATAACTACAACACAGAGGACACAGTGTCGCTTGTCTGCGTAATCCAGGGTAGTGGGAATAATCTGGAGGCGGACTTTGACCCGGAGAAGGTGTTGAAGATCAGTGGCAGTTTGCTGGCACGAGGTGAGGTGGCAGTTACGATACGTACGAAAGACACGGATGAGATTATTGCCAGATGTGATACCGTAGTCAGTTTGTCAAATGCCACGATGGAACTTCCGAATGTTACGGTTCAAGGTGTCAAACGTCCGATAAAGTCAGAGATATCCCACAGGATGGGTAAGCCGTCATTCATGATTACGGAGAACGACCAGAAACTGAAGTTATTCACCGACTTAAATCTATTGTTACGCAATATTGGTGTCAGGAGCTCGCCCGATAAATATGGGATGAGACATCTGCTTGCATGTGTATTCATTGTAGATTCGAATGGCGAGATACAAGAGGTTCCACCTATATCTATCGTGCCAAGTGAGATAAAACAGATTGATTTATATAGAGGCACAAAAATTGATCCCGATATTGTCGTCATACAGTTAAAGCAAGGAGTGGCATATTGACGATACATACTGAAAAATATGAAGAAGGTGTTTGTTTGCTTTGGTGTCTTCATCCTGGTGGTTATAGCCGTCGCAACCATCGGGGGGAGTTTCTATATGCTTGACTTTTCCCTGGCGCCCGACCCAAACAGGAGAGATACGGCCTTTTGCTATAGTGAACTGTATGAGAAATATCCCGAAATCTGTCAGTGGATTGACAGCTTACACAGGATTGATGCCTTGCGAGACACCCTCCTCACTATGCCGTCAGGTGAAAGGCATCATGCGCTCTATATCAGGAATGGAGGAAACAAGACGGCTCTGATACTGCATGGCTGGCGGGATTGCAGCATTGATTTCCTCTTTCTGGCACGGATATATGAGAAGGAGTTAGGCTATGACGTGGTGTTGCCTGATTTACATGCTCATGGCTACAGTGACGGCGACAGGATACAGATGGGATGGCTTGACAGAATTGATGCCCTGCATTGGTTGACAGTATTCAAGACTGACACCATGGCTGTTCATGGTGTATCTATGGGTGCAGCAACGGCCATGATGCTGTCTGCTGAGGCAATGCCCGAGGGAATAAAGGACATACGCTTCATCGAAGACTGCGGATATACAAGTGTTTGGGATGAGTTCACAGGAGAGCTAAAGAACCAGTTTGGGCTCCCAGAGTTCCCTTTGATGTACACGACCAGTCTTTTGTGTAAGATTAGCAGCGGATGGAGTTTTGGAGAGGCTTCAGCCATCAATCAGGTCAGAAAGTGTTCCTACCCGATGTTGTTCATACACGGCGACAGCGACTCCTTCGTGCCGACAGGAATGGTGTACCGCCTTTACGATGCCAAACCATCGAAGAAAAAGCTGTGGGTCACCCGTGGAACCAAGCATGCAGAGTCATATAAGGATTACAGGGCGGAATATGTCAAACAGGTTAAGGACTTCTTAATCGAATAGGCACTCACGCTCTACTAAGTCATATTAGAGAAGTGGTGGCGGAATAAGGCATGAACCCGTCAGAATTCGTCATGTTGTGCCACGGAAAATGAGACGCTTTGCTTCCCTGACCCATACCACGAGGGAAGAGAGTAGGATGATGATAAGCCAGTCGGAGAGAGTCAGCGGCACTACATTGAAGAAAGTGTTGAGCACCGGCAACTGCACCATAGCTATCTGACCGAGGAATATCACCACGGCGATGGTCACGAAACTGCGGCAGTGGCGCATATTGAATGCGCTGCTGCCGCTGTTGTATGCCCGCGCACAGAACATATACCAGAAGTGAGTCATGACAAAGGTGGTGAAGAGCAGCGTCAGTTCGTAGGGTGTTATTCTCTGTGCTTTGTCATGGGACAGGGCAGTACTGCTGTTGCAACCGCTAAGCCACGATGCTGCTGCATCATAGAATTGGCTGAGGCTATGCACGTCGTTATGCTTGAAGACGTAGAGCATACCCACGAGCAGGAGGAAGAAGAACACGCCCACGCCCATGATGTTGCGGAGCATGGAACGGTCGAGTATGAAAGCATGGCGGTTGCGTGGAGGGTCGTTCATCACGCGGTTGCTGGGCGGCAGAGCCGACATTGCGAAGGCGGCAAACGTGTCCATGATGAGATTAACCCACAGCATCTGAGTGACAGTGAGCGGAGATTGCGTACCCATGAAGGCACCACACAGCACGAGCAGGCACGCCGCTACGTTGACCGTGAGTTGGAAAAGCAGGAAACGCTGTATGTTCTGAAACAGTGAGCGCCCCCATTCTACGGCGCGCACGATGCTTGAGAAAGAATCATCTGTGATGGTAATGTCGCTCGCTTCCTTAGCCACGCTGGTGCCGGAGCCCATCGACAGTCCCACGTGGGCAGCGTTGAGGGCCGGAGCATCGTTAGTGCCATCGCCAGTGACAGCTACCACCTCGCCTCGTTGCTGCAGGGCCTCGACCAGTCGTTTCTTATCCATAGGACGGGCGCGGGCTATTATCTTCAGCCTATCCACGCGCTGTAGCAACGCTTCAGTGTTCAGAGCGCCGAACTCCCTGCCGTCAATCACGGCATCCTGCTTATCCTCCTTCTCTATTATGCCTATCTGACGGCCAATCTCGCGAGCCGTGTCAATGGTGTCGCCAGTCACAATCTTAATCTTGATGCCAGCCTGCATACACTGAGCCACGGCTTGCTTCACGTCGCTGCGCACGGGGTCTGCTATGCCCACAATGCCAAGGAAACGCACCGTCTGACCCTCCTTACAGGCGAAAGCCAGCGTGCGCAGTGCGCGCTGCTGATACGCAGAGAGGGCTTGCCTGTAGTCCTCGCGCGAGTATTCGCAGCCGAAGTCGTCAGCCATCTGCATCACAATCTCGGGCGCTCCTTTTATATATAGCCTGCCATCGGCGAGCGTTGACATATACTTGCGCTCCGTAGAGAATGGCGTCTGCTCGGTGATTACGGCACTGTCGCGCAGCGAGCGGTAGTCTATCCCGTGCCCGTTGAGGTATAGGAGCAGCGCTCCCTCAGTAGGATTGCCCACCACGTGGGGCGCATCGGCAGAGAAATCGAGCGCAGCGGTGGAGTTGACAGCCATACACTCATGTAGTCTTTCAGCCAAGGAAGCGTCAGCCAGTATTTCTCTCACCTGCATACGATTCTCCGTAAGCGTGCCGGTCTTGTCGGTACATATCACCGTGGCTGCTCCCATTGTCTCGCAAGCGTGCATACGCCTGACGAGGTTGTTGGTCTTGAGCATACGCCGCATGGAGCCGGCCAGGGCCAGTGACACCGCCATGGGCAAGCCCTCGGGTACCGCCACGACCACGAGTGTCACGGCAATCATTATGGTCTGCAGCGTGTAGGCTATGGTGTGGGAGATGTCGCCATGGCTGATGTCGCCGTCAAGCAACCCCTCGGCATTGTAGGTCAGCATACGCCCGATGATTACGGCGATGGCAATGGCATAGCTTATGCGCGTAATCCAGAGCGACAGTCGGTCGAGCTGCTCATTGAGAGGCGTGTTCACGCGTTGCGTCACCGTATTCTTCTGTTGCAGGCGAGCAGCGCGCTGCTGCGTGTCGTTGAGTGCCTCCATGTGGTTCTCGCTGTACTCCACACCAGTCAGCGACTGCATGATGCGCCCATTCTCGGTATGGTCGCCCACGGCAGTCACTACCGCTACGGCATGACCCTCCATCACCTGCGTGCCACGATATACGCAGTTGCGAGGATACGTGGCATCGCTGTCCTCAGCCTCAGGGTTTTCACCCGCCCTTACTGAGAGGGTGGGGGAGGGACGGTCTGCGATTGCCTCCTTCTCATGGGCTGGCTCGCCCGTCAGCGACGACTCGTCAACGATGAGGCTCACCGCTTCAAGCAGGCGTGCATCGGCAGGTATCTCCTGACCGGCAGAGAGCACCAGAACATCGCCAACGACTACGTCGCATTTCGGGATTTCCGTCACGTTGCCATCGCGCACCACAGCCACGGGCTCGTGGTCGTTCTCCTGATTGAGCAGCGTAAACTCCTTCTGGGCTTTCAGTTCGAAGTAGAAAGCCAGTCCCGTAGCAAGCATTATGGCCACGAAGATGCCGGCAGGCTCAAAGAATACCGTGGCGCTCTCGTGGAGAACGAGGTATTCGTAGCATGATACCCCTACGGCAAAAACACCGATTATAAGCAGAATGACAATCAGAGGGTCGGCAAACTTTGCCATAAACATACGCCACAGCGGCATTTTCTGCTGTGGCGTCAGTAGGTTGCGCCCATGCAGGCGGCGGCTTTCCTCCACCTGAGCGGCGGTCAATCCCTTATGTGTTGAAAAGTGAGCATTGTCCATTGTGACGCAAAATTACAACTTAATTTTCGTTTCAGCAAAGAAATCGCAATCTGAAATCTTAAAAAGTCATAAAAAGCCACCGTGCCATGGCTCATTGTGTGCAAGGAGCCTGGCTGTGCTGCAGAAATGGCAGTGAGAGCATCCTTTGCGGCCATGCCCCGTAACCGCTATCAGATTATGCGGTAAAAGCATAGCGATTACCCCGTAATTGCTACCTGATTACACAGTAAAAGCATAGTGATTACCTCGTAATTGCTATCTGATTACACAGTAAAAGCATAGCGATTGCAAGATAAGAAAAAAAGTATAGGAAAAAGGAAAAATTTCACATTCTTTAATAGTCTTGAAAAAAAATTATGACATAATTATTTGTAAAACATTTTTTTTTCGTAACTTTGCACCCGACTAATTAAAAAAATCTACGATTAAGAAAATGAAAAAGGTTCTATTATTCGCAGTGGCTGCCGTGATGATTGCCAGTTGCACACAGACTGGAAAGAATGGTACCATAGAGCAGGCCGATGAGCGCATTGACTCAATGCAGCGCGTGCTTGACCAGAAAGACAATGAAATCAACGACATGATGTCAACCTTCAACGAAATTCAGGAAGGCTTCCGCCTTATAGAGGCTGACGAGGAGAAGGTGACACTGGCTAAGGCTGGCGAGGGTGCCAACCAGACAGCACAGATACGCGAGAGTATGAAGAACATTCAGGAGCGTATGAAGCACAATAAGGAGCTGATTGCAAAACTGCAGCGTCAGGTGCGCGAGGGCAGCAGCCGCTCTGCAGAACTGAAGAAAATGGTGGAGAATTTCACCAAGGAACTTGAGGAGAAAAACAACGAACTGCAGTCTCTGCGTGCAGAACTTGAGCAGAAGAACATACACATTGCTGAGCTTGACCAGACCGTAGCTACGCTTAACACCAGCGTTGACGAACTGAAACAGGAGACACAGCAGAAGGCAGAGACCATCAGCAATCAGGATAAGGAACTCCACACCGCTTACTATGTGTTCGGAACAAAGAAGGAACTGAAGGCCAACAACGTATATGACGGTGGAAAGGTACTGCAGTCTAACTTCAATAAGAACTACTTCACCAAGGTTGACATTCGTGTTGACAAGGAAATCAAACTCTACTCTAAGTCAGCAAAGATACTTACCTCACACCCGGCAAGCAGCTACTCTCTGCAGCAGGATGCACAGAAGCAGTACATACTGCGCATCAGCAATCCTGACGTGTTCTGGTCAACGAGTAAGTACCTTGTAATAATGGTGAAGTGATAACATATTTTCTGATACTGACCCCGTTGCTCGCTGCAGCGTTGGGATATACAATAATACCAAAGATAGTGGAGCTCTCACATGAGCTCCACATCTATGATTTACCTGATAGCCGCAAGGTTCACAAACTGCCAGTGCCGCGATTGGGCGGTGTTGTGTTTCTGCCCATAGTTATCATTGCCGTGGCCGTGGCAATAGTGGTAATGCTCAGGTTTAATATTGACACGGAGCGACTCTGGAAGGGCACAGTGGTGCAGACGTTCGTGGCATACCTCGGAGGCGTGATGATGCTCTACATCGTCGGACTGTATGACGACCTGCACGGAGTAGGCTACAAGACAAAATTCCTCGTGCAGATAGCTGCCGCTTCGATATTGTGCGTCAGCGGACTGTGGGTCTCTAACCTGCAGTATGTTTTCTTCATCGAGGAAATCCCCTTCTGGATTGGTATGCCGCTGACTGTGCTGTTTACCGTATATGTCACCAATGCCATGAACCTCATTGACGGCATCGACGGACTGGCCTCCGGACTTTCAATCATCGCCCTCAGCGTGATTGCCATGCTCAACGGTACCACCGGTGACACTGTATGGGCGCTGATCTCTCTGGCATACATAGGTGTGCTGGCGACTTTCTTCTATTACAACGTCTTCGGCAATAGACATAAGACGTTTATGGGCGACGCAGGCAGTCTGACGCTCGGTTTTACGCTCTCATTCCTCATACTGCACTACTGGCAGTTGACACCAGTGTGGAATCCTCATTTTCATAATGTGGGCATCGTGGCGGTCAGCACTATAGTCATCCCGTGTCTTGATGTGCCGCGCGTCATGTTGAGCCGTCTGCGTGACGGTCGCAACCCCTTCCTGCCCGATAAAAACCACGTGCATCACAAGTTGCTGCGTGCAGGTCTGTCGTCACATGCCACCATGCTGACACTCGTAGCCTTGTCGCTGATGTTCGTCATAGCCAACTACATAATGGCTGCACACATCTCCCAGACCGTGATGCTTGTGGTCGATATACTGTTGTTCGTGGTGATGCACCTGGTGATAAACCATTTTATATACAAGAAAGAAAAAGGGAAACAGGAATATCAGAGGGAATATGAAATAAAATAAAGGTATGCCCATCAGAGCATACCTTTTATTTTATAAAAACTCAAAGGACTTCGTTATATACTTACAAGAACACAGCAGGAAATTAGAGTACATCCCATTTTCCCGGCAGGCCTTAGCATCCTCCACGGTAAGCAGCAACCTGTTTTTTACACTTTTAGTTGACATTCCGCCGGTGCGCATCGTTACCATGTCTATTGGCAAGTACTTATAACGTATCTTTGCTTTATGGAATAGCCGAACCATCATCTCATAATCTGCAGCTAACTTATAGTCCAAGGAATAGCCTCCGTACTTCTCGAATAACTCCCTGCGCGCGTAAAAGGAAGGGTGGGCAGGCATATAGCCGAAACGCAGTGCCCACGGACGAAAATGACGAGAGCTATAGTACCTGACACATTTATCTAAATTACCAGGACGTACAAAGTGAATGTCACCATATACGGCATCTATGTCATCAGAGAACCCCTCCACTACACTCTGCAACACTGTATCTGACGTAAAGAAATCATCACTGTTAAGGATACCTACAATGTCACCCGTGGCATGCAAAATACCCTTGTTCATAGCATCGTACAATCCGCGGTCAGTTTCGCTCAGCCACCGCATCTTGCCACAGAACTTGGACTCGTACTCCCTTATCAAGTCAACCGTACCATCCTTGGAACCGCCATCTATCACCCAATACTCTATATCCTTATAAGACTGGGCAAGCACGGAGTCAAAAGTATGCTGCAACGTCGCAGCACTATTATATGTCGTAGTTATCAGAGAAATCTTCATAATTCAGAATAAAAGGTAATTATGCATTGGTTACAAAGTATTAATCATACATTCATCTGCAATATTCTCAAATCTTGGAGTTCAGTATTTCTTCATATAATTTCATATAATCCTGATACCTCTTGTCCTTGTTGAAAAACTGGATGACCCTTTCTCTGCAAGATTCAGGAGATAAAGGTTTATCACATATCTCTATAATGGTATTTCCCAGCGCTTTTACATCTCCTAACATCACAGCCCTGCCTGTCTTTTCATCTATCAGCTCCGGACTAGCTGTCACATCATACACTATTGCAGGGGTTCCGCATGCCATTGCCTCTGCAGTAGTCATACCAAAAGTTTCTGCTTGTGATGGATTCACATACACATCAGCCATTGAATAATAAGCTGCAAGTTCTTGCTGACTGTCGGTGCGCGAAACGCCATCAATACCACTCGGCAAATTCTCGATTTGTTTCGCAGACAATCCTATCAATATTATTCTTATGGTTGATGGTAACAACTGACGAAGTCTGTAGAAATCATAAAGTCCCTTTCTTTCCTCCCAAATACTAGCTACACCTAAAACCACTTTTTCCGTCTTCTTTATTTTGTGTTTCATAAGCAACATTCCATATTCGGTTGGCTTAAAAATGGAAATATCTACTCCATTATAGATGCACCTGATGTTCTTATTTCGCAAAAATGATTTCTTTACCTCTGTCTCCAACCACTTTGAAACGGTCACTATATACAAGTTTTCAACACTATTGAAACACTGTTTTTTTATATCGAAGTTTTTCCTACAGTTATCTACTATCCAACTTTTTAAGAAACTTTTTCTGAGTGGACATGGGGGGACACAGTGACTCATCCAGCGACTACACCCCGCAAATATCGGGTATGGGCAATGACCTGTATATGCCCAACAATCATGCAGTGTCCAGACCACAGGTATTCCACTTTGAGAAAGGTACTTAAAAAGAACTGGATAGTTCAAATAATACCCATGTACATTATGCAAATGAATGATGTCAGGATTTATTTTCTCAATGCTTTTCACTAACTCAGTTGTAGCTTTTGCAGAAGCCAATCCATGTCGATCAAACAATCTTGTTGCAAGACCATGCAATCTTTGCTCCCATTCATTTCCTATTTTTATAAGCTTAGATTGGCTCGCATTAGCAAATCGACCAAATGCAATATAGCTCTCCCAACCATTGGACATCGCAATTTCCCCAATCCCCTCTGCTATCTTACCATGAGAACCCCAATTCGCCGACACATTGATTTGAAGCAATTTATTATTCATATACCCTTTTTATTTCTTAATCAGTAGTAGCAATTGATCACTACAAACTATATCACGATATGTTTTAACTACTCACCTATGTTTTTACATTTACGACATAACAAAGCCATGGCTTGAGAAAGTCGGGGTTTTGCGATAAAAAAGGGGGTGTGTCTATTTTGACACATTCTCAACTAATTTATCGACGACACTACGTAATGCATTTATCATACCTTTCCCATATTTCAGATCCGGCTCCATATAGTTACCCTCTCCCCATTCGTTCCATGACTTGAGGAAAACGAGCGTGTTATCCTTTTTGCTCACGGAGGTTAGAACATCTTTACAATGTTTTTCAAACTCTTTTGGCGTACTTCCAACAAATAAATCTCCATTAACACCGCTACGTGGCGTATGATCCCAGTTTGGCATCATAACAGGAATATACTTGTCATCTTGTCGCTCCAAGTTACTTATTAGTTTAGGCCATATCTTTTTATATGATTTGATACGCGGACGATGAAAAAGAATACTCTTAGCTTTCCTGAAAGCCCACGAAAGATTATGGATTTTGTCTTGATTATTACGACATGATATCACTGCATTAAAACCCAAAGATAGGATGTTCTCTCCCTCGGAATCTGCCAAAAAAGAGAATGCAGCGAAATAGAATTCGGGCAATCCATGTTTATGTGCCAGTTGTTGCCAGACTTCCATAAACTGTTGCACACCAGAATTGTCAAATGGTTTGTAAATAACATACAAAAGTTTGCCATCTACACGTATATATCTTGGATCTTGAAATGCGTTCAGACGAGCATAGAAATGCTTTTCATAATCTTCTACTCCAGAATAAGTCTGTTCAGCTAATATTTGCTTGTCAACTATAGCGCCATCGTTATTCCAGAACTTCTTATACCATGATTCGTTTGCCCAACACAAACAAAATGGAAAATCTGGTTTTCCACTCTCCACCACCTCACGGAAAGGACGTTCAAGTTCTTCATGACCATTGCCAAACCAATACTCATAATAACAGAATCCGTCAATCCCAGCCTCACGAGCCAACTCTGCCTGTTGCTCACGCACTTCTGCCAGACGTAGGTCATAGAAACCTAAGTCTGCAGGTATCTTGGGTTGTTCATGACCATGGAACAGAGGTTTTGCCTTCGCTACGTTAGTCCATTCCGTAAAGCCTTTACCCCACCATTCATCATTGTGAGGAGTCGGGTGATATTGTGGTAAATAAAATGCTATTATCTGTGGTTTCATATTTCCTTTATTATTTTTGCTGGATTACCTCCTACTACAGTATATGGACAAACATCTTTTACTACTACGGCATTTGCACCAATCACAGCACCGTCACCTATATGCACACCTGGCAGGATGGTCACCTTGTCACCTATCCATACATTATCTCCGATATTCACCTCGCCTTTAGAAACAATATCCCTTTCCAATGGTCGTTTAGTCATGTCCTCCAATGTTGACAAACCGTGTGAATTATCCGTGATAGTCACCCATTTACCAGTAAGCAGTCCGTTTCCTATATGTATTTTATTAGAAGATGTTATATGATTGTATGCGCCAAAAGAGCAACTGTCACCTATATTGATTTTACCTCCGTGCCAAGAACATAGGTACAATCCCTCCGCCATGTATGTCATAGATCCGATAGAGATATTCTCTATCCCACGCAACTCTAAATATCTGTGTGATAGGACAGTTCCCCTGCCTATTGACTTGAACTGCGATTTTACAAGTATGGTAAACAGATGATTGCAGATTCTGTGATAATAGCTATGAATTTGTATTAATAGATACTTCATCTCTTATAAATAATCTTGTTGATTAGTTTGTTTATCTTAGTCGTAGTACTTCATTTTAATTATTTATTTGCTTGGATTACATTCTGATAGATCTTATAGACAGACTCTGCTGAACTTGTGTGAGTATAGAACTTATTTACTGTATTAAAAGCTCGTATTTTCATAGCTTCCCATCTGGTTTCACAGTTGTCATGTACTTCTAATAATTTCTCTGTCAGCTCTTCTAACGTGTTATAGTGTAAGGCTATATCCCCGCTCGTAAACTTAAAGCCATTATCTATTTGCTCCTTTGTGCCAGCTGTATTATAGCCTATACAGAGACAACCGTTGAACATGGCCTCAGGCATACAGAAACCGAAGCCCTCTGATCTTGACGGTATTATAAGCGCCTTAGATTCCTGCATCAAAAGTTCTATATTATCAACTACACCTAAAAAAGACACATACTCTTCCAGTTCTTTGTCTGTTATGTAATCACAAATCTCTCTGTAATAACTTTCATCTGAAACTCCGCCTGCAACATTCAGCCGCATGGGAGAAACCGTTCTATCCTTATATTCTCTGTATGACTTTAGGAGTATGTCTAATCCTTTACCATACTCTATCCTTCCTGCATAAAGGAAATAATTTTGTTTTTTTTTTCTTGGCATCACATCAACTTTCATATGAACACCGTCATATATGACCCCTGCATTTGGCATATGCTCGAATCCATGATGCTTTAGAATATCTCGAGTAATACAGATGTTATAAGCATTATTCTTACCCATGTCCTTATGCACCGACTTAAACGATGGCAGATATCTCATGGAAAAATCCAATTCACCATACTCCCTTATATGCTGCACATGCGGGATGCCCTCTTTATTCGCAACAATGCGTCCTACATTTAACACGCTTGTATTGGAATGGATGACAGAAGGCTTTATTTTCCTCACAAGTTTCCTTATCCTATACAAAGACAACAGGTTTATGATTACTGTATAAATTAGACGCGGAAAGTAAAGAACAGCGTTTTTCGCACCGCCAAGCGATGGGTATATACTCATCCTCAAGGGTATAGCATATACTTCATATCCAAATTCGAGTAACTTGGAATAAATGCCGTCCTTGTCGGGAACAACAAAAACAGGTGTCACACCCTTCGTTTCAAGTTCTTTTACCAATCCGAGAACTGCTTTCGTAGCTCCACCCTCCGTTAGTGTGCTATGTAATATATATAGTACTTTCATTTACTCACTTTATACTTACGATTATATTATAAGACCTACTCAAGACAACTTTTCAGGAATACGATAGATTTTTCTCTCATCTTGCAGAGTTTTTTATTTACCATTTCATAATCAACATCAGGCAAAACCGTTGCACTTCTATCATCCTGTAATCGATTCTCAAGGTGCATTGATTGCAAGAATTCTAATATCCTGATATTATCCTGACAATTCAAATCACCGTCTCTCTTGCTGAAGGCATAAAACTGAACATTATAATTGACACTGAAAAGACTGCCATGAAAGGAGTCTGTAACAACATATCTTGCATTTTTAATAAGCCCTGCGAAATCATCTGGTCCCACACCTGTAAGTGTATTTGGATGATTCAAGTGTTTGGGGCGCGTAGCTATGTAGTAAACTGGCAGTTTCTTTGTCTTTCCCAAATGTTCCGCAAAACTTACTATGCTGTCTTTCTCTCCAAGGATATATGCAAGGATATATTCTTTATCTATTGCAGGGAGCTTACACACCTTGTCCCACTCCTTTGGGGTGAGCAGAAGAGTAGGATCAAGCACACAACAAACATCCTTTCCTGTAAGAGACGAGAGCAACTTACAATTTGCATATTCCCGACAGGAAATATTATTGAATATAGAAAGTTTCTTTTTTAATAATTGTTGGTATTCTTCCGGCAATTTAGTTGTTCCCAGACTGGGTGCATAGGCGTTTCGTTTGGGGAGACTGGCAAAATCCAAAAAATAAGGTTTCCTCGGATTATACAAGTATGGGCTCCACGTTTGGTCACTTCCTACGATGTAATTCTCATATTCCCCCGTCTCTGTTATATGCTGGATAGTGTTACTATAATATACCTTTGCAGAGTGTGGTATATATTTGGAATGAAATCTTCCAAAGGCTTCCATGGTAGTTGCAAACTCAGACGTATCAAAAAATGAAAAATCATACGCTGTTCTACGTATTCCTAATTTTTTAGCAACGCATATAGCAATTTGTAAAAACAAAGGCCTGTGTGGATAACTGTTATAAGATATATATTCCGGCTCATGACCTAACGTTCTGATAACAGCAGCAAGAGCATAGGCCTGTAGCATACTGCCATAGTTCGGATCGTCATGACACGAGAATAATGCTATTTTCTTCTTTTTTTCCATAGTTGATATATTTTGTCCAAAGCAAAAATCCTGCCAACATTCTTTACAAACATGATTTTCCTTTTACGTCTGTCATTTTGATCAAGACAGTATGTTATAAGTTCTTTCAGAGGTTTTTGGTTATATAAACTAAAAAAATATTCTCTATATGGATGAGGTTTTGTTGATGCTGTGATAGGCAGATGTATAGAAGTTGGTTCTACCTCTACATAAGGAACATTCCAAATTTCCACATTCTCTCCCCGTACACTTTTGCTAAAGAGATTTTTTCCTTTTTTCGTTACGATTAAGACCTGAGACATACCTTTATTATCATCCAAATTAGGATGATATTTATCTAAAGCCCACGCGTCAGCCAACATAATATCACTGTGGGATGTATAGTTTCTTGCCATACACTGAGAACAACTCGGACGCGTATATAAATCCTCAAGAAAACCACGCATATATAAGTTCTCCAAGTTAGACCCACTATCAATCACGCGATTTCCTGATTTAATTAACAGTCCATAATTATTCCAGCCATTGCTTTTGTTGCGGAAAGTCACATGAGTAACTTTTTCATTTTTTGCCATCTGCGTGAGATACATCTTCCACACCTTTGGACTGGGTATGCTGTGGCACACAAAGTCTAACGTATATAGATTATCATATTCCTTTCGTAAATAATGATGTAATCCTGAAATCTGGCATGGGGTTCCTGAAAATAGAACTTTCCTGCCAGACTGTAATAACTTCTTCGTTTCTTTAAATATGTTATCTAAACGGCTCTGAACATATTTTGACGTTCTGAATCGCACGATCTCCTCCAATGTCTCTGCTTTCTCATGACAAACTGTCCAGTCTGTCTTAAAACTCGCTCCGATAACCACTCCTCCCTCTTTTATGATTTGGGTTGCAATAACAGTAAATATCCCACCAGATGAACTCTCGGCCCTAAGCCCCTCATCTCTTGATCTACAGTTAAAAGTTTCAGGAATTTCGCATAATGGCTCAAACGGTTGATGAGCCATACACACCTTCTCACACAAGCCACACTCTACGCATACATTTATATTTACAACAGGATAAAGAAAACCCTCTTCATCCTCTCGCATTTCAATACATTGCTTTGGGCAAGCCTGCTGACACGCGGTACATCCACAACATTTTCGTTTATCTGTTATATTTATCATCCTATAGTATCTTTTTAGCATATTGACAACTTTAATGCAAAACAGAATAGGCTATGCCGCGTAAACAGGATTTTAATACCTGACAATAAGTCAAAAAAAGGTTTTTTCCATATACTAGCCAATAATACGTTTCAGACAAGGGACTTTCTTTTACATCCATACTGATTATATCTGACATTCTTTTTACATAATATTTATGGAAGTCTGATGTCAACATCTGCGCAAAGTTATCTTCATACCATTTATATACAAGATTACAAGAAAAAACAGCCTGCCTCAAGTTCTGAGTATTCGATATTGTTGCAGGTGAATCTCTATACTCAAACATTATTCTTTGACTGTTTGCTATGCCGCCTTCCTTAGCAGCAAGATTAGCAGTTGTTCTGTCGCTTGACAACCCATAATTAAACTTTACATAACCATTGTTTGCTTTTAGCCATTGCCTTGAGAACAAGAAATCACCGAGATATTGGTTTCCGCCCTGTTTCCACTGTCGAGAAAGCATTTCCTGACATGTTTCGAAATCAGGGCGTCCCTCTTGATAACCTATCACATTGCCACCCTCATCTATAATCTGCGTTCTGGCATGATACACATTCAGGTTTGGATACACAGCCGCCATTCTTCCGTATTCCTCAAGACAGCAAGGAAGCAACCTGTCGTCATCCCCCATGCAAAGTACATAATCTCCCGTACTGTATCCTAAACAGATATTCCAGTTGTCAACAACATTCAAAGCCCCACAATTATTCTCATTACGATAATAATGTATGCGCTCGTCACACAGATAAGGTGCAACGATTGACAATAAATTTTCAGGAGAGCAGTCATCAACTATAATCAACTCCCACTCCTGCCAAGTCTGCGCAATAATACTCTTAATAGCCTCATCAAGGTATTTTCCTTTATAAGCTGGTATTGTAACTGAAATCTTCATAATTATAGAATCACAGTTTTATAGTAATACTCTGAATATCACAAGAAGTATGGGCCAGTGTATAACATATATATACATAGAGTGTTTTCCTGCCAACCGCAACAATGATATTCCTATATTCGCAAACCTTTGTAAAGACAGAAAAACAGTATTGATTGTCACAATACCAGCTACAGACCATATAGGCCATAGTAGATAATAGCCTTCAGAAAGTACATTAGTTCTTATATCAACTATTGGCTTACTGACTACTGATAACAATACATATACAACTATGCACAATAACTGTAGTTGTTTGTTTTCCGTCTTATCTCTTAGCATAATTCCCACACCGAAAAAGAATATACCACTTGATATATAATTTACATAATATGGCAACTGTAAACCTGTAAAATGAAGTAATACAGATACAGTTATGCCTAGTGCCGTAGGCCATATAGGGTGAATAGCATTTTTATGACACTCATTAAAAACAATCCTCGCTACAAATAGGGCTACAAGAAACCACAGAGGAAGGTTACCAGGTAAACTGCCTTCTGTAAGTATAAGGTACAGATTCATCTTCAGGTAACCCCAAAGAGTAAAAGCATGTTCTACATAGCAAGCTATATAAAGAAATACCAGCATACCGACAATGCTCCATACTACATATGGACAGATAAGGCGTCTGCCGCTTTTTTTTATGACAACGGCGGTATCTTGGGCCATAAAGAACATACCACCCTTATAGAAGAACCAGGGCATAAAGAAATTCAAGTATGACAAGATTGCCATACCTTTGGAATTCTGCATTCCAGCATGTTGCATCACATGATAAATGACCATATACACAACCAACAATCCTGCTATTTCATCGAATGTGTTATTTCTGTTTTGCATAGGAAAGCGTTTTGTTTATAACCTGTAAGCAAACTGGATTTTTGATTATTTTGATCTGCACAACCAGCGTGTAGGCTGCCATGAACAATGATGCTATAGTCACGACAATAATGTCTGAGTAACTACAATAATGATATGTAGCCATCAGCAGCACTATCGCAGGAATATAAGTTAATACATATCGCATAAGTTGCCGCCATGGAAAACTATAACATATTATTCTGGTTACATGATACTGTGCTCCAACCATCACTATAAGCTCTGCCGACAGCCATACCATAGCAGAACCTACTGCACCTAAATGCTCTACTACTATATAATTAAGTATCAGACCAGCTAAGGCGCCAAAACAAGAACACTTCAAAAGTGTTCTTTCACGTTTCATAGCAAGAAGTACCTGTATGCAAATAATTTGCTCATAGCCTATTATGAATATCAACGACACAATGATACGAAAAGGTAAATACGCACCTTCATACCCATCGCCTACAAGCAGATGCAGTATGTTGGGACCAAATATTATGGCTACGATTATTGCAGGTATGCTAAAGGACAAAAGAGAATCTACCGATATTCGAATCTTTTCCCTATACTCAGAATCCTTTCCCTCTGAGAGCAGAGATGTGACACGTGGAAACATTGTATTCTGAAAAGCCGTCAGCAGAGCTATTATGATTGTATGCAACTTTGTGGCTGTGGTGTAATAGCCAACTTGGTCCGTACCTGCAACCATTCCGAGCCACACAACAGAAAATGAAGTGTATATAGAACTGACTATGATGTAAAAACCTACTGAGAAAAATGTATTCAAATAAGGCTTTATGCTAATTCCTTTGAATGTGAAATCTACAAATTTCCTACTGTATATCACGTTAACTACACTGTTAAGGGCCACCGTAAGTACGCAAAACAGATAATACAAATAATAGTCAGAGGGCTTGCGAATAAACAAAAAAACACATATTACATACACAAATTTAATAGCTATGGAACGTTTCGTTATGTAAGGGAAGTTCTCGGTTCCCGTGTAGAACCACTCCGTTAGAAACAGAGTGGAAATCAACTTACATACACCGATGTAGAGCAAGTCCCTGTGTGGTATGAGTTGCGGCACAGTGTACATTGATATGAGCAACACTATTATTGCAACCAATACGGTTATTCCATTTAGCAACAATATGCTAGAGAAAGCCCTTGACAGTTTCTCTCTGTCGGACTTTACTATGGCTATTTCTCTTATGCCAAGTGTGTTGACCCCCATCATGGCAAAAAGGATAAAATAATTAACAAGTCCGTCAACGAAATTCACAATACCGACATTCGACAACCCTAACACACGCGACACATACGGATATGTCAATAAAGTAAAGACATATCCCGAGACCGTTAATGTGCCATTATATATAAAATTACGTTTTATGCTCATATCGTGTTTGTCATCAGTTTGCATCTTCAAATGTCTTATTGAATATTTTCATTCGTTCGCTTTGGCTTTTTCCACCCAATAGTAGATTGTCATATTCCTGTATCGGCAGATTATATGCAAACACGTTTACATACAAGCAGTAGAGGAACAATAAGCTTCCATACAATCGTTTGTTGTTCTGTATGGAGAATACTCCAGATAATCGCACCCACAGTATCCAATATGAATATGAAAAAAGAAGAGAAAGACGCGAACTCAACACTCCAAACTCTCCAAGTACATAGTAGAAGAACAAATATATTACCAGACTGTTTAACATTATAACTCCATCCTTGTCTTCTGACAGCTTATCGTAATATAGGAACAAAAGCAGCGACAAACCTAACTTTTCAAGGACTACTGTCGGAGCTATTGCTCTTGACTCTGCATAATGCTCTGTATAAAACAAAGCCTTGTCTCCAAGTGCCCCTCCAATATTCAGAACAGAAAGAATGGTATTCAATATTGATATCTGCGAAACACTGAATACAAAGAAAACTAATATGAGTACAAGAAATACCCACTTATTAAGTTTTCTATGTAGAAAAAAATATAAAGGGAAAAAGAATATAGCTGAAGAATGAAAGCATAGGGCGGCAAAGCAGATGGAGAAATACTGCAATGGTTTTCTCTTTATTATATATATGAGGGCGTTGATGAATATAAATATTGCAAGTTGATTTCGAAGAGCATTGAACATCAGTCCTACTCCACCAAAAGTAAAGAAAATCATGAAGGCGAAAGGGACATTGCGCACATTCCACGTACGCAGGAACCTTAAGAATAGAATAACATCAATAGTTGTTATCACAAAAACAAGAAAAGCATATTCACGCGTAACGAGACTACAGAAACACATCAAAACTGTAAATCCAGGCTCATGGATTACAGCCTTATTCTTCTCGTTGTAAATAGAGAATATATCCCCCCATGATGCATTGTTGTAACTTTCCGAATATCCTATCCAGTCTGAATACACATAACCTCTGAAAGCAAAGAAAAAATAAAAAACGCCGACTGCTACCCATATTACACGAGTACACAACATAGCTTCCTCGTCATTGTCTTGTCGCTGAGCATAAATTACTGCACAGACGGCAAAGATGACAAGAACCAATATATATGGTAAACAGTACGTTGTCATACTCTTTTTACTTCTTTTTTCCGTTTCTTAGATATTCCTTGTATAGCACTGTACCCATTCCTACTGCCAACCATATAAACGACCATAAAAGAACAACAACACTTCTTGACATACTGATTGGCTTTGGATTAACCTTTGCTGGTTGTATAATTGTAAAAGCAGGTATACGTTCTTGCAGTCTTGCCTCTGCTATTTTCAGTTGTGCCATACTCTGCGAGTACACGTTATATTTCAACTGCATATCGTTCTCTAAATCTTCAATCTTTGATGTTACAGCCATCAACGATGCGTCAACGTTTGCATCAGAAGAAGAAACATATCTTCTTCTTACCGACTCATACGTTTCCTTAGCCTTTGACGTTAACTTCCGATAATACTCCACGTCATTACGAGCTTTACTTGTACGATAGTTTGTTATGTATTCCTGCAAGCGCAATTGAAGTGTATCAGCCATGATAGCTGCCACCATAGGATCCTGATCTACTACAGAAAGGGTGATGACACTCGTTTTTTTGTCTATAAAGCATGTTATTGAAGCTGACACTGCCTGATATAATTCCCACTGAGGGCGTGTCATGGAATATGGGTCTGCCTTACCAGAGCCACTTCCTTGCGCCACTTGCTCCTTGGGCTTGAGAAGTTGTGAAATCCATAGTTTAGGATAATTCCACCAAGGCAATCTTGTGTCTTTTTTCAAATGCGTGATATATGAGCGAGCCTTGGTGTCATCTTGAAGACGCACTGGTACATTATATAGCGATTGTATAAATTCTGTTGACTCAAATATTTCCGGATACAATTCTGGATACAACGCATCCATACTTCCCTTGTTTCCATCAAGATTTATGCCAAAAGATGAGGCTAGATCTGATATACTATTCGACAGGGCAAACGAACCCGATGAAAACTCTGGGGCGAGGATAACACTTGACATGAACACCTTGGGAATACTTATTGCCACAATTATTCCAAACACAAAACCTGCAACCGCAAATCGAAGCAGATAACCTTTATGCTTGAACAATAATGCACCAATATGCAATATATCTATTTCACTAAATTTCTTCTTATTTTCCATTCTTATCAATTTATTCAATCCTGCTAACTAAAAATAGCCTATATACATATTTCCTATAATTATCATTTATTATTGCTCTACTTTCCCACACTATACTTTGAAGTTGTCTTTATATTTCAGCGTTTTCAATGCTTCTGACGTGCAGAACACTATTTGATGAGTTGGATGCTTAAAGCGAGCCAACGCCCAAAAAGCTTCACGCGAAATACTACCTGCAACGTAGTCTTCTACATAGTCCCATATCTGGTCATCAGCCATCGGACCTTCCACTATATCATACATGTGCTCTTTACCTCTGCGACAATCTGCTACGAAGTCTAACCATTCGTCAGTCATCTCGGGGAACTTTAGGATATTCAATCCATCTGTTTCGCTATAACTATATATTGTGACAATATGGTTTTCTTTTTTCGTAAGTGCCCACTTCCTTGCTTGATGCTCAATACGTGTACAATAGAAGCCATAGCCAAAGTCCTTGTAGTGTCCAAAAACTCTTATTTCCGGTCGTTCTACGATAACATTGCTGCCATGATATAAACTGGCTGGTTTGTTATTTGCTTTCTGCATAAGGCATTATAGTTAATTAAAATCACCTTGATAATACGCTCTCGTTATAAAGTAGGATGGTTCATAATAGGCTGAGCAATTATAGTTGTCAAGTTTCTGGCATATCGGAGAGTGGTACACCTTTGAGATTCTGTCAGCAATATTCTCCTGACTTAAAAGGGTTGTTTGTATCAGCCGTGCATATACCTTCCCCATTTGTATGGCCGTTGGCGGGTTGGGAGTCAATGTTTTGTCTATATCAAGGACATCTGTCGTACCTCGTTCCAGTTGATACTCTACTATCCATCTGTCAGACACATCATCAGGTGATTCGCAGTGCAGTACATCCGCAAGTGAAAGATTACGATTAAGCTCCTCCTTGCCTATATGGTCAACCACATACGCATTAGGCTGCTTAATGTTGCGCGCGGTACGCTCTATCATATAGCAGACAAACTTTATATCATCGAATGTTATATCTCTTTCTGGAAAATATATATTTTTCATTCCGTATTCTCCTTGATTTATCTTACTCAAAATAGAATGATAGGACGAACATTTTGCTTTTTACTCTGTCAACGGCGGCGGCGTAAGGCATGAGGTCGGCATCGCGCATGGTCTTCTGGTGCTCGGTGCTGAGTGAGTTGGTCAGGCCAATCATGAATTTCAGTTCCGGACGTAGTTTGAAGAACGGCAGGTAGAAGTCGCAGCCCATGCCTATTTCGAAGAATACGTCGTAACCCTTCAGCTGTACGTAGTCGCTTTTCTTTGATGACAGGTTGAAGACGGGTGCCAGGCCTGCCATGACGTATGGACGGTGGTTGTTGAAACGCTTGGCAGCGAAGATAAGGTCGCAGTCGGCTCCGACATATACGGTCTTCAATGACTGTTTCTCTTCTACGGTGTAGCCCAGTTCGGCTGTCTTCGTGAAGTTGCGGAATGTCAGTTGGCGCGTGCCGAAGTACAGCTGTGGAGCGAAGCGGAAGGCGAAGAACTCATTTATGCGGGCCTCTGCCAGTACACCCACGTTGAAGCCAGGGTCCCAGTTGTTCTGGTCAACGGTGACGAGTGACTCAATCTCTGTCTCATCCTTGAGCGTCAGGGTCTGCTGCCCGACGTTGCGCAGCTTCATGTCCATCATGTTTGTACCCACTACAATGCCGAAGTGCAGCGGACGCAGGTCAGTATATGGACGATTCTGCACTGTGCGCTCCTGCGCTGCTGACATCAGCGGCAGCAAACACATTATTATATATATATAGCGTTGTAATGAATTCATGATGTATGTTTATACTATATTTAACGCATATAGTTTGAAAAAATTGTATAAAGTGATGAAAATACTTAAAAAATAGTAGAAAAAACATTTTTTTTAAAAAAAATATACCTAAAATTAGGTAGATTAAAATCTTTTTTTTACCTTTGCAGTATCAAAACAACGTTTTTGATACCTAAAAATGTGTAGAGACAAGTTAGACAGCTTGTAATGCAATAACAAAAACATTATAAACTTTTATCTTAAAAGAAAGGAAACATTATGGCTTACGTAATTAGTGACGACTGCATCGCATGTGGAACATGTATCAGTGAGTGCCCAGTAGAGGCAATTTCAGAGGGTGATATCTATAAGATTGATGCTGATGCCTGCACCGAGTGTGGCACATGCGCAAGTGTTTGCCCTAACGAGGCTATCAGCCTTCCGTAATGACATGAGAATCGGATGAATGTCCGTGGAGTTTGAAAACATCATGAGCGGTGCCACGTTGGTGGTACCGCTTTTTTTAGGCCTATGAATAACGTACCTATAAAACTTGAGAATTTCCGTAGCGAATATTCCGAGCAGGGCTTGCGTGACAAACTCACGCGCATTGCCCGCAAGGCAGGGGCAAAGGTGGTGTATGCTGTGCTCGTGGCTTATTATGCCGTACAGTCAGATGCCCTGTCGTTTTCTGATAAAGCCAAGCTCTACGGAGCGTTGGGCTACTTCATACTGCCCGTGGACCTCATACCCGATACTATCCTTGCCATGGGATATACGGATGATATGGCGGCACTGCTCTATGTGCTCCGTACCGTGAGTACAAACATTACCCCCGAGACGAAGCGCAAAGCCGAGCAGAAACTGCGCGAGTGGTTCGGCAGCGAGGACGTCAGCGACGCTTCTCTTTCCTCACTCTGGTCTTAGGTATGTACAAGCCGGTATGTGCGGTTTCGAGTATGTAGTACTGCTCGTTTTCGCTGAATTTGTCAGCCAGTATCATACCGCTCCGGGCATAGCACAAGGCTTTGTCGTAGCGGTAATCGTCATCGCCGTCGGCCATTGACTCTACGTATATAGGCGTGAGTCCGTCGGCTATTAGGCGGTATTCCCCCTTGCCGGTGTACCAGTCTTGTGTGTCAAGAAAGTTGGAGTTGGAGTAGCCGTATGTCTTGTTATGGCCCACGCATACCCACTTCTGCGTTTTTTCCTCCAGAAGCACGGCGGTTCCCAATCCCTCGAAGAAATATATTTCGCCTACGGCGTTTGCCTTTACCGTAGGTTGCTGGCGTATCTTAACCATTGGGTCGTCAGACCTTAGCGTGGCATCGTTGGGCCTGACGAGGGTCAGCACCTTGGTCTTGGCCTGTACTATACCGTTGTTGAGCGTATGCTTCTGCGCAGAGATTACAGTCAGGCACAACATAAGTATCGTTGTGCATAATGTCCTTTTCATTTTCATTTCCTTATTATTTGTGTAGATACCTCGCATATTCCGATGCAGCAAGCAGGAAAGCCCCTGTGCCGAAGTTAGCCTGCGAGTGTTGGTTGACCACCTGTCCGGGTATGGCTTTCTCGCCTATTGGCTGCACGTAGCCAATGGTGTTGTCCTTCTGCAGTGCGGTGGTTTCCAGATAGTGCCATGCCTTGAGAGCGGCTTTCTTGTACTTCTTGGGCAGCACGCCGTTGTTTACTCCCCAGAAGAGAGAGTAGCACATCAGTGCCGTGCCGCTTGTCTCGAAGCCCGATGCCTGCTCGGGGTCGAGCATAGAGCGCGTCCAGTGGCCTTCTTTCTGCTGACAGGCAACCACGGCTTCCGCCATCCTCACGTAGTACTGGCGTATCTCTGCCATGCGGGCGTCGTCAGCCCCCAACTCGCCCAGCACCTTTGCAAAGGCAGCCATCACCCAGCCGTCGCCGCGAGCCCAGAAATCTTTTTTGCCCTTGGCGGTGGCGTGCTTCGGATATACGTATTTCCCGTCGCGGAAGTATAGTCCTGTTTCCTCGTCATACATTATGCTGTTGGCATAATGCCAGTTGTCTATCATTTTTGTAAGGAACACCTCGTCGCCTGTCATGCCATACATCTTTGCCATCACTGGCATTACCATGTAGAGAGCATCAGCCCACCACCAGTAGTCCGTCTCGCTGCTCTTTGCTTCATAGCTCATCACCTGGTATGTGCGGCTTAGTTGTGGGAACGGTGATTCTTCCGTCCCGCGCAGGCGCATCAGGTCGATATATGTCTGGAAGCATATCTGCCAGTCACCGAAGAGCACATACTCCGGCTTCTCACCGTAGTTTTTGTATTTCCACTTCTTCGGGTCTTCCCCCGTGGCTCCGTACCATTTGTTTTGCTCTGCCCATGCGTAGGAGTAGTCATAAAACTGTCGTGCGGTGGCGGTGTCGCCCATTTCCCGCAGCAGCTTTACGGTTTCCATGTTGCCGGTATGATACACGGCATTGTCCCAGAAGGCACTCAGTCCCTTCTTCGTACCGCCGTATTCCGGTGCACCGTGAGCCTGTTGCCATGCGGTGTTTACGCGGCAGATGATACTGGTTATGTCTTTGGCTTTCCTTGCCTGCGTCGTAACCGCTGCAAGGAGCAATACGATGATTGTTATTTGTTTTTGTGCGTTCATAAGATATGATATGCGTGCTATCCCTCTCAATATACAGATTTTCTGCTACTCTACCTCAGATTGAACGAGCGAGAATTTAAGCCCAAGTGCATTTCTCACAGTGCAAAGGTAAATAATTTCTTACATATTGTATCGCTAATTTATGTTAAACAATGCTAAGGATGCTAAATAATACTCTTTTTTTCGAGGAATAATGATTACCTTTGCTAATCATAACAAGATACCATCTTCTGAGGGTCTCGGAAGTGGCATCGTAATCGCTATCTGTTTACTGTGTAATCGCTATGTGATTGCCTTGTAATCTCTATCTGATTACCGTGTAATCGCTATGTGATTACAGGTGCTACCTCTAAGCCATTGCGCATCAGATTGATAACTTTCGATTGACAAGCCTTTTGCCAGTGCAAACTGGCAGAAAAGCCAACGACTAACAACCACAATGTGCTAAACTACTATTATTCAAGGGATAAAACTTAATAAAAATCATAAACCCAAATCGGTCATTAGGATTTATCGGTGCAGTATGGCAGTGAGAAATCCTTCAGCTTTTCCCATATAGAAAGGAAGGATTGTCGCGTCTTCAGCGACCTTGCCAAATACAGGATGTGC
>FLNY01000129.1_pt1 | contig 33503 bp, 27 predicted proteins | sample 1140381 | NCBI WGS metagenome assembly FLNY01 (sample SAMEA3878172, study PRJEB12797) | bioreactor metagenome | biome: Moose rumen | place: Sweden | collected 2011-10 | reverse complement strand
CCCGGCTCCGAAGGAAGGGGATGAAAGAATGAACGGTTTACCCTTATGTAAGTGCCGGCAGTTACGGGAAGTGGATCTCTTTGAGACCCTATGTAAGATTATTCCCTTGTGATAAGGGTACTTAAGACAATAAGGGTGTATACAATAATCAGGCTCCCACGAAGCGGGAGCCTGAATAATTTTAGATGTGGTTATAATATAACACCTTCTTCTCGCATCTTTTCTTCAATATTAGACCAAGGCCGTTCAATATGCTTCTTCGTCTCTGTAAAAAGTCTATATACCACATTCGAATCTATGTCCTGAAGTTCTCCTTTCCTTTTAGACTTACGCAAAACATATATTTGATCTATTCGCGAATAGATGGGATCGACTTTTAAATCAACATCATAGTTCTCTGTTACTACTACAAACCTGGTGTAGGGGTTCCCTGATTTTAATTTTTCTGCTGTTGCGATTACGCCTTCCAACATTGTTTTATCCAGATATGTCTTATTCTCTATAGCTACTATTGGGACTTTTATTTCTTTGGGAGTATCATCTATACTTATGTCTACTTTTCTACAGATTGCAAAATCTTGATCCTTTACATTTATTTCCACATTAGGCATAGAGATAAAATCTTTGATACTTTTGGCGGTAAAGTATAGATTTGTATACGCTTTAGCTGGTCCTCCGAATATTACATTTCGTGCATCGTTATATGTCTCTTTAAGATGGGTAATATAATCTTTAAATAAAATAAACATAAATTCTTCAAGGATAGTTGAACGGAACTTACTTTGTGAAGTAAACACGCCATCCATATTTAAGTTATAAAAATCATGATAATATGCGTTTAGTAATTCTACTCTTTTTACAATTATGCTTTTTGAATATCCAATTAAATATAGTTGCGCGATAAGTACTCTTTGTAAATTGGGGAAATTGCTTCCAGAGCTTGTTTTTCTTTGGATTTAACAGATCTTTCATACTTGGTGCAAATATTTGAAGCGTGTGACAACTGAGGATTCTCATTTAGTGAATCGCATAAAAAGTTATATTCATCACTAATTTCATTATACTTCATTTGCATAGTTCAATATTTTTATTAGATGTGTTGCGATGTGATATGCTAATAGGACAGGGACTGCATTGCCTATTTGCTGGTATTGACTTAATCCTTTTTCCCAACTCATTTTTGTACGCATACCTTCGAATATGAAAGTGTCGGGAAAAGATTGAAGCCTTGCAGCTTCTCTTGCTGTGAAATTTCTATCTAGATGTGGATGAATAAAATTACTTTGAAAGGATGCCGCGATTGTCGGAGCTGGTCTGTCCCCCCAAACCCGAAGATTGTTTTGTGAAAACTTCGTTTCGGATTTTTCTCGAGGAGCCCCTCTTTTTACAGCTCCATGAGTATCCCATACATCCAAAAGATTTTCACCGGGCTTGATGGCTTTAAATCGCTCTATGATTCTCGGTGTGTGTTTCATCGCTATGTGATTATACACTTTTGATGAATTCTCCCGCATAAGTCTTTGGTAACTATTTTGAGGAGGCAATGTATAATCCTGAATCTCTATTCCTTCAGAAGCATGAATTACGGGTAAGTCTGAAATTGCGTCATCTACGGTAATTCGAGTATCTGTTTTTTGAGGAAACGAAGGAGAAATACCCAAATCTTTTCTTAATCCAATAATAATTACTCTTTCACGCATTTGTGGCACACCATAATCAGATGCCATCAGGATGGAATAATTAACCGCATATCCACTTCCTGCATTTGAAAATTCTTCGATAATTGTTTCAATTACTTTACCTTTTTTCATTGATAATAATCCTTTTACATTTTCCATCACAAAGGCTTTTGGATTATACCAATCGATGAATTTTACAAACTGGTAAAAGAGTTTATTCCTTGGGTCATCTTTTATTTTATTTCTTTGTTTATTTGCCAAACTAAATCCCTGGCAGGGAGGCCCCCCAATTATGACATCAGGTATATGATTATTAAGTAAAGCATCCACTTCATCTTTGGTTATTTGTGAAATATCCTTTACTTTGAATGGGGTGGTGGGAAAATTTCTGGTAAAGGTTTTCCCTGCATTTTCATCGATGTCAGTTGCAAAAATGCTATGGAAACCGGCCATTTTAAAGCCCAAACTCATGCCTCCACACCCTGCAAATAAATCAATAGTGTTCATTACAAGTTAATAAGCCTAAATCAACATGTAGTCAGGCTCCCTATAACTACTTCTGTAAGTTGGGTTTGGTGCATAAAAAACGTGGAGCCAGTCTAATGCCCGTTCCACAGTGTAAAGGCTCTCGCATGCCCTGTCCGTCGAAACGAGCAACGCGAAAAGCCCCACGAGATGATTATATAGCCTCAAAAGAGGGGTATATACCATCTTAAGGGCGTTCTTGTTGCTTTATTTTTGACGAACAGTTTGAATTTGCGAGATTCTTACACTGTCAAAACTAAAGCGTTAGAAACGCCTTCTATGTATGTTTGCCACCCATTAAAGTCATTATTACAAATGAAATCTGTTCCGAATGGCGTTGTAAAAGTATAAATAAATAATTAATAAAATAGAATTATGAAGGCAAAAAAACTATTTTTTGAGTTAAGTATCATTCTTTGTTGGATTCTATTCGGAGGTGTAAATCCCTGCTTTTTCAAAAATAATTGGCAAACAATTTTGCGTTTTGTGGGTTTCCGCTTAATTTTGTGTAGGTAATCGCCGTTTGGATAGGCGGTTGTCGCTGTCGTGTAATCGGCGAAAGAGCATAAAATCATTATTAAGTAAGATACTGTTATGATGAAGAGTTTTGGACAGAAGCCTTGGTTTCTGCCACAGCCGGTGATCGTTATCGGCACCTACGACCGTGAAGGTCGTCCCAATGCGATGAACGCTGCGTGGGCGGGTCAGTGGGACATGAAGGAGATTGTCATTTCGCTGGGGTCGCATGCGACGACCGACAACCTCTCTGCCACCGACGACTTCACGGTAGGTTTTGCTACGGTCGACACTTTGGTGGCAGCCGATTTTGTAGGCATTGTGAGCGGGCGGAAAGACCCCGACAAGGTACTGAAGACCGGTTGGAAGGTGGAGCAGGCTCCGGATGTGGCAGCCCCGCTGTTCACCGCCCTGCCGCTGACGCTGGAATGCCGCGTGAAGGAAAAGATTGACGAGTCGGAGTCGGGTTGTTACCTCGTTGCCGAGGTGGTGAACATCCTGTGCGACGAGCGCTATCTTGCCGACGACGGGAAGCCTGCCGTGGAGCGCATGCAACTCATCACCTATGACCCTGTCCATCACAACTACATCGCCCTGGGCGAGATTGCCGGCAAGGCTTTCTCTGACGGAAAGCAATTGAAATAGGACAATGAGGAATACATTTCTCTGCAGTTTGACAGTTGCTTTGCTGTTGCCCCTTGCAAGCTTGGCGCAGACATTCTCCGGTGCCGGAAGTGGTACGGAGTCCGACCCGTACCAGATTGAAACGGCAGCACAACTGGCCGAGGTCGACGCTTTCTCGCAGGTTTGTTTCAAGTTGATGAACGACCTTGATCTGACTGACCACATTGCCGCCAGCAGCCCCACCGACGGCTGGATGCCCGTCCGTCTGTTCCGCTGCTCGTTCGACGGCAACGGCAAGACCGTGAAGGGGCTTTACATCAACCGCACGACGACCGACAATGTCGGGCTGTTCGGGTTGGTGACGAGCGGCTCCATCTCGAACCTGACGGTGGAAGGCAGCGTCACCGGGCGAAACTATGTGGGCGGCGTGGCAGGCCAGTGCAAACTCTATAACAGCAGTTCGCCCTGCACGCTCTCGTCGGTCAGCTTCCGCGGAACCGTCAACGCCACACAATCGGCTGCCGGCGGACTCTGCGGCTATTTCAACGATACTTATACCGGCATCAATTCAACGATAACCAACTGTGGTGTACACGCCAACATCGTTTCTGCCAACACGGCAGGCGGACTGGTGGGGCATGCCAACCTCTATCTGATTCAGCATAGTTGGTTTGTCGGCACGATCGGCACGGACAATTGCGCCAGCCAGTATGCCGGCGGGATAGCGGGGCGTTCCAATTCACGCATCTCAGGCTGCTATTCCCGTGGTCTGGTCTACGGCTCGGTGGCTGGCGGTATTGCCGGATTTCTGGAAAGTACCAAGTTCACCTATTCCGACGGTTCCTACTACAGCGGCATTCTCTATTCGCAGTTCAAGGGTGATGTGCATGGCCTGTCCGGCACGGGCGGCATTGTCGGTGACATGCGAGGAGGCTACCTTACCAGCGACATCAGCCGCGGCCGTGTGTTCACTTCGTCCATGAATGGCAACATAGGCGGTTCGATAGGCTATGCCAGCAGTGCCACCATCGGCAGCAGCACCGATTATGTGCGCATAGCAGGGCTGGTGGCAGCGCAGGACCTGATAGAGGCTACTACCACAGGCACGCAGGAATACATCGGCCGAATTGCAGGCTACTATACCAGCAAGACCAGTTTCCAGGGGGAGACAACGACTGGAGCCAATCTGGCTTCGTCCGACATGGTGGTGACAAACAACGGCGCGGCAGTGGATGTCAGCCAGTATAAGCACAACGGCAAGTCGTTGACCTACGCCCAGTTGCAGGACAAACAGACCTATGTGGATGCCGCCTGGGACTTCGATAACATTTGGAAGTGGGATGCCGGCCTGAACGATTCGTTCCCCTTTGCGGCGCAGACCGAGGAAGTTGTCGATGAAGTGACGCAACTGGATGCGCTCGGCAGCAGTTATACGGTGACCATTGGAACCACACACTATGCCACTTTCTACCATTCCACGGCCATGCAACTGCCTGCCGATGTCAAAGCCGGCGTGGTGACAGGACTGGACGACAACCACCTGCAGATTGACTGGCTCTACGACGGCAGCGACGATGCCCGGAATGTTGTGCCAGGCGGACTCCCCGTGCTGCTTTATTCCGTTGAGGAGGGCGAAAAGACCCTTGTTCCGCAACCGTTCGACTTTTCCGTTGCACGCACCGTCAACCTGCTCTGCGGCAGCGACGCCGACCAGACTGACAACGAGGCGGGCTATTACTATTTCGTACTGTCGCTCAACGAATACGAGGATGCCGGTTCCGTTGGTTTCTACTACCAGCCAGGCACCGACGGCCTGCTGGTGAACAACACCGCCAACAGGGCCTACCTGAAAATACGGCAGGAGGAAATACATTTCGTGCCCGCCAGTTTCCCGTTCGACAACAGCCTTACGGACATTGCCCTGCCCGCCGTTTCCGCGACGGGAGGCACGCGGCGACCTGCAGTCTACACCCTTGACGGGCGCAGGGTGCCAACCAACAGGTATGGCACATTCTCCGTGCAGGGGTTGAACAAGGGCATCTATGTGGTTGGCGGCAGGAAGATGGCAGTGCCGTAGTGGTTCAGGGAAATCCTGCAGAACTGAAAATTATGTTATGTTTTGTGAAAAAGAACGGGATGCAACAATAAAGCAGCGTTGCATCCCGTTCTTTTTTTGTATGCAGTGGACAGATAAGATACGCCAAGTAAAGATTTTCCTTGTGGTGTCAGCGGTGCTCATCGCCGTTGTCTCGCTTGTGGTGTCCCATCTGCTCACCCGCGATCTGGAGAGCGAGGAACGCAACAAGATGGAGGTCTGGGCCGAGGCCATGCGGTCGCTGAACAAGGCAGACGACACCACCGACCTGGCCTTGGTGCTTTCGGTGATTGACAACAACACCACGATACCCATTGTCGTGTGCAACGAGCAGGGTGAGGTGACGGCCTTCCGCAACATCAACTTCTCGGAATCCACTTCCGCCGACTCGCTGTCCTACCTCTCGACGCGCGCCAAGAGCATGCAGGCCTCCGGGCGGAGCATCCGCATACAACTCGACGATACCGACGACAGCGACTACATCGATGTGTGTTTCGACGAGTCGCTCATGCTCCGGCGGTTGGCCATCTGGCCCTATGTACAACTGGGCATCGTGCTTATTTTCGTTGTGGTGGCCATTTTTGCGCTGCTCACCTCGAAGCGGGCTGAACAGAACAAGGTATGGGTGGGCCTGTCGAAGGAAACAGCCCATCAGCTGGGCACCCCCATCTCGTCGCTCATGGCATGGACGGAAATACTCAAGGAGACCTATCCCGACGACCAGTTGCTGCCCGAGATGGACAAGGATGTGAAGCGATTGCAACTCATTGCCGACCGTTTCTCGAAGATAGGTTCGCTGCCCGAGCCGGTGGAGACCAACCTGAACGAGGTGCTCTCTCATGTCATCGACTATATGGACCGACGCACCTCGAAGCGCGTGCGGATGGTGAAGGAAATGCCTTCCGACGATATTGTGGTGCGGCTGAACGGTTCGCTGTTCGAATGGGTGGTCGAGAACCTGTCGAAGAACGCCGTCGACGCGATGGGCGAAGAGGGCGGCACTATTACGCTCCATGTGGAGCAGACCGACACGCGGGTCGTCATCGATGTGTCGGACACGGGTAAGGGCATCCAGAAGAAGGACCAGAACAATGTCTTCCGTCCTGGATTCACCACCAAGCAGCGCGGGTGGGGACTCGGGCTGTCGCTTGCCAAGCGCATTGTGGAGGAATACCATCACGGACATATCTATGTGTTGCGGAGCGAACTGGGCAAAGGCACCACTTTCCGCATTGAACTGCCGCGCTGAGCGCGGCTCCCTCTTCAAGGTGGTTCCCCCTCTCCTGGAGGAGCAGACACACCTTTCCTATATTATATTTCTTCTTCATTTAGTCCATTTAAGGTATGAAAACAGTAAGATTTTATCCCGTTTTGCTACTGGCAGCACTGTTGTTTGCTGCATGCAGTGGCGACGACAGCACAGGGAACGGCGGTTACGAGAGTGAGACGGCCGGCACGGATGTGCTGTCCGATGTGATTTCCAACAGCGATGTTGCCTCTTTCTCCATCTCGTTGAACAAGCAGGCCCTCTCGGAAACCCTCGTGGTTGATGCCGACGACGATGACTATGTTGAGAATACCACCTTCGACAAGACTGTGTATATCACCTTCAGCACCTCTGGTTCGGCCACCGTCGAGGGCGACGACGAGGGATATGTCAGCATCAGCGGCAACGATGTGGTGGTGAACAACACGGGTTCGGCCAACTATTTGTATGTGCTCAGCGGTACGACCTCCGACGGTTTCTTCAAACTTTACAGCAGCAAGAAGCAGGGTATCCGGCTCGACGGCGTGAACATTACCAATCCGGACGGTGCCGCGCTGAACAACCAAAGCAAGAAACGCACCTTCATCATCCTTGCCGACGGTACGCAGAACTACCTGAAGGACGGCACCTCCTATGCCGACGCTGTGGACACGGAGGACATGAAGGCCTGTCTTTTCAGCGAGGGACAGCTTGTGTTCAGCGGTGCCGGCTATCTTGAAGTGGACGCCAACTGCAAGGCGGGCATCCGCAGCGACGACTATGTGCGCTTCATGCCCGGCGTGAATGTGTGGGTCGATTCCTCGGCAGGCAACGGCATACGCGGCAACGATGCGGTGACCGTTACGGGCGGAGTCATCAATGTGAATGTGACGGGTACGGCCTCGAAGGGCATCTCCACCGACGGCGACTTTACCCTGGACGGCGGCAGGACGACCATAACCACCAGCGGTACCTACGAATACGACGAGGACGACCAGGACTACAGTGCCTGCGCCGGCGTAAAGGCCGACGGCAACATCGTGATTAACGACGGTGAAATCTATGTCAAGAGCACGGGCATCGGCGGCAAGGGACTGAACTGCGATACGGAAATCGCCATCAACGGTGGCACCATCGGTGTAATCACCACCGGCAGCCGGAAGAAGGACAACAGCGGAAGCGTTTCTCCGAAGGGTATCAAGTGCGACGGCAATATCACCATCAGCGGCGGCCACATTAAGGTGCGCTGCACGGGAGGCGAGGGCAGTGAAGGCATTGAGAGCAAGGCCCTGCTCACCATCGAAGGCGGTACCGTGGAGTGCTATTGCTATGACGATGCTCTCAACTCCGCCAGTCACCTGACCATCAGCGGCGGATATGTCTATGCACGCGCTACCAACAACGACGGCATCGATGCCAACGGCAATCTCTACATTAACGGTGGCGTGGTCATAGCCGAGGGCAGCGGCGCACCCGAATGCGGCCTTGATGCGGCCGAGAACTACAAGGCCTACATCAACGGTGGCACCGTGGTGGCCATAGGCGGCGGCCTGCAGGCCATCGATTCCTCTTCGAAGCAGGCCAGCATCGCCCTGACCACCCAACTGGGCACCAACATCGGCCTGCTGAGCGGCACCACCACGCTGCTTGCCTACCGTACGCCCTCGTCGCAGACGGGCACTGCGCTGATGATTTCCTCTCCCGCGCTCAAGTCGGGTTCGTCCTACACGGTCAGCACAGGCTGTTCGGTGAGCGGTGGCTCGACCTTCTACAGCCTCACCACGGGCTGCACCGTAAGCGGCGGCTCCACGGCATCCTACACAGCCAGCACGGCCGTTTCTGGCTCGATGGGTGGCGGAGGCGGCCCTGGAGGTCCTGGCGGCGGTGGATGGTAAGCGTTGTTGGGATTCGTTTTAATTCATTGATAGCCAAAGATTTGCAAGAACGGCGCAGCGATACCCGCTGCGCCGTTCTCCGTTTAGGCCCCAAACTCCTTCCAACTGCCGCCCAAACGCATGCCAACCGGAGCCCAAACGCACTCCGTTTGGGCCCCGGTTGGAAAACGCCAGTCCGGAACCTTGTTTTCACCTCCGTATTCCCGTACCTTTTCCGCCGCCGGAAGATGCCTTTCCAGAGCCCCGGAAGAGATTCCGTCGGAAAATTAAAAACCAAAAAAATCTTTATAGTTTTTGTATTTTGCGCACTTATTCATACCTTTGCAACCCGAATGCGAGCCTATGGAGCGATACAGAATAGATTTGAAAAGTCTGACAGCCGATGAGACGCACCTGCATTTCACGCTCGACGATGCCTATTTCCGTTCGCTCGACGGTGCCCAAGTGCAAAGCGGAAACCTTGAAAGCACGCTGACTATACGCAAGTTGAGCAGTTTCTTCGAGTTCCTTTTCAGCACCGCTGGGACGGTAAGCATTCCGTGCGACCTATGTCTCGACCCGATGGACCAGCCCATCTCCGCGGAGAACCGGGTGGTGGTCCGGCTCGGCGAGACCGCCAGCGACGACGATGACATGATTACCGTAGACGCCAACAACCCCATCATCGATGTGGCGTGGCTCATCTATGAGTTCATCGTGTTGTCCATTCCCATCAGGCACATTCATGCACCTGGAAAATGCAATGATGCCATGACACAGAAGCTCAGAGAGCTGTCAGCTGCCCGAAGCAGCGATGCGGACACCCCGAATGCCGTCGACCCCCGCTGGAGCGCACTCAGTAAACTTAAGTCTGACGATTAATTTAATTAAAGAATTATGGCACATCCTAAAAGAAGACAGTCGAAGACTCGTACCGCCAAGCGCCGCACACACGACGGCGCAGTAGCACCTACGCTGGCAAAATGCCCGCAGTGTGGCGCTTATTACATCTATCACACCGTATGCCCCACCTGTGGATACTACAGGGGCAAGGTGGCCATTGAGATGGACAACGAGTTAGCCAATGAATAAGCTCAAAGCAGTCATTACAGGCGTCGGTGGCTATGTGCCCGACTATGTGCTCGACAACGAGGAACTCTCGCACATGGTCGACACAAGCGACGAATGGATAATGACCCGTGTGGGCATCAAGGAACGCCGGATACTCAAAGGCGAGGGCCTGGGCACCGGCTACATGGCCGAGAAAGCCGTGGCACAGCTCCTTGAGCGCACCGGAGCAGCACCCGAATCCATCGACTGCCTCATTGTTTCCACCACCACTCCGGACTACAAGTTCCCCTCCACGGCATCGCTCGTGCTCGGCAGGCTTGGGCTGGTCAACGCCTTTGCCTTCGATGTGTCGGCAGCATGCTGCGGATTCCTCTACACCCTCGACCTGGCCACCAGCATGATTGTAAGCGGCAGGTACAAGCGGGTGATTGTGGTAGGGGCCGACAAAATGTCGTCGATAGTCAACTACAACGACCGTCAGACCTGCGTCTTGTTCGGCGACGGAGCCGGCGCAGTGCTCGTGGAAGGCACGGAAGAGGAAGGCATAGGCATGCAGAACTCTTTCCTGCGCACCGACGGACAGGGCTATCCCTACCTCCACATGGTTGCGGGCGGGTCGGTGATGCCCTCCACGAAGGAGAATATCGGTACGGAACTTCACGACATCCATCAGGAAGGCCCCGCAGTGTTCCGCTATGCCGTGACGGCCATGGCCGACGATGTAAGGGAAATACTCAACATGAACCAACTCACCGTTGACGACATCGACTGGGTGTTCCCCCACGAAGCCAACTACCGTATCATCGAAGCCGTTGCCAAACGCGCTGAGATTCCCCTGGAGAAGGCCGTCATCAACATCGACCGGTACGGCAACACCAGCGCGGCAACCATTCCGCTGGCCCTCTGGGACAAGGAAGCCGAACTGAAGAAGGGCGACAGCTTGGTCTTCACCGCCTTCGGAGCAGGCTTCGTACACGGTGCCAGCTATTACAAGTGGGCGTACGACGGTGCGAAAAGAGCTGAAAAGAAATAATCAAGTAATCCTCATCCAACAAAGCGCATCCTTCTTACCAACCTAAGAAAGATGCGCTTCATTGTTCACAAAAACACCCCGAAATGGCAGAAAAGAAACAACACAAGGCCGGATTCGTCAACATCGTAGGCAACCCCAATGTGGGCAAGTCGACCCTGATGAACCAACTGGTGGGCGAGCGCATCTCCATCGCCACCTTCAAGGCGCAGACCACCCGCCACCGCATCATGGGAATAGTGAACACCGACAGCATGCAAATCGTGTTCAGCGACACCCCGGGCGTGCTCAAGCCGAACTACAAACTGCAGGAATCCATGCTCGCATTCAGCGAGTCGGCCCTGCAGGATGCCGATGTGCTGCTCTATGTCACCGATGTGGTGGAGAACCCCGAGAAGAACATGGACTTCCTCGGCAAGGTGCAGAAGATGCAGATACCCGTCCTGCTGCTCATCAACAAGATTGACCAGACCAACCAGGAAGGGCTCGGCAACCTCGTGGACACCTGGCACCGGCTGCTCCCCAACGCCGAGATATTGCCCATCTCCGCCCTGAACAAGTTCGGCGTGGACCTCCTCTTGAAGCGCATCTACGAACTCCTGCCAGAATCTCCCCCCTATTTCGACAAAGACCAGCTGACAGACAAACCCGCACGGTTCTTCGTCAGCGAGATAGTCAGGGAGAAAATCCTGCTCTACTACGACAAGGAGATACCCTATTCGGTGGAAGTCAGCGTGGAAAGTTTCAAGGAAACGGAGCGCAGGATAGACATCCGTGCCGTGATATATGTGGAGCGCGAGTCGCAGAAAGGCATCATCATAGGCCACCAGGGCATCGCCCTGAAGCGCGTGGGCTCGGAAAGCCGCAAGTCGCTGGAACGCTTCTTCGGTAAGAAAATATTCCTTGAGACCTATGTAAAGGTGGACAAGGACTGGCGCTCGAACAAACACGAACTCGACCTCTTCGGCTATAATCCCGAGTAACCCCAGCAGTTTTAATCCCAACCCCATCCAAAAGAAAAAGAAAATGTCAAATCTCGTAGCAATAGTAGGCCGCCCCAATGTGGGCAAGTCAACACTTTTCAACCGACTGACCAAGACACGCCGCGCCATAGTGAGCGACACAGCCGGCACCACCCGCGACCGCCAATACGGCAAGTGCGAGTGGAACGGCCGCGAATTTTCCGTGGTCGACACCGGCGGCTGGGTGGTGAAGAGCGACGATATCTTTGAGGAAGCCATCCGCCAGCAGGTCATAGTGGCCACGGAAGAGGCCGACCTGATACTCTTCCTCGTCGATGTGAAGTCGGGACTGACCGACTGGGACGAGGATGTTGCGCTCATCCTGCGCCGCACGAAGCTGCCGGTCATACTGGTGGCCAATAAAGTTGACAACAACAACGAGCAGTACGATGCCATGGAGTTCTACAAACTCGGGCTGGGCGACCCGCAGTGCATCAGCAGTGCTACGGGCAGCGGAACCGGCGATTTGCTCGACCTCATTCTCTCGAAGCTCAATGCCGACAAGATTGACGAGGCCGAGGACGGCATTCCCCGCTTTGCAGTCGTGGGCCGTCCGAACGCCGGGAAGTCGAGCATTATCAATGCTTTCATCGGCGAGGAACGGAACATCGTGACCGAGATAGCCGGCACAACGCGCGACTCCATCTATACACGCTACGACAAGTTCGGCTTTGATTTCTACCTGGTCGACACTGCCGGCATCCGCCGGAAGAACAAGGTGAGCGAGGACCTGGAGTTCTACAGCGTGATGCGCAGTATCCGCGCCATTGAGAACAGCGATGTGTGCATACTCATGATCGACGCCACACGCGGCATCGAGTCGCAGGACATGAACATCTTCCAGCTGATACAGAAGAACAACAAGTCGCTCGTCGTGGTGGTGAACAAGTGGGACCTGGTGGAAAACAAGGACCAGATAGTCATCAAGACATTCGAGAATGCCATCCGCGAACGCATGGCTCCGTTCACCGACTTTCCCATAGTCTTTGCCTCGGCCATTACCAAACAGCGCATATTCAAGGTGCTCGAGCTGGCGAAAGAGGTCTATCTGAACCGTACGCAGCGCATCGGCACCACGAAACTGAACGAGGTGATGCTGCCGATTATTGAGAACACGCCGCCGCCTTCGATCAAGGGGAAGTACATCAAGATAAAATATTGTGCACAGCTGCCCAACACCCAGATTCCTTCTTTTGTCTTCTATGCCAACCTCCCGCAGTATGTGAAGGAGAATTACCGCCGTTTTTTGGAGAACAAGATCCGCGAGAACTGGAACCTGTCGGGCTGCCCCATCAATGTGTTCATCCGGCAGAAATAAGATGAGCGTTATGAGGAAACTTTGTATCGCAGTGCTTTTGCTGTCGTTGCTTTCCTGCGGTCGTCGCGACCAAGGCGAGCTGGCTGCCCGCGTGGCAAGGGAAAGCTATAACTATCTGCTCAAGGGCAAGACGGAGGCTTTTGTGGATGCGACCTACCGTGAGCACCCAATCCCGTCGTCGTACCGCGACCAACTCATCCTTGCCGCCGAGATGTTTCTCGAGCAGCAGGACTCGCTCCATCAGGGCATCAGCAAGATTTCGGTGATAAGAGGTGAATTGCAGCCCGACAGCATCCATGCCAATGCCTATCTGCTGTTCCATTACGGCAACGGAAATGCGGAGCAGGTGGTGGTGCCTATGGTGAAGAACGACGGCAAGTGGTATTTGAAATGACCGTTGCCGGTCGGTTCTTCGGAAACGAGTATTCCTTTTCCACCTTTCGCATAGATAGCAGAAGCCCCAAGTTTTTCTGGCTTGGGGCTGCTGCTGTTGTATTCCTGCGGTTCTTCCGTATGGCTTCTGTTGGGGATGCAGTTCTCTCAGTGGGTGTGTTTTTCCTCTTCCTGTTCCGCTTCCTTCACTTTCCTGAACAGTTCGGAGGCAAAGACGAGGTCGTTCAGATGCTGGTTTTTCGCATTCATTACCTCGTGCATGTTTCCCGTCCACTCCTTTCTTCCCTTGTAGATGAAGAGAATGTTCTGTCCGATACCCATCACGGAGTTCATGTCGTGGGTGTTGATGATGGTGGTCATGCCGTATTCGTGGGTAATGCCAGAGAGGAGTTCGTCGATGACGAGCGAAGTTTTCGGGTCGAGTCCGGAGTTCGGTTCGTCGCAGAAGAGGTATTTGGGGTTCATGACGATGGCCCTGGCGATGGCCACGCGCTTCTGCATGCCGCCGCTGATTTCGGCCGGATAGAGTTTCTCCGCCCCCCGCAGGTTTACGCGCTCGAGGCATTCCATGGCCCGTTTCTGCCGTTCGCGGAAGTTCATTCTGGAGAACATGTCAAGGGGGAACATGACATTTTCCATGACGGAGAGGGAGTCGAAGAGTGCGGCACTTTGGAAAATCATGCCCATCTCGCGGCGTAGCATCGCCTTTTCGTGCTTGTCCATGGCCACGAAGTCGCGCCCGTCGTATGTGACTGAGCCGCTGGTGGGTTCGAGCAGGCCCACGAGGTTCTTCATCAGCACGGTCTTTCCGCTGCCGCTCTGGCCTATGATCAGGTTTGTCTTGCCGGTCTCGAAGGTGTGCGAGATGCTGTCGAGCACGGTTGTCTGTTCGAATGTCTTGGTGAGGTCCTTTATTTCAATCATGACAGCAACTGTGTGAGGAAGACATTTGAGAAAAGCATGGCGATGGAACTGTTCACCACTGCATCGGTTGAGGCCTTGCCCACCTCCACGGCTCCGCCTTTCACGGTGAAGCCGTAGAACGCCGAGACGCTGGAAATGATGAAGGCGAAGAAGAGGCTCTTGATAATGCTCATCCACACGAACCACGGATTGAAGTCGTGCAGCAGGCCGGCGGTGAGGTCCTCGGGCGTGATGATGTGCCCGACATAGGCCGTGGAATAGGCGCCTACGATGCCCATGGCGGTGGAAAAGACGACAAACACGGGCATGATGGTGATGAATCCCAGCACTTTCGGCAGGATGATGTACGACGCCGAGTTGACTCCCATGATTTCAAGGGCGTCGAGCTGTTGCGAGATACGCATGAAGCCAATCTCCGATGCGATGTTCGATCCGACCTTTCCGGCCAGGATGAGGCACATGATTGACGAGGAGAACTCCAGCAGCATGATTTCCCTGGTGGTGTAGCCCGACACCCATCGGGGCATCCACGGGCTCTGGATGTTCAGTTTCATCTGGATGCAGATGATGGCGCCGAAGCCGAACGAGATGAGCAGTACGATGACAATGGAGTTGATGCCCAGCTGTTGCATCTCGGTGACATAGTTCTTCCAGAACATGCGGAAGCGCTCCGGCCATGCGAAGGTGCGCCACATGAGCAGCAGGTAGCGGCCGAATGTCTCGAGCAAACCGTGTATGAACTTCAGTGTCAGCATCTTTTCAAGTTACCTTTCCGACCTTGCAAAAGTAAGGAAAAAGTGCAAATAAAATGTTTAAAGGCAATATTGTTTTTGGTCGCGTGGGTGCTATTCGGTTGTTTTTTATTCTATTCCTTGCTGTTGTCGTATGCTACCGGGCCTTCATTTCCCGTTCCAGTTTTCCCACTTCGATGTGTTCCATATCCAGACACCTTGGGCTTCGCATCTCTGGCGGATTCTTCTCATGCTATCTTGGTAGTCTCTTCGCTTCCTGTCATCATATTGTCTTCTGCCCTTGCTCATATCAATCAATTTATCTTCGTAATCATCATATGTCCTTTTATAAGTAAGCGAATGTTGGTAATCCAAGTTTTTCTTAGTCCGTTCATGTGCATGCTTGGCAAGGTTTTCATTAGTGTTCGTTTGTTTTCCAGACCTGGAAGAAGTCTGAACGGTGTTGTTTACTGTACTCTTTCCATTTCTTTGCGTGCTATTTGGCGAAACCCTTTTGGCGTTGTAGGTGATATTCTGAGAAGGAATGTATGGTGTGGTTCTGTATCTCGTCTCAGATTTTGTCTTTTCGGTGAACGCTACGGGTGGGTTTTCTGCCAGGACATGACCGTCATTGTCGGTTATCCGGACTATTGCCTGGTATTGTCGCGTGCCGCTGCCAGGTTTCAGGTCCTCATTGTAGATGACCGTCCACAATTCACTATAGTAAGTTGATTCATAGGGTGGCACAAATTCCTGGCGCTTGTAGCTTACGCCCTCAGGCGAGGTGGCGTTACCAAAGAATTTATGCCATTTGCCCTTGGAATTCTTTATCCACACTTCCATGTTGGCAAGCTGGTTGTTCATTCCTTCAATTGTCAAATCGCAATAGACCTTCAGTGATTTATGGCCATTGATTTCGGTGTCTTGTTCCAGCCATACCTTATTAATCTCTGCAGATCTCTTGGGCGCAGTAATTGTTTTCTCATCACCGGGCAGGAAAATGTTTAGATATACCCAGTTGTTGCTTTGATGCAGGTAAAAGAAGCCTTTAGCCTTATCATAGCCGATACCGCTATATTGTGGGGCAACGATTTCTTTTCCCGTCATATCGCAGGCTCCCTCTTTCCCGTTTCTTTCCACCCAAAAATATTTCTCGCTGTTTATAAAGTGGATTCTATTGTACTTTCCTTTGGAAATAAGCATTCTCCCGTCTTTGTCATAGCAGGCATAGGTTGCGCTGGATGCCCATTCCCCGCGTGCATAGAGGAAGCCATCGGCATAGTGCACATCTTTATACCAGCCGGAGAATGGAATTAGCACCTTTCCATTGACATCCAGTGCTCCTTTGCATCTGTACTCGTCGGTTACCAGATACCATTGGAAACCATCGCTCTCCGTCTTCAATGTCTTTTCCTTGTAAGGACCGTTTTCTGTTTCCGTAGTATTTTGCGCACTGACAGTTGTTTGCATCAGTAAGAAAACCAGTAAAAGCAGGATGCAAGGGAAGCATCCTTTGCGTTCAGGTAATGTAAGTCGGTTCATGATTTGTTGTATGTTAGGGGTTAATGTTCTTAGAGGGCACAGGTACAAAGATAAACAAATAATAAAACAAAGTGACATGCATTCATTTTTTTTCTCTCTGTGACACATGTTCTTGCCGATGCGATGCTGCCTTTTGTTTTTTTTTAGTATTTTTGCCAGCGGTTTCAAATATAGTGAAATGAACGAAGCAAGCAAAATGGATGGTTATAGCGAAGGCAATACGGTGCTCCGCACGGAAGGCCTGGTGAAAATCTACGGCAAGCGCACCGTTGCCAACGGCGTGAACTTCGATGTGCGGCAAGGTGAGATTGTCGGTCTGCTCGGTCCTAACGGTGCGGGCAAGACCACCTCGTTCTACATGACCACGGGTCTGGTGGTCCCGAACGCCGGCCATGTCTATCTCGGCGACGAGGAAATAACCGACTATCCGGTCTATAAGCGTGCCCGTGCGGGCATTGGCTACCTGCCGCAGGAGGCCAGCGTGTTCCGCAAGCTCAGCGTCGAGGACAATATCATGGCCGTGCTGGAGATGACGGGCAAGCCGCACGAGTACCAGTTGGAGAAACTGGAGAGCCTCATTGAGGAGTTCCGCCTTCAGAAGGTGCGCAAGAACCTCGGCGACCGCCTCTCGGGTGGCGAGCGCCGCCGTACGGAGATAGCCCGTTGCCTGGCCATCGAGCCTAAGTTCATCATGCTCGACGAGCCTTTTGCAGGCGTAGACCCCATCGCCGTGGAGGACATCCAGCACATCATCTGGCGGCTGAAGTTCCGCAACATCGGCATCCTCATCACCGACCACAATGTACAGGAAACGCTGACCATCACCGACCGCGCCTATCTTTTGTTCGAGGGAAGGATACTCTTCCACGGAACGCCCGAGGAACTTGCCTCCAACCAGGTGGTGAGGGAGAAGTACCTGTCCACCTCGTTCGTGCTGCGCAAGAAAGACTTCCAGCTCATTGACGAGCAGAAACGCGCACAGGAACAACAGGAAGACGAGGCATAAGGGGAACAGGGAAACAAGAAACCACCAGACCACCAAACGGCCAAACCGCCAAAATCATAGCAGGCTGCCCCCATCGGAGGCAGTCTTTTTTTATGTTTCGGAAAGGAAGGGGAAACGGGTGAAGGACAGCCGTTTTCCAAAAGCCGCCCAAACGCACTCCAACCGGAGCCCAAACGCACTGCGAATGAGCCCCAAACGGCTTCCGTTTGGGGCCTAAATGCAAGCCGTTGGAAACCAGACTGTTAGGGAGGTGTTTGGAAGGGACGGCAAAAAATCGGGACATTTTTAGGACGAAAGCAAAAAAAAGACTACTTTTGCAGTCGCAAAAAACGCCCCTTTGTCAAAGATAAATCCAAAACAGAAAGATAAAATGAAACTGACATTTGAAAATCCCGACAAAATCAACGGCTTGCTCACGCTGACCATTGAAGAACCAGACTACAAGGAAACGGTTGAAAAGAAACTGAAAGAGCGCCGCAAGACAGCGCAGATGCCCGGTTTCCGCCCGGGACAGGTGCCCATGTCGCACATCCGCCGCGTCTATGCCACACCGGTGAAGATGGATGTCATCAACAACATGGTGGGCCAGGAAATCTACAAGTACATAGGAGAACAGAAAATACAGATGCTCGGCGAACCCCTGCCCTCCGACAAGCAGGAGCCGCAGGACCTGGAAAAGGACGGCCCGCTGACCTTCAAGTTCGACATCGCCGTGGCTCCCGAAATCAACATCCAGCTGGGCGAGGACGACAAAGTGAAGTTCTACGACATCACGGTCGACGACAAACTCATCGACCAGCAGGTGGAAATGTATGCCTCGCGCAGCGGCAGCTACGAGAAAGCCGACGCCTACGACCCTGCCGAGCGTGACCTGCTCAAGGGCGACCTCCGCGAACTCGATGCCGAAGGCAACACCAAGGAAGGCGGGATTACCCTCTCGGATGTGTCGATGATGCCACAGTACATCAAGGTGGAAGAGCAGAAAATCCTGTTCGACGGCGCCAAGCCGGGCGACATCATCACCTTCAATCCCCGCAAGGCATACCCCGAAAACGATGCCGAAGTGTCCTCCCTGCTCCGCATCAAGCGCGAGGAAGTGGCCGAACACGAAGGCGACTTCACCTTCCAAGTGACCGAAATCAGCCGCTTCAAGAAGCATGCGGTAGACCAGGAACTCTTCGACCAGGTGCTTGGCAAGGACGCCGTGAAGAACGAGGAAGACTTCCGCAAACGCGTTGCCGACGACATCAGGAAGCAACTGGAGCCCCAGGCCGACATCAAATTCCTCCAGGACATCCGCGCACTCTGCGAGAAGAAAGTGGGCAAGAAGGAATACCCGGAGGCCCTGCTCAAGCGGGTGATGCAGAACAACAACAAGGACAAGGAGCCCGATTTCGTTGAAAAGAACTTCGAGGGCAGCATACGCGAACTGAACTGGCACCTCATCAAGGAGCAACTCGTTGAGCAGAACGACATCAAGATCAGCGACGACGATGTGAAGGCAGTCGTAAAGGACAGCGTGCGCATGCAGTTTGCACAGTACGGCATGACCAACATCCCCGACGAAGACCTCGACCGCTATGCCGCCGACATCATGAAGCGCGGCGACAACATGCAGGGATACATCGACCGGGCAATCGACGCCAAACTCATCGAAAAACTCAAGACAGTGGTGAAAATAACCAAGAAAAAAGTAACCCTCGAGGACTTTAATAAACTGTTTGCAGAACAGTAGAGAGAAAAATTAAGATATTTTTTCCGGAATTTGTCGGGTTGTTAACTTTTTTTCTTATCTTTGTCTAACGAAGAGAGAGAAAAAGTTGGCAACCCGGCTTTTTGCATATACATTTTTATTAAAAAAGAGAAGCAATGAACAACGAATTCAAGAAGTATGCGACCCGGCACCTCGGACTGAACGGCCAGATGGTGGACGATGTGCTGAAAGTCCAGTCGCAATACCAGAACCCGTACATCCTCGAGGAACGGCAGCTCAACGTGACGCAGATGGATGTCTTCTCGCGCCTCATGATGGACCGCATCATCTTCCTGGGAACCGCGATAGACGACTACACCGCCAACATCCTGCAGGCCCAGTTGCTCTACCTCGACTCGGTGGAGAACGACAAGGACATCTCCATCTACATCAACTCCCCCGGCGGAAGCGTGACGGCAGGCCTCGGCATCTACGACACCATGCAGTTCATCTCCAGCAAAGTGTCGACCATCTGCACCGGAATGGCAGCCTCGATGGCAGCCGTACTGCTCGTGGCAGGCGAGGAGGGGAAGCGCTTTGCACTCCCACACAGCCGTGTGATGATACACCAACCCCTCGGCGGTGTAAGCGGACAGGCCTCCGATATAGAGATAGAGGCACGCGAAATACAGAAATACAAGAAAGAACTCTACACCATCATCGCCAACCACTCCCACACACCCTACGACAAGGTGTGGGCCGACAGTGACCGCAACTACTGGATGACGGCCGCCGAGGCAATGGAATACGGCATGATAGACAAAGTCCTGGAGAAGAGATAATGCCAAAGAAGACCTGCAGTTTCTGCGGAAGGAGCGACAAGGAAGTGCGCCTCCTGATATCCGGGCTCACGGGATTCATATGCGAGGACTGTGCAGAACAGGCCTATCAGGTGGTCCGTGAGATGAACTACTACGGCAAGAACTCGCCCGAAAAGTTCAAACTGGATAAAATTCCGACCCCGCAGGAAATAAAAGACCATCTTGACCAATATGTCATCGGGCAGGAACAGGCCAAACGCTTCCTCTCGGTGGCGGTCTACAACCACTACAAGCGCCTACAGCAGCCCAAGGACGACAACGAGGTAGAGATAGAAAAGAGCAACATCATCATGGTAGGCAGCACCGGAACGGGCAAGACCCTGATGGCCAGGACCATTGCCAAGATGCTCGATGTGCCCTTCACGATTGTCGATGCAACGGTGTTCACCGAGGCAGGCTATGTGGGTGAGGACGTGGAAAGCATTCTCTCGCGGCTCCTCCAGGTGACGGACTACGATGTGAAGGCGGCCGAACGCGGCATCGTATTTATTGACGAGATTGACAAGATAGCCCGTAAGAGCGACAATCCGAGCATTACCCGCGATGTAAGTGGCGAGGGCGTGCAGCAGGGATTGCTCAAACTGCTTGAGGGAACGGTGGTGAATGTGCCGCCGCAGGGCGGCAGGAAACATCCCGACCAGGAATATGTGCATGTCGACACCAACAATATCCTCTTCATCTGCGGCGGCGCTTTCGACGGCATAGAGCGGAAAATAGCCCAGCGGCTTAACGCTCATACGGTGGGATACCAGTCGGTACAGAACCAAAGAAAGATAGACAAGTCGGACCTGATGCAGTATATCTTGCCGCAAGACCTGAAATCTTTTGGGCTGATTCCCGAACTGATAGGGCGCCTGCCGGTGCTGACCTATCTCAAGCCGCTGGACAAGGAGGCCCTGAGCCGTATCCTGACAGAGCCCAAGAACTCCATCATCAAGCAATATAAGAAGATATTCAAGATGGACGGTATTACCCTTGAATTCACTCAGGAAGCCCTGGACTTTATCGTGGAAACTGCCGTCGGCTATAAACTTGGCGCCCGCGGACTCCGCTCCATCGTAGAAACCATCATGATGGACGCCATGTTCGAGGCTCCGTCTTCCCACCGGAAGAAATGCAAGATAGATGTAGACTATGTAAAAGCGCAGCTCGACAAATCCAATCTTCAAGAACAACACAACTAAGAACACCCCCTCCAATGAGTAAGTACGACATCTACAGACCCCTTAAGAAGTACTTTGGCTTCGACCAGTTCCGTGGCGACCAAGAGCCAATCATCCGCAACTTGCTTGCCGGCAACGACACTTTCGTGCTCATGCCGACGGGAGGCGGAAAGAGCCTGTGCTACCAACTCCCGTCGCTTATCATGGAGGGAACCGCCATTGTGATTTCCCCGCTCATCGCCCTGATGAAAAACCAGGTGGATGTGGTCAACGGAATGAGTGAGGTGGAGGGCATTGCGCACTACCTGAACTCCTCACTGACCAAGCAGGCGATACAACAAGTGACCGACGATGTGCGCAGCGGGAGGACCAAGTTGCTCTATGTCGCCCCCGAATCGCTCAACAAGGAGGACAACATCAGACTGCTGAGAGAGGTGAAAATCTCCTTCTATGCAGTCGATGAGGCGCACTGTATCTCGGAATGGGGACATGATTTCCGTCCCGAATACCGCAATATCCGCCCCACCATCGAGCGCATTGGCAAAGCTCCTGTCATTGCCTTGACCGCCACGGCCACCGATAAGGTGCGCACAGACATAAAGAAAAGCCTGGGCATTGTGGACGCCAAGGAGTTCAAGAGTTCGTTCAACCGTCCCAATCTGTACTACGAAGTGCGGCCGAAGACCAAGGAGATAGACAGGCAGATAATCCTCTACATCAAGCAGAACGCCGGCAAGAGCGGCATCATCTACTGCCTGTCGCGCAAGAAGGTGGAGGAACTTTCCAAGATATTGCTGGCCAACGACATCAAGGCCGCGCCCTATCATGCCGGCCTGGATGCCGTGACACGGTCACAGACACAGGACGATTTCCTCATGGAACGCATTGACATCATTGTCGCCACGATAGCCTTTGGCATGGGAATTGACAAGCCCGATGTGCGGTTTGTCATCCACTACGACATTCCCAAGAGTCTGGAGGGGTACTATCAGGAGACCGGCCGTGCCGGACGCGACGGTGAGGAAGGGCGTTGCATAGCCTTCTATTCGTACAAGGACCTGCAGAAACTGGAGAAGTTCATGGAAGGCAAGCCCATTGCCGAGCAGGATATCGGACGGCAGCTCCTGCAGGAAACCGCCGCCTATGCCGAGTCGTCGGTGTGCAGGAGGAAAATGCTGCTTCACTATTTCGGCGAGCAATACGATCAGGACAACTGCCACAACTGCGACAACTGCCTGCATCCGCGGGAAAGGATAGAGGCACAGAATGCCCTGCTCATTGTCCTCCGGGCTGTGGAAGTGCTCAAAGAGGACTTCCGGCAGAACTATGTCGTCGATTTCGTCAAGGGGCGGCCGACGGACGACATCACTTCGCACAACCACCATTTGCTGGAGGAATTCGGTGCAGGTGCCGATGAAATGGACAAAATCTGGAACCCGGTAATCCGTCAGGCGCTCATCGCTGGCTACCTGAAAAAGGATGTGGAGAACTACGGCTTGCTCAAGCTGACGGCTGCCGGCAAGCGGTTCATGAAGGATCCGCAGCCCTTCACCATCGTGGAAGACATTGAATACAAGGACGACTACGAGGACGATGTGGCACCGGGAGGCAGCAGTGCACTCGACCCCGAACTCTTTGCCATACTGAAGGGGCTCCGGCTGGATGTGGCGCGCAAGCAAAACCTGCCCAGCTATGTCATCTTCCAGGATGTGTCGCTTGAGCAGATGGCCACGCTCTATCCCATTTCGTTAGAGGAGCTGCAGAACATCCAGGGCGTGGGCGAAGGCAAGGCCAAGCGCTATGGCGGGGAGTTCTGCAAGGTCATCAAACTGTATTGCGAGGAGAACGAGATAGTAAGGCCGGAGAACCAGAGCGTGAAGACCGTGCCGAAGAAATCCATATCGAAGGTGAAAATCATCCAGGCTATCGACCGGCAGATAGACCTTGAAGAGATAGCGAAGTCGCTCGGACTTGACTTTGAGACCCTGCTGGAAGAGATTTTCACCATAGTCAACAGCGGAACCAAACTGAATATCGACTACTATATAGAGCAGTTGTTGGACGACGACCAGATAGACGAAATCTACGATTTCTTCTGTGAGAGCGAGACGGGCAGCATCGACGATGCCATCGAGGAGTTCGACGGCGACTATACGGAGGAAGAACTCCAACTGGTGCGCATCAAGTTTCTCTCGGAAATGGCCAATTAGTTTTAAGGCAGCCCGGCAAACAACCATGCAGGAGGTGCATCCCGTGCGACGGGGTGCACCTCTTTGCGTATCGGGAGGACGGTACGCAAAGACCAAAGCTCTTCGGCAACGATTCGGGAATGAGGTGATTATCAACCCGTTAAGCCCGAAAGGCTGGAATTTACTTTAGCGAAACGGCGTAAGGGTGTCGGAAAACGCCCTTCGGAAAATCGCAAAAGAAATGTTAAAATTGCCCGTTTTCGTTTAAATTGCCTTCCGCTTTCCACCTTCCTCCCTCCTCATTTCTCCTCATTGGGACCCAGTTGGGCTTGCAAAAGTGCCCCGATAGGACGATGATACCTAGGGTTTTGGCTTGCAAGACCTAGGCAGTTGGAATGCAAGAGAGCCTCAGTTGCAGGCCGGCACAGCCCCAGACCTCTTACGGGAACACACAACTTGCTTTCTGTCAGCGACTTGCGGAAAAACATGCAAATGCCGCTCAGACGCCAGCGGAAATTCTTTCGTGGCGAAAAATCGTTTCTGAGAGCAGTGAAATTTTCAGTTATGGGGAGGATGGTTGACGGAGGAAGGAGGAAGGATGAGGGTGGAATGGGGAAGGAAGAGGGGCTTCATAACCGTTAAATCGTATTAATATGGGGGGATTTTCTTGAAAAGAAAGGGGCAAATTATTTTTTATTCGTAACTTTGCCCGAACTATGTGCCTGTGCATAAGGAAAACGCGAAAACAACAAAAACACATAAAATCATGCAGATTCGAAAGAAACTATTTTTGATGTTCGGTCTCTGCGCACTTGCGCTGACAGCCAGTGCCCAGCAAGACCCCGTACTGCTCACCATCGACGACAACCCGGTGACGCTCTCGGAGTTCCTTTATTCCTATCGGAAGAACAACGCTGAAGGCGTGGTTGACAAGAAGAACCTGGAAGAATACATCGACCTCTTCGTCAACTACAAGCTCAAGGTGCAGGCCGCTTTGGACGCCAGGCTCGACACCCTCTCCTCATTCAGGGAGGAATATGCTTCCTACCGCGACCCGCAAATACTTCCTTCGATAGTCACCGACGCCGATGTGGAAACAGAAGCACAGCGCATTTATGCCGAGGCTAAGGAGCGTGCCGTTGCAGGCGGCGGGCTGGTGAAGCCTGCGCACATCGTGCTGGCACTCCCCCAGCAGGCAAAGCCCGAGCAAGGTGTCGTGGCAAAAGCCCGCATAGACTCCATCTACAGGGAACTGCAGGCAGGCAAGGACTTCGCCGAACTCGCCAACCTCCATTCCGACGACAGGGGTTCGGCAGCCAAGGGCGGCGAACTGCCGTGGCTGGAATCCACTCAGGTGTTCTCCGAATTCTCTTCCGTAGTGTGGAAACTGCAGAAAGACGAAGTGTCGGAACCTTTCCAGACGCCGGCCGGCTGGCACATCGCCAAAGTGCTCGACCGCTGCGACTATGTTCCATACGACTCCGTCAAGACGAACATTGTGCAGTTCATTGACCGCGTAGGTATCAAACAACAACTGTTTGACAAGAAACTTCAGGCTGTGGCAGAGCAACAGGGAAGTGACAAGGAGACAGTGCTGCGGCAGCAAATCGACGAGCTGACGAGCACAGATGCCGACCTGAAGAACCTGCTCCGGGAGTATCACGACGGACTGTTGCTCTTTGAAATCTCCAACCGTACCGTCTGGGAGAATACCGCCAGCGACGAACCGGCACTGCAAAAGTATTTCAAGGCACACAAGAAGCAGTACACCTGGGATCAGCCCCGCTTCAAGGGAATTGCCTACCATGTGAAGGACGCCGCCGATGTGAAGGCAGTGAAGAAGGCAGTGAAGGGGTCGCCCTTCGGGGAATGGAACGAAAAGCTGCGCACCACCTTCAATAACGACAGCATACTGCGCATCAGGGTGGAGAAAGGTTACTTCAAGAAGGGCGACAGCCCACTCGTGGACAGGGAGGTATTCGGACTCAACACCACAGTGAAAACAAATCCCGACTATCCCATCGATGCCGTTTTCGGGAAGTTGCTCAAGGCCCCCGTCGCACTGGAGGATGTCCGCCAGCAGGTGGTTTCCGACCTCCAGGAGGAAAGAGAAAAGGAATGGGTGAAACAACTCCGTCAGCAACACCGTGTGGTTGTCAACCAGGAAGTGCTCAGCTCAATCAAGGAATAACCAATAACAGCATATAAAAACAATGAAACATACATTCAAAGGGCTCGCCCTGCTGCTCATCGGCCTGCTGTCGGCAGGGATGATGGCAACCGCGCACAAGGCATCGCTCCAAGTCCTGCCTAATGATACAATCAGCACGATGCCCGATCATAGCATCGTCGACGAGGTGATATGGGTGGTTGGCGACGAACCAATCCTCAAGTCCGATGTGGAAGTGGTCAGACTCAGCGGCGAAATGGACGGACAGTCGTGGAGAGACAATCCCGACTGCGCCATTCCCGAGCAGATCGCAGTACAGAAACTCTATCTCCATCAGGCAGCCATCGACAGCATTGAGGTGAGCGAATCGGACATTAGCAGCAGCATCGACCGCCAGATAAACTACATGATACAGCAGGTGGGTGGCTCGAAGGAAAAGCTTGAGGAGTACATGCACAAGAGCGTTTCCCAAATCAGGCAGCAGATGCGCGACGACTTCAAGAATCAGCAACTCATCCAGCGCATGCGTGACAAACTGGTGGAGGATGTTACGGTTACGCCTGCCGAGGTCCGCAACCATTTCAAGGACCTGTCGCAGGACAGCATCCCCTTCGTACCCACCGAGGTGGAGGTGCAGATAATCACACTCCAGCCGAAAATCAGCCAGGAGGAAATCAACCGTGTGAAGAACCTGTTGCGTGAATACACCGAGCGTGTCACCAACGGCGAGACCACCTTCTCCACGCTTGCCCGCCTCTATTCCGAAGACCCAGGCTCGGCCCGCCAGGGAGGTGAACTCGGCTACACTGGCCGCGGCCTCCTGGACCCCGCCTTTGCCAATGTGGCGTTCAACCTGACGGACCCCAGCAAGATATCCAAAATCGTGGAAACGGAATTCGGCTACCATATCATCCAGCTTATCGACAAACGCGGCGACAAGGTGAATGTGCGCCACATACTACGCAAACCGGTCGTATCGGCCGAGGCTTTGGACACCGCAAGCATTAAGCTCGACTCCATAGCCAGCCTTATCCGCTCGGGTGAACAGACCTTCGAGCAGGCCGTTGCTTCCTTCAGCGACGACAAGGACACCCGCAACAACCATGGCCTCATGGCCTACAACGATGTGGAAAACGGGGTGCGCACCTCGAAATTCCAGATGAAAGACCTGCCCACGGAAGTGGCCCGGGAGGTGGAGAAACTCAATATAGGGGAAATCTCCAACGCATTCCAGATGGTGAACGACAAAGGTAAGAGCGTCTGTGCCATCATTAAACTGAAAAACAGGGTGGACGGACACCGCGCCACCATCACCGAAGACTTCCAGGTGATGAAGAATGTCGTGCTGGAAAAGAAGCGGAAGCAGGTGCTTCACGACTGGGTCGTGGAGAAAATAAAGCACACCTATGTCAGAATGAACGACCGCTACAAGAACTGTAATTTTGAATACGAGGGCTGGGTTAAATGAGTAGGAAGGGCAAACAGCGGAACAGTGCCTGGACACCGCGATTGGTGAGTGCCCTCGCCGTTTGTGTGCTTGGCCTTTCCGTGGCACAGTCGCACCTTGCCCCCAAGAAGAAAGGCAAGTCCAACGAGCGCGTCTATCTGGTGCATTCCGACGAACTGCGCTACGATGTGAACGGCCCTAACCCCGATGCGCAGATAGCAAAGGGACATGTGCAGTTCCGCCACCAGGGTGCCTATGTATGGTGCGACTCCGCCTATTTCTTCCAGGAATCCAATTCGCTGAAGGCTTTCGGACATGTCAGGTTCAAACAGGGCGACACCCTCTCGATGAGCTGCGACTATGCTCATTACGACGGCTTCTCGCAGATGCTGCAGGCACGCCGACATGTCGTCCTCCGACACCGTCAACAGGTGCTGAACACCGACAGCCTGAACTACGACCGCCTCTATGACAGTGCCTATTTCTTTGAAGGAGGCACGCTGACCGACGGCAACGACAAACTCGTGGCAGACTGGGGACAATATAATATGACCACCAGACAGGCTGAATTCTTCTTCAATGTGAAGATGCGTAGCGGCGACAACCTGATTGTTACCGACACACTCTACTACGACACCCGCTCACAACTGGCACATGTCCTGGGGAAAGGTTCGAAGATAACCTCCAAGGACAGTTCCGTCGATACGGAAGATGCCTACTACAACACCGGAACGAAACAGGCACAACTCTTCGGACGGTCTACGCTTGTGGACAAACAGCGCACCATAACCGGCGATAGCCTCTATTATGAGAAGGACGGCGATTCCTTCGGTTACGGCAATGTAATCTATGTGGACAACGAAAACAAGAACTCACTGATTTGCGACGAGCTTCACTACAACGAGGGTACAGGCTACGGCTATGCCACCAAGCGAGCCTTGCTAAAGGACTTCTCGCAGGGAGACACCCTCTATGCCCATGCCGATTCCATCAAGATAGAAACCTTCTACATCAATACAGACTCTGTTTACCGTAAGGTCCACTGCTTCGATAAGGTCAGGGCCTACCGCAATGATGTGCAGGCTGTCTGCGATTCTCTCGTGTTCAACTCGCAAGATTCCTGCATGACCATGTACAAAGACCCGATTGTGTGGAACGAAGGGCGCCAGTTGCTGGGCGAGAAAATACTTGTCTACATGAACGACTCCACCATCCGGCAGGCCGAAGTGATTGGACAGGCGCTCTCGGTGGAGTACATGCCGCAGTACGACCGCTACAATCAAATCTCATCCAAGGACATGCGGGCCTATTTCACCGACGGGAAACTGCGTCGGACGGAGGCCATGGGTAATGTCTGTACTATCTATTACCCCATCGATGAGAAGGATAGTACGCTCATGGGTATGAACTATCTGGAGACCGACACGCTCCGCATGTTCCTCTCCGAGCAGCGAAAACTGGAACGGATTCGCACCACCCGCTTCTCGGGTACAACATATCCGGTCAACCAAATACCCCCGGGTGCGGACAAACTGGAAAACTTTGCCTGGTTCGAAGGAATCAGACCCATCGACAAGGACGATATATTCAACTGGCGGGGCAAGTCGGATGACAAGAAACTGAAGATATTGCAGCGTCAGAAAGCACCACTGCAGTATTTGAACGAATAGGAATACATCGACAGCATGAGCGACATTATTCAGATATTACCCGACTCCGTGGCCAACCAGATTGCCGCAGGCGAGGTCATTCAGCGGCCGGCCAGCGTCATAAAGGAACTGGTGGAGAACGCCATTGACGCTGGTGCTACCTCCATAGAGGTCTCCGTGGTCGATGCCGGTCGCACCAGTATCCAGGTCATCGACAACGGAAAGGGCATGTCTGAAACCGACGCCCGTCTCTCTTTCGAACGGCATGCCACCTCGAAAATAAAGCAGGCGTCAGACCTCTTCGGCCTTCAGACGATGGGCTTCCGCGGAGAGGCACTTGCTTCCATTGCCGCTGTGGCTGAGGTGGAACTGAAAACCCGTCTCGAAGGTGCCGAACTTGGCACGCAGCTCATCATTGCCGGCTCGCGGTTTGTTTCACAAGAGCCCTGTTCCTGTCCCCAGGGCAGCAACTTCCTGGTCAAGAACCTTTTCTATAATGTACCTGCCCGGCGCAAGTTCCTCAAGTCGAACGCAACGGAGATGAACAACATCATCACAGCGTTTGAACGCATTGCACTGGTCTATCCCGAGATAAACTTCATCCTATACGGCAACAACACAGAACTGCAGCACCTGCGTGCCACTACGGTACGGCAGCGCATCGTCGACATCTTCGGCCGCCGTATCAACCAAGACCTTATTCCCCTTGAGGTGAACACTACCATGTGCCGCATCAGCGGCTTTGTGGGGAAACCGGAATCGGCCAAGAAAAAAGGGGCCTTACAGTATTTCTTTGTCAACGGGCGCTACATGAGACACCCCTATTTTGCCAAGGCTGTGCAGACAGCCATGGAGCGTTTGGTGCCTGTAAGTGAACAAATCCCTTTCTTTATTTATTTTAATGTAGATCCGGGTGAGCTCGACGTGAACATCCATCCCACCAAGACGGAGATAAAGTTCGAGAACGAACAGGCCATCTGGCAGGTGCTCCAGGCTGCCGTGAAGGATGCAGTGGGGTTGTTTAGCAATATTACTGCCCTGGATTTTGAGTCGGGCAATACGCCGGAAATACCCCTTTTCAATCCTGACGGCATGCAGCAGGAACTGCCCAAGGTGCAAATCAATCCGCGCTACAATCCCTTCAATGGCCCCAGTCAGCCGCGGAAGCAACAGGTTCCCAGCCAATGGCAGGACTTGTATGCTCCCAAACAGCAGGTGCAATCCGACGAGGAACTCTTCCAGTCGCCGGCGGAAACTGCACTGGACAGCCCGAGCACTCCACAGCATTTCCAGTATAAGGGGCAGTACATCATCACTTCGGTCAAGTCGGGGCTGATGATTGTCGACCAGCATAGGGCTCATTTCCGTATCCTGTTCGACCAGTTCATGCAGCGGATGGGCGAGAAAGGCATCCTTTCTCAGCAGTTGCTCTATCCTGAAATGCTCCAATTGTCGGCGTCAGAGGCGGTGCAATTGCAGGAAATCATGACAGACCTCTACGAACTGGGATTCGATTTGTCCGATCTCGGAGCCAACAACTTTTCCGTCAATGCCGTTCCGGCAGGCTTGGAGGAAACCTCCATCGCATCGCTCCTACAGGAACTGCTGACCGTTTCGGCCGACAAGAAAATAGACAAGGCCGACCTGCACCACGATGTAGCCCTGCGCATGGCACGGCATGGTGCCGTTGCCTACGGGCAATTGCTCACCAACAATGAGATGGACAGCATCATCAACCAGTTGTTCCAGTGCCGGAACCTGAACTACGCTCCCGACGGGAAGCGCATCCTTTCCATTATCGAGCAGGGAAAGATTGACCAAATGTTCAAATAGATCCCTTAAAAAATGTAAAAAAATGTTGTAAAATCATTAAAATAGCCGTTTTCGGAGAAAATACTTGGAAAAAATACAATTAAATCAAAACAATTCTTAACTTTGTGCCGTCAAATTCTCTTCTAGAGAACAAAGCAATAGGAAGGATAATTTTTTTTTAATATCAATCATCAATTATGAAAAAAGTTTTATTTACTCTGGCATTTGCCATCGTTTCTGTAGCCGCTATGGCTCAGACTCCTACATTGAAGCACAGTGTGGCCACCAATCCGTTCTGGAGCAACTGGTTCATTCAGGGTGGTGCACAGTGGACAGCATTCTATCCCTCTGCAGGTCTTCACCTCGGAAACACTGAAAGCCCATTCAAATCTTGGCGTACCAACCCGCAGGCTTCCGTAGCTATCGGTAAGTGGTTCTCTCCTGAAATCGGTCTCCGTACAAAGGTTTCCGGTATCTGGGGTAAGGCTCTCGACACCAGTTTCAAATACTGGAATGCTCAGGAGCAGGTCCTGTTCAACCTCGGTCACCTCTTTGCAGGCTACAATCCAAACCGCGTTTGGAATCCAATCTTGTTCGGTGGTGTTGGCTTGGCACGCAACATGAGCACAAATTACTATGCAATGGGTGTTAGCCTCGGTTTGTTGAACGAATTCCAGGTAAGCAAGCGCCTTGCTGTTAATGTTGAACTTGGTTGGAATCGCTTCGAGAACGACTTCGTAAGTCTGGGTATGGTAAACAACGACCAGCGTGGTTGGGATTCTCACGACAACTACATCTATGCAGAACTCGGTCTGACCGTTAACCTCGGCCGTGTAGGTTGGAATGCAGTTCCCGATGTTGACGCCATCAACGCTCTGCACCAGAGTGAGCTCGACGCTCTGAACGCTCGTCTGCGTGACGCTCTGTCCGACAACGATCGTCTGAAGAACCTCCTTGCCAACCAGAAGCCCGCTCCCGTTGTTGAGACTCCGGCTCCTGTTAAGGAATTCATCACCACTCCGGTTTCCGTATTCTTCGACATCAACAAGACCAATGTTGCTTCTCAGTACGACCTCGTAAATGTTAAGGCTGTTGCCAAGTATGCTGTCAACAACAACTCCAACCTCTTGGTTAAGGGTTATGCTGACTCCGCTACTGGTACTCCTGAGCGCAACCAGAAACTCTCTGAAGGCCGCGCCGAGACCGTTAAGGGTCACCTCGTTGAAATGGGTGTTCCTGCAGAGAAGATCTCTACCGAAGGTTGCGGTGGTGTAGACGATATGTCTCCGATCCAGTTCAACCGTCGTGCTACTGTACAGGTTGTTGAATAATAACGAACCTTCCGGGAAAATTTCCCGAACAAATAAAAAGCATCTCCATTGCGGAGATGCTTTTTTTTGTCTACATACTTTGCGTTACCAGCTATGCAGACCGTTCCCGTTGCGAAGCTGAGACCTGTATAAATGTTTGCTGGTCAGCATTTTGGGGCAGGTTGCACAGTAGTGTTGCTGTGTGCCGTTCCGTTTGGGTTCCAAACGCATTCCAACTGGAGCCCAAACATGCGCTGAAAGAGCCCCAAACGCAATGCGTTTGGGGCTCTTTTGCAAAGCGGGTGTCGGGAACTGCTTTTCCTGTGGAGGGGGATGAAAAAAGTGATGGGAGGGATTCCATCCACTTTTTTGTTTGGGAACAACCCTGACTGTTCGTGTTTTTGCGTCGTGCGTTCTAATTTCTGAAACCGATGATTCGCCTTACCTCCTTGATGGTTTCGCTGGCACTCTGGCGTGCAATCTCGGCACCTTCGCGTGCGATGGCATCAAGCAGTTCGCGGTTTGACTGGTATTCGAGTATCCTTTCGCGGATGGGTGCCACCACGGCGCAGAGGTCCTGTGCTATTTGTTTCTTGAGGTCGCCGTAGCGCAGGGTGCAATCGTTCCATTTCCCGTCGAAGAACTGGTAGGTGTCCGGCGTGGAACAGATACGCAGGAAGGTGAAGAGGTTCTCGATGACTTCCGGCTTTTCGCTGTTGGGAACCTGGGGGCCGTTGTCCGTCACGGCGCGCATAACTTTCTTGGTGATGGTCTTGTCGTCGTCGAGCAGGTAGATGCAGTTGCCCTCGCTCTTGCCCATCTTGCCGCTGCCGTCCAGCCCGGGCACTTTCAGCGCCTGCCGGTTGAAGTAGAAGTTTTGCGGTTCGGGGAAGAACTCGACGCCGTAGATGTTGTTGAAACGGCGTGCGCACTTCCGTGCCATTTCCATGTTCTGCTCCTGATCCTTGCCGACGGGCACTTTCATGGCACGGTGCTGCAGGATGTCGGCAGCCATGAGGGTGGGGTAGGTCAGCAGTCCGGCATTGACATTGTCCGGCTGCTTGCGTGCCTTCTCCTTGAAGGTGGTGACGCGCTCCAGTTCGCCCAGGTACATGTTCATGTTCAGGTAGAGATAGAGTTCGATGGTCTCGCGCACATCGCTCTGCACATATATGGGCGCTTTCTTCGGGTCTATGCCGCAGGCCAGGTATTCCGCAAGGATGTTCCGCACGCTGTCCTGGATTGCCTCGGGCTTCGGATGCGTGGTCAGCGAGTGCCAGTCGGCAATGAAGAACATACAGTCGTAATTGTCCTGCATCTCCACAAAACTCTTCACCGCACCGAAATAGTTGCCCAGGTGCAGATGGCCCGTCGGGCGAATTCCACTAACTACCTTTTCCATAGTCGTCTCTGTTTAATTTCGTTAGAACCGACCGCAAAAGTACTAAAAAGAATGCAAAACCCTTGCTGCCGGCCGGTAAAATCTCGAATAAACGGCATTCAAACGGGAAAAATGAAGGAAAAGGCCTAAAAAAAGGAGCGAAAGTTTTGGCAGTTCTTCGGAAAGGCATTATCTTTGCAACGCTTTTCAAG
>FLNY01003139.1_pt1 | contig 33568 bp, 27 predicted proteins | sample 1140381 | NCBI WGS metagenome assembly FLNY01 (sample SAMEA3878172, study PRJEB12797) | bioreactor metagenome | biome: Moose rumen | place: Sweden | collected 2011-10 | reverse complement strand
CTCTGAGTGCGCTACAAACGGTACTCTGGGCGCGCTACTATCAGCTACTGGCGCGTTGCGCATAGTATCATGTCGCGGGCGGCTACCAACGGGAGGTTAAAGAGCGAAGGATACCCTTGTCTGATGGATTACTATGTGAAGCTGCATCCGTGTTAAGAACCGCCGTATGCGGAACCGCATGTACGGTGGTGTGAGAGGTCGGAAAATGAAGTAGGAGGAAAACTACTTCATTTTCCTCCTACTCGATTTTAAACTTTCACTAATTCCCCTTTCACTCCCGCGATGACGCGTCGGCTCACTATGTGAGTCGCCCCTCATTCCATAAACTCGTCTTTGGCTACACCCCACTTATCCGTAATCAAAGTTTTTTGTCCGTTCAGATTTTGTAGTTGTGTCTGTGTGCGTTGTCAATGCATCCTGTACGGCGGGATGCTTGTAAATGGTCCCTATAAAGAACCTTGAGGTGGACGCTATGGGCGGATGAGCAGTGAACCGGCGCACTGAGCATCACCGTCGATCTGAACGGCGTAGACGGTGCCCCGCTGCAGGGTGGGGAGGCTGACGCCGTAGTTGTCGCTTCCGCGGGCAAGCGTTTCCTGAACAAGGATTTGCCCCGTCAGCGAATAGACGGTCAGCCGCAGGTCGCGGGTGGCGGGATGGGGCAGCTGAAGTTTCCACCGGCCTTCGCCCGACGGCATGAGGCTCGAGCAGGACTGCTGGCGGCTGATGGCCTCAATCTTTGAGGCTCCAAGAATGTCGAGCAGACCGGCATAGACATCGATTTCGCCGTAGCCGTCATTGTTATTGGGATAGTCGGCTTCAGGGTCGTTGTGGCGGCAGGTGCGCTGCAGCACACCGAGGATGTCCTGCGGCGTCAGGGTGGGGCAGGCCTGCAGCCAGAGGGCGATGGCACCACCCACGGCAGGCGACGACATCGACGTGCCGCTGTTGGTGTTCCATGCATAAGTGCGTCCCTGAAAGTCGAAGTGCTCCACGTCCCAGTCGATGTCGTTGGCGTTGGGATGGTTCTCCAGATAGAAACTGCTGTAGGACGAAATGATGTTAGAGCCGGGAGCGAGGACGTCGGGCTTGATGCGACCGTCGTAGGTCGGGCCTACGGCGGAGTAGGAGCCCCGGTGGCTTGGCGTGAGTGCGCTGGCATTTCTTTTCCAGTTGCCTTTGTAATTGAATGTCCCGTAGCGGTAGATGGTGGCTCCGACGCAGATGACGCAGGGGGCCGTGGCCGGCGAGAGCACGCTGTGGGTGCATTCGGCCGTGAGCTGCGGGTTGACGGGGTTGTTCACGAAGGTGCCCGAGACGCGGTAGCCCTCGACGTCGGCCTTTTCGCCCACAACCTCAAGTGACAGGCTTGGGGCGATGCCGACGTGACCTTGGGCGTTGATGGTGATGTCGTAGCAGGTCTCAGCGGGATCGTAGCAGGAGGGATAAGCCTCGATGAAAATGTCGAACACCTGCTCGTCGATGTTGATGAACTGCACGAGGAGCGTGGAGTCTTCCTGCTGGAGGACATCGTGCATCGGAACGGTGATCGTGTCGCCCCGCTCGATGTATGACACGAGCCTGATGTCGAAGTCGTCATCGGCCTTCAGCGTGAGCATCATGCTGTGCGAGTGGTTGGCAATGAATACGCCGGCCGATGGTTGTCCGGCAGGCTTGTGGAACCACGTCGGGTCTTTGCCGTTGTTACCCGCAGAGGAGACGATGATGCGGCCGGGCCCGACGAGCGAGTCGAGCATCTCGTAGTAGAGCTGGTCGTAGCCCCAGAAATCCTGACCGGAGCCTTCGCTGAATGAAATGACGCAGGGCTTGCCCTGGCGCTCGGCATAGTCAAAGATGTATTTGAAGCCCAGTGCGTCGGTGGCATACGTGTACTTATAGACGTCGGCCGAGTCGATGTAGACAAGGTCTTCGCCAACGGCGTTGGCCACGAGGCAGATGTCGCTCTCAGGGGCCAAGCCGACGTATTTGCTGCCAGCCCCGCTGCCCGCAGCGATGCCCAGCGTGTGGGTGCCGTGAGTCTGGTCGAGACCGTCGCGCGAGTGGCCTATGGCAAGCATCTCCTCGGTGTCCGTATAATCGCGACCGACGTAGAATTGACTGTCGATGGTGTCGGCCGAGAGCATGTCCCAGAAGGCTCGGATGCGATATTCCGTGGCGTCGGCATTGTAGAAGTTGGGGTGGGTCAGGTCGAAGCCGATGTCCATGATGCCCATCACCACGCCCTGTCCGGTGAATGCCTGTGGCAATCCTTCGCCGGAGTACGCCTGTGTGGCGTTCATGTGGATGGCAGTCGAATCGGTCAGCAACTGGCCTGACGGACGCGCCTCAATGCGCAGCACACGATGATCAGCAGCCAGGGTGCGCAGGCGGCCGATGGGGATGTCGGCAATGTAGATATTGCCAAACCGGGCCAGCTCGTGACAGTCGTTCTCGCGGAGCACCTCGTCGTCGACGACGCGGATGAAGGCGCACACGCGCTGCCCTGCAAGAGCCGGCGAACGGAAAGCCTTGGGCGTCGTCTGCGGACGGGAAATCTGGCGCAGCCAGGGCGACAGCTTTCCTGTCTGTGCCGTCGATGCGAGGGCGATGAGGCAAAGAAGGCATGTCAGTGCGAACAATCTCTTCATCGTGCAGTTGTTTTAAGGTTAGTGGAAAGGCATGAGTGGCGGTCAGAAACTGACCCGGCGCGAACCGTCGGGCTGTTCCTCGATGCTGACGCGTACGGCATCGTCGGGCAGCAGCGGCTCAATGAGTTCCGGCCACTCGATGAAACAGAGGGCGCCCGAGTAGAAATATTCCTCGTAGCCCATGTCGTAGACCTCCTCCAGACGCTTGATGCGGTAGAAGTCGAAGTGGTAGATTTCACTTTCACTTATCTCGTACTCATTGACGATTGCAAACGTGGGCGACGTGATGACGTCCTGGACGCCAAGGGCTTCGCAGACGGCCTTGATGAATGTCGTCTTGCCGGCTCCCATGCTGCCATAGAAGGCAAACACGCGGTGCGCGCCGATGGCGGCAACGAACGTTTTTGCTGCCTCGCCGATATGGTTGAGGTCGGGTATCGTAATAGTCATCTTTTTTTTACCTTTTTACTTTTTTATATCTTCACCGTTTTTTCCCCTTCATCGTGATAATCGGGATGATCATTTCCTCCATTGAGATGCCGCCGTGCTGGAAGGTGTCGCGATAGTAGCTGACGTAGTAATTATAATTGTTAGGATAGGCGAAGAAAGCGTCGCCCGTGGCGAAGACATAGCTCGTCGAGAGGTTCGGCTGAGGCAGCTGGGCCTCCTTCGGGTTCTTGATGACGTAGAGGTCCTTCGAATCGTAGCCCAGGTTCTTGCCCAGTTTGTAGCGCAGGTTAGTGTTCGTGTTGCGGTCGCCCACAATCTTGACAGGCTTGGTGCAGCGGATGGAACCGTGGTCGGTGGTCACGATGACGCGGCAGTCGGTCATGGCCAGCGAGCGGAAGAAGTCGGCAATCACCGAATGGCGCAGCCACGACAGCGTGATGGAGCGGTAGGCCGATTCGTTGTTGGCCAGTTCCCTGACCATGCGGCTCTCGGTGCGGGCATGCGACAGCATGTCGATGAAGTTGAACACCACCACGTTCAGGTCATACTTGTCCAGGTTTTTCATCTGCTGCATGAACCGCTCGGCCTCGGCCGACGTGTTGATCTTGTGATAGGAGAAAGTGTCGTGGCGACGATAGCGGTCGAGCTGCGTCTGGATGAGCGGCGCCTCGTTCAGGTTCTTGCCTTCCTCCTCGTCCTCGTCGACCCACAGGTCGGGGAACATTTCGGCCACCTGCCGCGGCATCAGGCCCGAGAAGATGGCGTTGCGGGCATACTGCGTGGCAGTGGGCAGGATGGAGCAGTAGAGGTCCTCGTCGATGTCAAACTGGTCGCCGATCTCCTGGGCCAGCATGCGCCACTGGTCGTAGCGGAAGTTGTCCATGACGACGAGAAACACCTTCTCGCCCTGATTGAGCAGCGGGAACACCTTCTCCTTGAAAATCTGATGGGAGAGTAGTAACCCGTCCCCAGCCCCTCCCGAGGGGAGGGGAGATCGAGTAGTCTTGCTGTTATAAAGTCTGTCTAAACTCCCCTCCCCTTGAGAGGGGCTGGGGGTGGGTTTTACCCACTCCAGATAATTCTTCTTAACGAACTTCGCAAACCCCAGGTTGGCCTCCTCCTTCTGCATGGCCAGCATCTCCGTCATCTGCGAATCCGTCGACGACAGCTGCAGCTCCCAGTGGACAAGCTGTCGATAGACAGCCTTCCAGTCGTCCCACGTGCGGCAGTCCATGATCTGCATGGCCAGCGACTGGAACTGCTGCTGATACTGGCTCTGCGTCACCTCCGTCTCAATCTCGCGGCGGTGGATGTTCTTCTTCAGCGTCAGCAGAATCTGGTTCGGGTTGACAGGCTTGATCAGATAGTCAGCAATCTTCTGGCCGATGGCCTGTTCCATGATGTTCTCCTCCTCGCTCTTCGTGACCATCACCACGGGCGTCGCAGGCGCAATCTGCTTGATGCGCTGCAGCGTCTCCAGACCGCTCAGGCCCGGCATCTGCTCGTCGAGCAGCACCAGGTCGAACGACCGCTCCTCGCAGAGGTCGATGGCATCAGTGCCGTTCGACACGCAAGTCACCTCGTAGCCCTTCTTCTGCAGAAAGATGATGTGAGCCTTCAGCAGCTCCATCTCGTCGTCCACCCACAGTAATTGTCCGTTCGTCATCATAAGCCTTTTTTCCTTTTAACGGCAAAATTACGAAAAAGGTGCATAAACGCAGTGCGTCCGCCCCGACTTTAAGATTTTTTAAATCCTCGCAGCGGCCCACACTCCGAAAATATTCGTAACTTTGCACTCAGACATCAATGGAAGCGTCTCAAGTACGCTTTGCTTTTGGCTGTTAGAATCTCGCAAATTCCTAACCATAACCAAGAGTGAGGCAACAATGAAGCGACGCACTATGGCAGCGTATATCACTGCCCGCATTGTGTTTGCCGTGCCCTCAGCGCCCCGACCCTCGGAGAAGTTTGAGGTTTTGGCGAATCCGCATGCAGGCATAGAGTATATACATGCCAGCGTGGGTCTCTACGTGTTGCTCGTTCTGATTATGGGGGCAATGCGAGAGCCTTAACAGCAGGAGCGGGCAGCGTCGGGAGTAGCCACGCTTTTATTTATGGTGTCCTGCTGAATCTAAACAACATCCCCGGGAACCGGTCACCGAAGCCTATGCTGCATATTGGAAACGAAATACGGCGCGTTATGCACGAGCAGGGGCGCACCGTCGCATGGATGGCGCGCGAATACGGCTGTTCCCGCATTCACATGTATCGTATCTTCGACAAGCCTTCCATCGACACCTCCATGCTCCTCCGCTTCTCTCACCTCCTCGGCTACGACTTCTTCCAGCTCTACAGTCGTGAGCTCAACGGCTGATGCCCTCCCTCTCCCAACATATTCCTAACGCCCCGTTTTGTAAACAAAATTCCGAATGCAGCGCCTCGATATTGCAATCGTTTGACTATCAGCTGTTTCCAGAATCCTTCTCAAAGAAGCGCCGCTTCTCGCTACAAGAAACGGTCCTTTTTGAGTCAAAGAGCGGCACTTCTCTGCCCGAAAAGCACCGTTTCTTTCGCCGTGAATTCTGTTTTGTAAAAATACTTCGCAATCCCACGCTCTCGTCCTGCCATTCCTGCATGTCACCAATAATGTAACATGTAACATTCGGTGTAACACGTCTGTGCTCTATTATTGTTCAAAAAACACTAATTTTGCAAAGTTTCTAAAGGAACAAACTAACGCTCCCGTCCTGCTGAGAAGCAAGCGGAGCCCTAATGATGATATCAAATTACTATTTTTTTTCTATTAACTAAATTATAAATCAAATGAACAAATTAAAACTATTACTTACTACATGCGCTCTCTTCCTACTTGGAGGGGCTAATTCTGCATGGGCTCAGAAAGATGTCACTTCACAGTACATCACAAACGCAACGCTGTCAAGCCTTGATGGCTGGACTAACGTTAACTTTAACACACCTGTTCAGGGTAATAACACCACGGGCTATGCTGTGGAATGCTATGAAGGATGGGGGACAGTTGAGAAGAGCAATTACAGCCTGACACAGAAGATTACTCTGCCTGTAGGTCACTACACGCTGGTCAATTACTCGTTCTTCCGTGAGGGAGAGGCCTACAACACTGATGCTTCCATATCTCGTGCTTATCTGAAGGCTGGCGACAATCAAGTTCTCGTAAAGACACTGGGCAGCATCACTGCAGCTGGCTATGCCAACAGTCAGGCCGAGGGTGCCAATGCTTTCGATTCGAAGATGTATCGCAATACGCTCGACTTTAACATTGATGCAGACAATACGGAAATTGAAATTGGTGTTTATGGCACATTCAATACCGAAATTACCAAATCGTGGATGATTCTTGGTATGTTCGAATTGATTGACAACGACACTGAGGCTACGATGGACGCTCCCTTTGATGTGACAGGTTACATCACCAACCCTGGTTTCGAGTATCGTGACATGACTGGCTGGACACTTTCTGAAAATGACGCTTTTGGTACACAAAATAACAATCAGAGCTTTAAAGTTGGTGGCTATTATGCCGAGAAATGGCAAGCCTCAACAGCCGGTGCTTTGTCAGCTCGCAGCATGAGTCAGAAACTGACTGATCTTCCCGCTGGCTACTATAAACTCACAGCCAACCTTGGCGGTGATGGTACCTATGTTGACCTGAATGGTAAGACCGCTAACTGGACTGAAGACAAGGACTACACCGTAGGCTATGTGCTGGCCGAGAACGAAAATTTGACCATCACTGCCGGTAAGACCGCAGAAGGAACTGCCAACTGGATTCACTTCGATAACTTCCGCCTCCAGTTCTGCGGTGACGTGGCCGCTGCCTTGACAACCCTTTGCGAGCAGGTGACCAGCTATAACGGCGTTATTCCTACCGCTGCTTATTCTGCTTTGCAGACCAATGTTGCTAACTACAACAAGACCTATTCTGACGTTGACGAGCTGCTGGCAGCTATTGACGCCGTTCAGGCTCTTTACGAGAATGCTGATAAGCTGAAAGCCCCCTATGCCTCATGGCTTGATTTGAAAGCTAAGGCAGAGACCTTGCAGGCTGTCGAAAATGACAATGCCGAAGCCAATAGTACTCTGGCTTCTGCTATCACCGACCAAACAACAGCAGTTGACGCAGCAACAACGGCTGAAGGCATTACTACCACCACGGCTACACTCAAAGCAGCTATGACGACCTACGTTGGTGTAGCCAATCCTGTTGGCGAAGGTGACAAGTTTGACTGCACATTCCTGATGACCAATCCTGACCTGACGAACTTTGCAGCTTGGACCAGTGTGGACAATGTCGATGGATGGTATTCCGACATGGAGGATGGCAACAAGAATACACAGAAATCGGATGGTGTTGCCTGTGCCAAGGGAAATGCTTTCTTTGAGTATTGGTCAGGTACAGCAAAGGCAAACAATCAATTTGCTCTTTATAATAAGGTAGAGAATCTTCCCGAGGGTACTTACACTATCAATTGTTATGCACTGGCCACTGCCAATGGCGTTGAGGGTGCTACTAACAGTGCTGTTTATTTCTATGCTAACGACACTCAGGGTTCGCTTGTCGCTGCTGATGTCCTGACCGAGCAGTCTATCTCGTTCGTTAACACCACGACTCAGGATGTCAAGATTGGTCTGAAGACCTTGACGGGCAATGAATTCCGTTGGATGGGTATCGGCTACGTGGAGCTGTACAAGGTTCCTGCTGCCGCTCCTGTTGACCTGAACGAGGCTGAGGCTTATGACTACACCTATGATGGTGCTGCCACTGCTAAGCTGACCCGTGAAATCTATGAGGGCTTCAACACTGTGATGCTGCCCTTCAGCCTCACCGCTTCTGAAATTGAAACCGTATTTGGCGAGGGTACTCTCTATAGCTTTACTGGCGCTGACGCTGGTAAACTTGAGTTTGCTACAAGCGAGAACCTGGCCGCTAACACCCCGTATCTCTTCAAGGCTACTGCCGCCAAGAGCCTGAACGCTGTAGAGATTGAGGCTCGTACGTTCGTTGCTGCTACTGCCGCTCAGGTTGCAACTACCGGCACTGACTACAACTTCGTTGGCACCTATACTCCGTATGCTAAGGATGCCGATGCTAATCCCATCGTCGCTGGTGCTGACTATGTACTTGGCGCAGACAACAACTTCCACCTCACAACCGTGAAGAACGCTCTGAAAGCCTTCCGTGCCTACATCCAGGCCAATGAGGCTACAGAAGAATCTCCTGCCCGTCTGGCCATCGTCATCGACGGTGAGACCACCAGCATCGAAGCTATTGACGGTCGCGTGCTGAGCAACGATGCTATCTACAACCTCGCTGGTCAGAAGGTTAAGAACGCCCAGAAGGGCATCTACATCCAGAATGGCAAGAAGATTGTGGTGAAATAAGAGTGATTTGTAATTATAACAAATAATACAGAACGAATATGAAAAAGACTGCTTATATAGCACCTGCCACAAATGTCTTAATCATTGAGGTGCAACAGCTCCTGAATACTATTTCTGGTCTTTCTGAGACGAATGTAGATGGTTTGGGAATATCAGAGGAGAATTATGATGGTGAAGGCCGTAGCCGTCACCGTAGCATCTGGGACGACGAGGACTAATCGTATCCCCGGTCAGTAATGGCCTGAGATAAGGTACACCAAAGGGGACGGCACCGCACGACAGCGGCGACCGTTCCCTTTCTTTTTTTACTTTCATGTTTTTCTTGTGCATTTTTTTGGCGGTATGGGAAATAATACTTAACTTTGCAGGCAACTATTCAAAAGAATGGGGCAGTAACTTCTCAAACATTAAATGAATGCAGAGCACAGAGCAACACGACAAAGTATTAAAAGCCATCACTGAAAAAGTGAAGGCCATAGTGCCACGCAACGCCGAGGTCATTCTCTTCGGCTCTCAGGCACGTGGCGATGCAGATGAAGACTCTGACTGGGATATACTTATACTGCTTGACAAGGATCGGGTGACGCCTGATGATATTGATGAATATGGCTATCCCCTCCGTGAAATGGGATGGGATTACAATGAGAATATCAACGCAATACTCTACTCTAAAAGCCAATGGGCAAAGGAGAACTTCACTCCTTTTTACAAGAATGTCACCAAAGACGGAATCAAGTTATGGGCTTAACACATGAAGAAAGAACTGCCGTCGTGACCTATCGTCTTGAAAAAGCCACGCGGACGTTTCAACAAGTAGAATTTAATCTGAGTTCCGGCTATTGGGAACTAATAGCCAACCGGTTATATTACGCTGCTTATTATGCAGTCTCTGCACTACTGATTGCAAACGGCCATTCTGCAAAGACACATGAGACAAACGTAAGGCTCTTTGGCCTGCATTTTGTCAAAACGGGCCTTGTAACATCGGATATGGGAAGACTCTATAATAAGTTGTTTACCTTACGACTTACTGGCGACTATAATGACCATTATAATCTTGAGGAGGACGATGTAAAGCCCTTTATAGCCCCGACAAAGCAACTCATTGCTGATGTATCGAGGATGGCATTAGAAAGCCTCACAAATCCATGACGGTCTTTTAAAATTTATTGGTTTACCTTCTTTGCCTACGGCGTAACATGAATGACCATGAATAGCCATAAATGTTTCAGAAATATTTATGAGTCATTCACGTGTCATTCTCGAACATTCGCGTTACGCCGTAGGCATAAAGAAATTCACGGGTCATTCACGTCTCATTCACGTCTCATTCACGTTATGCCGTAGGCCTCCCCCTTGTTTCCCCCCCCCCCACAAACACTTGACAGGCGAGAGAAAAATGATTATCTTTGCAGCTATCTTTTCGAATATCGAAAGCAAATATGAAGAATAACAAGATACAGACCCCACCCCTGCCCCTCCCCTTGAAGGGAGGGGAGTGCCATTCGGATAGTGCTCCGGCGGTAGCCACTCCCCTCCCTTCAAGGGGAGGGGCAGGGGTGGGGTCTGTAACCTTAGTTATATAGAAGACGGAAAAGGGAGATGGGTCAGAACAGGTCGTCGAAGAAGTCGTCGATGGAATTGTTGTTGGCGGGCTGGGCTGCGGGATTGTCGTCGCCGTCGGGGGCACCGGCGGCGGCGTCCGGCTCTTCGGGCTGCTCGATAGACTCGGGAATCTGCAGCAGTTCCTCGTCGCTGATCTTCAGAGGCTGGAAGAAACGGTCGTAGAATTCATCATAATCCCTGTAGCTGTAGCGCGTGCCGATGAGGGCGAGGTTGTGCTCACTGATGATGAGCGACCGACAGGGCTTAAGCTGCTGCTTCATGGCCTCGGCAGCGTAGAGCTGGTTGGCATACTGGCGTGCCTCGTCGTAGTTGAGGAACCCGCTGATGGCCATTCGGTTGGCACCTTGCAGACGCTCGATGTTGAGGTCGAAGTTGCGCACCAGGAAGTTCGAGAAGTTGAAGCGTGCCATCTCGTAGAGCAACTGGTTCTCGTTGACGGAGTCAGGCTGATAGACAATCAGGAAGAGGAAAGGCACGTCGCGGTCGACGGAGAGCGTGTCGGTCGAGGTGGAGTCCAAGGCCAGCGTCAGGTCGCGGCGGTTCCAGATGTCGTTAAGGTCGAAGGTGCCGCCATAGAGCTGGCGCCCCTCCTGCACTCCCTTGATGATCATGCCGGCCAGCTCGGTGACTTCGCTCTGCGGATACTTCTCGACGACCGCCTTCAGCTTCTCCACGCAGCCGACGGCGTCGCCCTGGTTGAGCAGGCTCAGACCGTGGATGAACAGGAACTTCGGCCTGTTCTCGCCCAACGGGAAGCGCTCCTCAGAGAGGCGGGCGTTGACCGCGATGACGTCGTGCTGGTCCTTCTTGAAGGCATCGTAGGTGACACCGTAGATGGAATCCTCGATGTGCTCGCCGAAGCGCTGGTTCTCAGCGAAGTATGGGTCGCTGAGCAGGGTGGTCCACTCGCTGTCGGGGAAGCCGGTCTTCAGGCTGTCGATGCACGTGGCAGCCACGTCGTGACGCCCCATTCGCGAGTAGAGCAGGAACAGGTGATACCATACGAGGTCCATCTGCTCGTAGTCAGGATACTGGCTGGTGAGCCTGCGCAGCTGTTTCTCGGCCAGCGGCAGGTTGTCGAGCTTGTCCTTGAAGATGACGCCTGAGTTATAGAGCCCGTCCTTGATGATAGCGTTGCTGGCCTCGACAGCCTCCTCAGTGAAGGGGATCTGAGCCAGGTAGTACTCGCGGTTGTGCGGGTCGTTGGCCAGGGTGTCGGCCTCCTCGGTTCCATCGGTACCCCCGGCTATACTGTCGCCTGGCAATGAGCCGTCCGCGAGCAGGGAATCAGCGGGAGCCTCGCTGTCGGTTGGCAGGTCCAGATTGACCACGGTGCGGTTGTTGCGCTGCCAGTCGTCGACGTTTTCGCGTTTGCCCCACTGCTTCTGGAACGTCTGTTTACCCTGATTGACAGTCATTGGGTTGTAGAAATACCATGAGCCGTCCTTCGTCTGGTTCTGGTTTTGCTGCAGGGTGGGCTGGTTGCGGTTGCCGACGGCACCTTGCTTCTGCTGGGCAGCCTCAACTTCGGCCTCGCGCTGCTTGTCGCGCTCCTCCTTTTCCTTTTTCTTCAGGGCCTCAATGACGCGGTCAATAGCCTCCAGCCGCTCCTTTTCAGGCATCTTGGCCAGTTCCTGCAGTGAGTCCTGCAGATGGATGGCGTCAGTGTGGGGCACGAGCTCGTCGAGCACCTTTGATCGATAGGACAGTTCCTCATAGTCGGGGCGATCCTTGTCGAGCAGACCGATGGCCTCGCCGTAGCATCGCTGGGCATCATTGTATTTCTCCAGTTCCCAGTATAGGTCGCCCAGACGTAGCAGTAGCACGCCCTTTTCAATGCCCGATCGAGTGGCCTTCTCGTTGCCTTTCTCATAGGCGGAAATGGCCTGTGTCGTGTCGTTTTGCGACAGGTAGATATTGCCGATGGCGTAGTAGACCTGATCAAGAAAGTCCTTGTTGTTGTCCGACCGAGCCATGCGCTTCAGCCGGCTGATCATCTTCTTTGCGTTGCCCTTGGCCATCACCTCAGTCTGCGCGATGCGGGCATTGAACTCAAGTTCATAGGGCGGATTCTGGCTGACTACCTTCTGATATGCCTTGTAAGCCAGCTGTCGCTGACCGAGTGCCGACTGCAATTGTCCCATGAGAAACCATTCGCGGGCTTTCTGCGTCTTGCGCTTCTCATGCCTGATGACGCGGCGCAGATAGGGTATGGCCTGCTCGAAGTCAGTGTTGCGAATGTAATAGTTGGCATAGGTGGCGTCCCAATCGTTGCGGGCGCGGTAGTGGATGGAGTCGCGGCCCATGTTGCGCATCACGTCCTCTGCGTCGTAGAGCCAGTCGAGCTCGGTGTAGCTACGGGCCAGCCAGGCGCGGGCGATGGCGTTCTGCATAGGTTGCGTCTGATAGAGTCGGCTCATGTAGGCAAATGTGGCGGCGGCCTCGTCGAAGTCGCCCTTTTGGAACTGCGCCTGTCCGAGCATCAGCCAAGCTTTCCAAAGGAAGGGATTGTATTCGCGGCGCGAGAGCCACTCGATGTCCTTTGGCGTCTTGCGGCGGCTCTTGTTCCACTCGGGCTTCGCCTTGATGCTGTGCTGCTTGATGGTCTTTTCCATCTTCTCCACTGTGCGCTCGAAGTTGCCCTTGCCCAGCTGGCGGCTGTTTTTATTGCCCACGGTGAAGAGGGGCAGCATTTCGGTATAGTTGTCCTTGTTGCCCTTCTCCTTCTCGAGCGAACCGTCGATGAAGGCTTGCGAACCGTTGTAATAGGTGTTGTATTTGGCCGTGAACGACTGCCATGCGCGGCTCTTCGATGTGTTTTTGTGCGAAGAGCAGCCCGCCGTTGCAAATGCAGCGGCAAAAGCAATCATGACATAAAGGGCCTTTTTCATCATATATTAAAACTACGAATCGGCGGTTTTATTGCCTTCGCGACGCTTTTTCTCTTCGATGAGACAGCCAATCTTGCACTCGCCCGAGGCCACCGAAGCGCATGAGGCGCAGTCGCGGGCCTCAACCACGGGTGCGTCGGTGCCACCCTTGGTCAGCATCGAGGCCAGTGCTGCCACAAGTCCGAGCGCGACGAGCGAGATGATGCAAATGAGCGCAAACTGCATTTTTAGATAAGAGATAAGAGATAAAAGATAGGAGATAAGAGATAATGGCTGTTATTCGCTGATTGCGAAGTGCGAACTCCTGAGGTCGTCCCAAAAGCGGGGATAGGACTTCGTGACTACCTGCGGGTCGGCAATGGCAATGCCGCCGCACAGGGCTAACGGGGCGAAACTGAGGGCCATACGGTGGTCCTTGTAGGTCTGGATTGTCGGTTTCTCCTCGGCTTCGTTCTCAGAGGGAAGACTGTGTCGGGTTCCGTCCCACGACAGTTCGCAGTCATCGCGTGATTCGATGAAGTAGCCCAGCTTTCGCAGTTCCGTCTGCAGGGCCAGAATGCGGTCGGTCTCCTTGATGCGCAGAGTGTGGAGGCCGGTGAAGCGGAAGGGCACGCCGAGGGCGCAGCATGTGACGACGAACGTCTGGGCCAGGTCAGGCGCATTGACGAAGTCGTACTCCAGCCGGGGCACGCAGTGGCCGTTCTTGCGGAGCGTCACCGTCGTGGGCCGTCCGGGCTCCTTCGATGCGAAGACGGTGCGGACGCCCAGCAGGCTGAACAGATAGCGCACCGAGGAGTCGCCCTGCTTCGATCCGTCCATGAGCCCGTGAAGCTGTACCTCGGCCTCCGGGTCTTTCGTGAGGGCCACCATCTCATACCAGTAGCTGGCGGCGCTCCAGTCGTTTTCAATCAGATATGGGCGTGGCTGATATGGGCGTGGCATGATCGTGATGGTGTCGACGTCTGTCCATTCGGCGTCGGCGCCAAACTCACGCATTGTCCAGAGCGTCAGGTCGATATAGGGGCGCGAGATGATGTCACCATTCAGCCGGAGGGTCAGCCCGCGATCCAGCATCGGGCCAATCATGAGCAGTGCCGAGATATACTGCGACGAGACGTTGCCGGCAATATCCACCATGCCGCCTTCCAGGCGTCGGCCGCTGATGCGCAGCGGGGGATAACCCTGCTCACCGACGTAGCTGATGTCGGCGCCCAGACGGCGCAGGGCATCGACAAGCAGTTGGATGGGCCGGTGGCGCATGCGTTCGGTGCCCGTCAGGATGTGCTTGCCGCGCTCAGTGGCGGCCAGCAGGGCTGTCATGAACCGCATGGCCGTGCCTGCGGCGCCGATGTCGATGGTCTCCGGCATGTCGCGCAGGGCGCGGATGATGACCTCTGTGTCGTCGCAGTCACTCAGGTTTGAGGGCAGTTCGCCCCCGCCTGCCAGTGCATGGATGATAAGTGCGCGGTTTGAGATGCTCTTCGATGCCGGCAGCTGGATGTTGGCGTGCAGCTGCAGGGGTGGCGTGATATGGTATGTCGTCATGTCGTGTCCTTTAGATGGTGCAAATGTAATAATAACTCACGACATGGCCAAATTTGCTGTGCTAAAATATCTTATCTTCAAAACGTGAAACGGTGCTCCTTGATACCAATATAGGGGTATATTGCTGTCAAGAAGCCCCGTTTCTATTCAATATCAGACCTTGTCAAGGGCCTGCGAGAGGTCGTCGATGATGTCGTCGATGTGCTCAGTGCCAATGGAGAGGCGCACGGTCGAGGGCGTGATGTGCTGTTCGGCCAACTCCTCGGGCGTCATCTGCGAATGGGTCGTCGTGTAGGGATGGATGACAAGGCTCTTCACGTCGGCCACGTTGGCCAGGAGCGAGAATATCTGCAAGGCATCGATGAAGCGCCAGGCTTCCTCCTGACCGCCCTTGATCTCGAAGGTGAAGATTGAGCCTCCGTCGTTGGGGAAATACTGCTTGTAGAGTGCGTGGTCGGGGTGTGAGGGCAGTGAGGGGTGGTTCACCTTGGCCACCTTGGGGTGCTGGGCCAGGAATTTGACCACCTTGATGGCATTCTCCACATGGCGTTCCACGCGCAGCGACAGCGTCTCAAGCCCCTGCAGCAGGATCCATGCGTTGAAGGGTGAAATGGCGGCGCCCGTATCGCGCAGGATGACGGCACGGATGCGCGTCACGAAGGCGGCTGCACCGGCCACGTCGGCAAAGACGGCGCCGTGGTACGACGGATCGGGCTTGGCCAGCGTCGGGAACTTGTCTGCATTGGCTTTCCAATTGAAGATGCCACCGTCGACGATGACGCCGCCGAGCGACGACCCGTGACCGCCGAGGAACTTTGTGGCCGAATGGATCACCACGTCGGCGCCGTGCTCGATGGGACGGATGAGGAAGGGCGTGCCGAAGGTGTTGTCGACGATGAAGGGGATGTTGTGGCGATGGGCCACCTCGGCCACTGCGTCGAGATTGGTGACGTCGCTGTTCGGATTGCCGAACGTCTCGGCGTAGATGGCCTTTGTGTTGGGCTGAATGGCAGCCTCGAGGGCTTTAAGGTCGTTCACGTTGACGATAGTGTTCGTGACGCCCTGAGTGGTCAGCGTGTGGGTGATGAGGTTAAATGAACCGCCGTAGAGGTTGTCGGCAGCAACGATGTGGTCGCCAGCCTGAGCGATATTCTGCAGGGCATACGTTGCGGCAGCGGCTCCCGAGGCGACGGCCAGTCCGGCAACGCCACCTTCGAGGGCGGCCACGCGGTCCTCGAACACCCCCTGCGTCGAGTTAGTCAGTCGGCCATAGATATTGCCGGCGTCGCGCAGGCCGAAGCGGTCGGCAGCATGCTGTGAGTTACGGAACACGTAGCTGGTGGTCTGATAGATGGGCACGGCGCGCGCATCGGTGGCGGGGTCGGGCTGCTCTTGTCCTACGTGAAGTTGAAGGGTCTCGAAATGTAGTTTTTTCTGTGCCATATTACTTAAAGTTTTTATTGGTTGGTTTCTGGTTGCAAAGTTACGAATTTCAGAAATATCCACCAAATATTTTTGATAGTTCGGAAAATTTAGCTAACTTTGCACCGAATTGCAAAACAAACATCCAAAAGCCAGAAGAAAAAATGCTTCGGGCAGAATAATATTCCAAGCCAAACGTATGGAACAACTCGACCAAACCGACATGCAGATACTGAGAACCCTGCAAAATGACGCAAAACTGACCACCAAGGAGCTCGCTGCAGCCGTCAATTTGACCCCAACACCTGTTTTTGAGCGCCAGAAACGACTCGAGCGGCAGGGGTTCATCCGCCGCTATGTGGCCGTGCTCGACGCCGAGAAGCTCGACCGCGGGCTTATCGTCTTCTGTCATGTGAAACTGCGCCACATGAACCGCGACATCGCCGCCGACTTTGAACAGCGTATCCAGCAGATTGCCGAAGTCACCGAGTGCTATAACACCAGTGGCAACTTTGATTATATATTAAAGGTACATGCGCGCGACATGAAACAATACCAGGAGTTCGTGCTTAACAAGCTCGGCACCATCCACTCGCTCGGCTCGCTTGAGAGCACCTTCGTCATGAGCGAAGTGAAGCACGATTACGGCATCAACATCTGACTCGTTTGCATAATAATCCGTGCACTTTATCATTTTTATAAGTTTTTTTGCGATATCCTTTGCGGATTGTAAGTTTTTTAGTAATTTTGCCGGCGCAAGACTTAATTATATTCTTAATCGTATGACAAAATGAAACTAAAAGCTTGCAAATGGCGGACACTGGCAGTAGCGCTGGCAGTGTTCAGCAGTGTTGCTGCCATGGGGCAACAACAACAGGGAAATTCTGAAACGGAGTGGTTGAAGGACGTGTCGGACCGCATACAGCTTCACGGCTATGCGCAGGGAGGCATGAACTACACTCACAGCGACGGCAAGGATGTGAACACATTCGAACTGAAGCGAACACTCTTCTGGGCCAACGCCCAAATCACCGACCGCGTGTCGTTCTTGTTCATGCACGACTTCTCAAGTGTTGTCCAGGAATATTACATGGACTATCGCTTCAGCCGCAACAAGGCGCTGATCGTTCGCCTGGGACAATTCAAAAACGGTCTTTCCTACGAAAATCCACTCTCACCGACGGCCATGGAGGCCATCGACGTCTATTCCGAGGGCGTCACCTACCTGACGGGTTGCGGCAGCGATCCGCTGCTCGGCGTGCAGTATGGACGCGACTTGGGACTCTCGGTCTTTGGCGAGACCAATGACCGGAAACTGCGCTATGAGCTCGACGTGATGAACGGGCAGGGCATCAACAAGAAAGATCAGAACCCGGAGAAAGACTTCATCGGCCGCCTTGAATACCGGCCCGTGAAGGGGCTTAATCTTGTTGCCACCGGGCAGCTGGGCCGAGGTCATGCCGTCGCTGCATCTCTATATAATCCTGATATTGCCGTAGGCGAGAATTACAGGCGCAATCGCTGGACGGTCGGCTTCAACTTGTTGTCGCAGGTGGTCAATCTGCATGGTGAATATTTGGAGGGAAAAGACAAGAATACAACAAGCCGTGGCGCCTACCTGACAGCCAACGTGCCGCTTGGCAAGGGGGTCGATCTGGTCGGCTCGTACGACTATTTTAACTTCAACACAGACCTTGGCTACGACCAACACAAAGCTATTGCCGGCGTGCAGTGGTGGTTCTTCAAGAAGAACCGTTTCCAGTTGCAATATGTCTACAAGAACGCCTCCACCGCAGGAGGTTTCCACCACACGGCCTGCCATGCCGTCATGGCGCAGATGCAGGTTCGATTCGATTGGGTTAAGAAATAATTCCCAGGATTCTGAAGCCTCGGTATTCAGTTGTTCCGAAGCTTCAGCATTCCGAAATCCTTGAATACCGGTATTCCAAAATTAAAGAATAAAACAATGATCATAAAAGTTCTCCTGACCATCATCTTTCTGGCCGTGATGATTGGCGTGGGCATCTACACCCGCAAGCAGGCCAGCAGTGTCGACGGATTTGTGCTCGGCGGACGCGCCGTAGGACCTTGGCTGACGGCCTTCGCCTATGGCACCTCTTATTTCTCGGCTGTCGTCTTCGTGGGCTATGCCGGACAGTTTGGATGGAAATACGGCCTCTCGTCGACATGGATCGGCATCGGCAATGCTGTCATCGGTTCCTTTCTGGCATGGATAGTGCTGGGACGGCGAACGAAACTGATGACACAGCACATCGAGTCGCGCACCATGCCCGACTTCTTCGGCACCCGCTTCGGCGACCAAGGGCTTCGCGTGGCGGCTTCCGTCATCGCCTTCGTGTTCCTGATTCCTTACACCGCCGGTGTTTATAAGGGCATATCGACGCTCTTCGAGATGGGCTTCGGCATCCCTTATGAATATTGTGTCGTCATCATGGCCATCCTGACGGCCGTCTATGTCATCCTTGGAGGCTACAAGGCGACGGCTATGAACGACTTCATCCAGGGCATCATCATGCTCTTTGGCATCGTGGCCGTCATCATCGCCGTGCTCAACGCGCAGGGCGGACTGACGGCTGCCGTCAGTAAGCTGGCCGAGTTGCCGGCCGACGACAATCCTGCCGTGAATGGCGGCTTTGCCACTATCTTCGGACCTGACCCGTGGAACCTGCTCGGTGTCGTCATCCTGACCTCGCTTGGCACGTGGGGACTGCCTCAGATGGTGGGTAAGTTCTATTCCATCACCGACGAGAGCGCTATCCGGCGAGGCACCATCATCTCGACCCTCTTTGCGCTCGTCGTGGCTGGTGGCTGCTATTTCCTCGGCGGATTCGGTCGACTGTTCGGCATGCCACCTGTGCTGCCCAACGGCCGGTTGGCCTTCGACTCCATAGTGCCTTCGATGCTCGTCACCCTGCCCGACGTGCTCATCGCCCTCGTTGTGCTGCTCGTCCTCTCGGCCAGCATGTCGACGCTCGCATCGCTTGTGTTGACTTCGTCGAGCACGATGACGCTTGACCTGATCTATCGCGACAAGAAATCGCTGCCAGGCGAAGTGGAGGAGGGAACGATCGACGACATTGTCAGCGAGAAGATTGAGCATCGCAAGGTTGTCGTCATGCGCGTGCTCATCATGTTCTTCATTGCCATTTCACTGCTCATTGCCCTCAACCCGCCCACGTTCATTGCCCAGCTCATGGGCATCTCATGGGGCGCGCTGGCCGGTGCCTTCCTGGCTCCGTTCATGCTTGGTCTCTACTGGCGCGGCGTCACTCGCATGTCTGTCTGGGCCTGCTTCGTATGGGGCGTCGGTCTGACCGTAATCAACATGCTCCTTGGGAATCCCATTAACCCCATCAACTGCGGAGCCATCGCCATGGTGGGCGGCTTCCCTGTCGTATGGTTCGTGAGCCTCGTCACCAAGAAACTGCCCCGCGAGCAGGTTGACCATGTCTTTGAATGCTACAAGTAAGAGCCTACGGAATTGTATTCCTCTCTCATGTCAAAATCGCCGCGGTCAAGGTTACATAAGAATTGCAAAAAAATGAATACGTATACTATACTGTTCTGTAGGCTTTTAAATGATCCATAGCCCACTGCCTGAACTGCGTGCCACGTAATCCACGAACACGATAACTCACGGCAATAATCATCTCCAAAGAGTAGAACACGACATTGTAATTCTTGCCGTCAGCGGCATAGAGTGCCACCGAAGCACGTCCATCCGCTGTACGATAAATGATGATGTTTTTGCTGTTTGTCCATAATCTTATGCCTTTATTATAGACCTCTCTCAGCCCAGTCACCACGGTCAAGATTGCGGTAGCCGATGGCTTCGGCGATGTGCATGGACTCAACCTTTTCCGAGTCGGCGAGGTCGGCGATGGTGCGGGCGACCTTGAGGATGCGGCTGTAGGCACGGGCAGAGAGCTTCAAGCGCTCCATGGCCATGCGGAGCATGTCCATAGAGGCTGCATCGGGTTCGGCAAACTGGTGGAGCATGCGTTCGGTCATCTGGGCATTACAGTGGATACGACCCATCCCCCCACTCTTCCCCAAGGGAAGGGAACTGAAACGCTCGGTCTGGATGTTGCGGGCACGGATGACACGTTCGCGGATGGTCGATGATGGTTCGCCCGGTTGCATCTTCGAGAGTTCTGCGAAAGGCACGGCCTGAATCTCACAGTGGATGTCGATGCGGTCAAGTAGGGGGCCGCTTATCTTGTTCATGTAGCGCTGAATTTGGCCGGGGGTACAGACACATTTGTGGGTGGGGTCGCCGTAATAGCCGCAGGGGCAGGGGTTCATGGAGGCAACGAACATGAAAGATGCGGGGTAGTCGATGCTGTATTTGGCACGGCTGATGGTGATGCGGCGGTCCTCCAAAGGCTGTCGGAGCACTTCGAGGACGGTGCGGTTGAACTCTGGCAGCTCATCAAGGAAAAGAACTCCGTTGTGGGCCAGCGAGATTTCGCCTGGTTGGGGATTCGTGCCGCCTCCGACGAGGGCTACCTGCGAGATGGTGTGGTGAGGCGAGCGGAAGGGACGCTGCGAGATGAGGCTGGTGCCGCGACTGAGCTTACCTGCCACGGAATGAATCTGGGTGGTCTCGAGGCTTTCGCTGAGTGAGAGCGGGGGAAGAATACTTGGCAAACGCTTGGCCATCATCGACTTACCGCTGCCCGGCGGGCCGATCATGATGAGGTTGTGGCCGCCTGCTGCCGCCACCTCAAGTGCCCGCTTGACGCTCTCTTGCCCGCGGACGTCGGCAAAGTCGAGGTCGTAGTGACTCTGCTGCTCATAGAATTCGCGGCGCGTGTCGACGAACGTTGCTTCGAACGACTCGCCGTTGAGGAACTTGATGACGTCGAGGAGCGTGTCCATGCCATAGACCTTGAGATTGTTGACTACGGCAGCCTCACGGACGTTCTGGTTGGGCACGATGAGTCCCTTGAACTTGTCGGCACGGGCTTTGATGGCAATGGGCAGGGCGCCTCGGATGGGGAGCAACCTCCCGTCGAGTCCGATTTCGCCGACGAGCATGTAGCTGTCGAGCAGGTCGTTGTTCACCTTGCTGCTGGCTGCCAGGATGGCCATGGCAAGCGGCAGGTCGTAGCCGCTGCCTTCCTTGCGGATGTCGGCCGGTGCCATGTTGATGGTGATGTCGGCCAACGGGAAGCGGAATCCCGTGTTACTGAAAGCTGCGCGAATACGGTCGATACTTTCGCGAACGGCCGTGTCGGCGAGTCCAGACATGTGGAGATTGACACCGCGCGCAATGCTCACTTCGATAGTTACAGTGGTGGCTTCGAGCCCCATGACGGCAGCGCAAAAGGTCTTTACCAGCATAGGCTTAATAGTTTTATTTGAGCAGATCTTCGAGTTTGGCGCGAAGGTCCTGGTTCGACAAGTTGCGGCCGACGATTTTGCCCTGCTTGTCGGTGATGATGTTGTCGCATACGGTCGACATGCCGAACTTGGCAAGCAGAGGCGACTGCCACATCTTGCCGTCGCAGATGTTGGGCCACGTGATGCTGTCGCGTTCGAGCGTTGAGCGGCCTTCGGCGGGAGAGGCGTCGATGCAGATGCTGACGACCGACAACTTTTCGCGGTTGTCCTTCTGCAACTGGCGAATCTGACGCAGGGTGCTCTGTGAATCATAGCTCCACGATGCCCACAGATAGATGACGTTGACAGCAGAGTTGAGCCGCCGGTTGGTGATAGTGTCGCCTTTGGTGCTGACGGCCTTGAATTGCGGCAGACGGCCGTTGCTTTGCTGATGGCGCAGACTTTTCAGCTGTTGGTGGACGCGCACCAGGGGAATGTTTGTGGGCTGGGCCTTCAGCAGCGAGTCGCACAGCTGGAACGACTTTGTGTAGTCAGGTGTTGGTGACAAAAGGAAATACCGCCGGAGCAGATAGACAGCGACGGGCGAGGCAGGTTTCTCGAGCATTAGCCGCTCGGCTTCAGAGACCACCTCTGGTGGCATCATGTCGCTGGTGCGCAGGCGAAACGAGGTCATGAGGTTGTTTTCTTTCGAACCGCGGATTTCGGTCTCCTTCAGGTGGGAGACGTCGCCACTGATTTTTACTTTTGTTCCAGGGGTGGCGAAAATGGGCACCTCGGAGAAATTGGGAAAGAGCAGAGAAAATGTGACGGTGTCGCGAAGAGCACTGGCATAAGTAAACTGGCCGTCCTTCACGGCGATGGTGTCGATGGTGCCTTCCTCAAGGTCGTAAAGATAGAACTCGCCCTGATTCAAGTTCTTGAAGTGACCCTCCAGCCGGAATTGACCGCCGGAGTTGCCACACGAGACCAAAATCAGGGCGAGCGTTATGTAGCTTAAAAGCTTGTTCATTGATTACTTGCTGACGTTCAGGAGCTCGAGGTCCTTGGCAGCATATTCGGCAAGTGAAGGATCCTTGGCGATGGCAGCCTTCAGAGCCTGTGCGGCGGCGCTGTTGTTGCCCTGGCGGGCGTTGACGATGGCCAGGAGATAGTCGGTGATGCCGTCGGCATTCTTGACGTTCTTCAGCGTCTGGGCAGCAGCCTGATAGTTGTTGTTGAGCAGCTGAGCGAGAGCGGCCGAGTTGGTGGGCACCTTGCCGAAGTCCTGCTCAGCCTGTGCGAACTTGCCTTGAGCGAGGTGGAGGTTGCCCAGCACTTCCTGCAGACCATTGGCACCGTTAGCCTTGGCGATATAGTTCTCAGCCGTCTGGGTGTCGCCCTGGAGCAGCGAGAGCAGGCCGAGGTTGGCGTTGGTCTCGGGCAGGTTCTTCACGTTGGCAGCCTTCTTCAGCCAGTTCATGGCCTCGTCGTAGTTGCCCTTGGCATACTCAATCATAGCCACGTTGTTGTAGGCGCGGGCGTCGTTGGGATAGATTTCAGCGGCCTTCTTATAGGCATTCTCGGCGCTGTTCAGGTCGTCGCCATAGAGGTTGCCGGCGTAGAGCAGCTCCTCGACGCTGAGCTCCTTGGGATCGCTGGCCAGTTGCTGCTTGATCTGGTTGTCGTCACGACCGACGATGTCGTAGTTGATGGTCATGCGCGAACGGCGCAGCTGAGGCAGAATGCCGTCAGCGAGCTCGCGGAAAGCGCTTGAGATGCTCTTGATCTGAGCCTCGCGCTCCTCGGGATCCTGATACATGCTGAGCACGCGGAGGATGACGTCCTTGTCCTGAATGTTGGAAGCGGCGACGAGCTCCTGGAAGCCTTCCCAGTCCTCGGCGGTGTACTTGGTGTCGAGGTTGGTGTCAACCTTAGCCTTCTTCAGTTCCTTCTTCACATAGTCGGCAGCGACGTCCTGACGCTTGCCTGCCAGACGCTCGTTGAGGTCGTAGCCGCCATCGGGCGATGCATAGGCAGACACCTCGATGTTGTCGAGCTTCAGACCTTCCTGGTCGTTGGCAATCTCGTTGAGCAGGCGAACGAATTCCTGCACCGAGTTGTTCTGCAGTTCGCTCTTGCGCAGGTTTGCCTGGCCGATGAGGAACTTAATGTTAGCCTCCTGCTTGTTGTTGATGATGCGCTGGAAGGCGTCCTGAGCCTGAGCGGCCTGGGCGCTGGCCAGTGTGCGCTTGTAGAGCTCGCTGGTAGCGATGACACCTGTGGCCACTTTCACTTCGGGCACGGTGACCGACTTCTTGCCGACCTTGGCGTCGAAGGTCAGGTAGAGGTCGCTCTGCTGCATCTCGGGCTGATATTTGAAGTTGGTCTTCATAGCATAGCGGCCACCCACCTTGTAAGAGATGGTTTGGTCGTTGCCCTGCACCTTCTCGCCTTGGAACGTGGCGCTCTGCCCCTTTACGGTCTGGCCTGCGAAGCGCAGTTCGGGAGTGACGGTCACGACAGCCTTTTTCTTCATGTACTTCTCAGGGAACACGCCATTGATTGTGGCGGGCACTTCGCCCACCTGGGTCTCCAGCGGGTTGGGATTGACGGTAAAGTTGTCTGCCGAGAGAGCACCGAGCTTTCCCGAGCAAGATGTCAGTGCAATAGCAGCAGCTGACAGCAAAAGAATCTGTTTTGTTTTCATAACGTTATTGAAAAATGATTTTTAATTTTGATAATCAAGTGCCGCGAGCGGGACTCGAACCCGCACAACCATTCCTGGTCAAGGGATTTTAAGTCCCTCGTGTCTACCATTCCACCATCGCGGCTGGCTGTACTGCCATAGAAAAGTGGTGCAAAGGTACTAAAAAGTTTGTACTTTGTCGTTGAACTATCAAATATTATTGTTGATAGTTTGTAATTTTTAACAGAACAAGGACATCAATGTTATAGATGTCAGTTGTGGACGTAGAGCCGACCGTCGGTGGCGTTGTAATTGACGCTGCGGTATTGGATGAGCAGGTGGTCGTTCTTCTGGCCGTTACTGACGATGGTGCCGTCGTCGTTGTCCTGGTTGTAGACGCGGTGGCAGCGGCTGCACTCCAGATAGCGCCCGTCGTCATCCCAGTTGAGGGGCGACCGCGGGGCGCCAAGCTCGTCGAGACAGTTGGGGCATTGCAGGTCGTAGGCCTTCAAACCGAAGAAGTTGCTCCGGCCGATGATGAGCCCGCGGCCGGCTCCCATGCTGCCATATGAGAGTCGCTCGTTGTTGATCGTGGTGCGCATGGTCAGGTCGAGGTCAGACGCAGCCCACGTGCCGTGGTTGGGGCGCAGTTTCAGGTGGACGACGCCTTGCACGGTCTCGGGCTCCACGATGCAGAACTCGCCAGGGTTGTTGACAGCTCTGGTGAGCGCGCTCGTAGGATAAATGTTGGTGAAGAACACGAAGTTGCAGGGATACTGCGTGTTGTACTTCGTGTCGGTTTCGCAGGCTGTCGTCAGGGTGAGGGCGATGAGAAGCCCGAGACGCTGTAGTGTCGACTTATTCATAGGGAATCTTCGACAGGGCGTCGGCGATTTTCTCAAGTCCCTCCTGCAGAGGTCCGCTGATCATGCCTTTCAGGAGGAAGGGGATGTCGGCGTCGACGGTCAGTTTCATCTTCGATGTCTGCTCATCGACGGGCAACACCTGAATCCACACGTTGAAGGGCACGGGCGACTGCTGGCTGCCGAACTTGACGCACTTGGGTTCTTCGCGCTCTACAATCTGCACGGCTATCTGCCCCACCATTGGGGCGTTGACTGACACGGAGTCGCGGTCGAAAGTGAAGCCCTGCACCTTGTCGGTCGGGATGTGGTCGCGCACGCGCTCCAGGTTGTTGAGGTCGCTGATATGGCGATAGACGGCCTCCTGCGAATAGGGTATCTCCTTGACGCTGCTTTCGTATTTGCTCATGTTATTCTTTCCTCCATTCTGATGGGTTCCGGCGCCACTGGGCCAGCACCTCGATGTCACATTCCTTGATATATCCCGTCTTGGCGGCTTGTTCCAGCACGGCCTCATAGTTGCTCAGGGTGAGCAGGCGCACACCGGCCTCGCGGAAGGCATCCTCGGCCACGGGGAAACCGTAGGTGAACGAGGCTACCATGCCAATCACCTCGGCGCCATATTCGCGCAGGGCTGCCACAGCCTTCAGCGAGCTGCCACCGGTGGAGATGAGGTCCTCGACGACCACCACCTTAGCACCCTTGCGGATCTCACCTTCAATCTGATTGCCCATGCCGTGGTCCTTCGGCTTCGGGCGGACATAGCTGTAAGGCAGTCCCAGCTCGTCGGCCACGAGGGCGCCCTGGGCAATGGCACCCGTAGCCACGCCTGCGACGGCCTCGGCCTCGGGGAACTCGCTCTGGATGAGATGGCACAGTTCCAGCTTGACCAGCGATCGCAGGCTGGGGTAGGAGAGCGTCTTGCGGTTGTCGGTATAGATGGGCGAGCGCCATCCGCTGGCCCACGTAAAAGGATTTTCGGGTTGCAGCTTGACGGCTTCCACCTCGAGCAGCTTCGTTGCAAACAGTTTACTGATATTATCCATGTCGATAAGTTGGTTGATTGGATGTGCAAAGTTACGAAATTCAATTCACATCGCCGTAGAACCGACTGAATAATTAAGAAAAATTCATGATTCGCTCAGGTGAACTGAGTAGTTACCAGGTGAACCTGGCGGTCGGGACCAGGGCCAGCGACATGAGACTCAGGCGCAGACCCTCCACCTGACAGAGCTGGCACCCGCAGGCCGTCATCGTGGAACCGGTGGTGACCACATCGTCGACCAGCAGCACGTGGCGGTTGCGGAGGGCATCCGCCCGGCGGGTCAGCTGGAAGACGGCTTCCACATTCTCACGCCGCTCCTGAATGGTCATTCGGGTCTGACTGCTACTGAAGGCCACGCGCTTCACCGCCTTCTTGTTGACGGGAATGCCTGTCACCTCGCTGATGCCGCGACAGATCTCCAGACTCTGGTTGTAGCCCCGCTGCCACTTGCGCCGGTGTGTCAGGGGGATAGGTACCAGCACGTCGATGCCCTCGAAGAAATTGTCCTGCATGAACTGGCGGGCGGCATAGGCACCCATTCTGCGGGCCAGACCGGGCTGGTGATGGTATTTCATGTCGTGGATCATTGCGGCGACGTCTGTCTTGCGCTTATAGAAAAGCAACGCTGCAACACGCTCCACGGCCACCTGCCCCCAGAACAGGCGGGCCATCGGGTTGTCGTATGGCTTGGCGGCATAGTCGGTGACAGGCATGCCCAGATGGCACGGCCCGCAGACCACGGACTCTGAGGCCGCCAGCCGTTGGCCGCAGAGGGCGCATTGGCGTGGCGCGATAAGGTCGAACAGCTTAGTCAGAAAACTCGATTTCATCGTCCACGTCCATGCATTGCCTGATGATGTCCATCGTAAAGCCGCGTCCCATCGCAAATTTGATGAGCTTCGTCGCCATCTCGTAGTCGCTCTGCGCCTTGGTGGATCGACGTTTCTGGCGGATCATGGGGCGCAGGATGTCGATGTAGGTCTGGTCGTCAATCTCGTCGAGAACACGCTGACTGATGTCGCTGTCGATGCGTTTGGCCCAGAGGGCCTGCTCCACCTTGCGGCGGCCCCATTTGTTATAGATGATCTTGTCGCGGACGAAAGCCCGCGCATAGCGCTCGTCGTCGACATATTTCTCGCTGACAAGCCGGGCCATCACCTCAGCCTGTTCGTCGTCGCTGACGCCCCATTGGCGCATCTTCTCCAGCATGTCGTGCTGGCAGTGCTCACCGCGGGCGCAGAGGGCCGCGAGTCGTTGGAAGGCCTGCTGGCCGGTCATTTCTCTGTTGGTTTGCATGCTTTGGTCATTCTTTTCTTTCCGAATTGGTCGTGGCGCGTCTCAATGTCCGTCAGCCTGCTACTGGCCAGAAGATTCTCCAGTTCGTCGGCATACAGGGGATTGATTTCCAGATACAGGCACCCACCGGGCCGCAGGGCATGGCTGGCATAGCGTGCGATGGCGCGGTAGAAGCACAGTGCATCGTCGTCGGGCACAAAGAGGGCCATGTGTGGCTCATGGTCGACCACGTTTGGGGCCATGGTCTCCCTCTCGTTCTGGCAGATATATGGTGGGTTGCTTACGATGATGTCCCATCGGTGGCGGTCGGCCGGCGGCCGCAGGGCGTCCTGCTTCACCAACGACACGTGAACACCGGCACGTTTGGCATTTTCCCTGGCCGTCAGCAGGGCTTCGTCGCTGAGGTCCCAGCCCGCCAGCCGCGCCTCGGGCAGTTCTGCGGCCAGCGTGCAGGCGATGCAGCCGCTGCCCGTACCGATGTCGAGGATGTCGCCGCCCCGCTGCTCGCTGATGATCCACTGGCAGAGCTCGAAGGTCTCCGGACGGGGAATGAGCACGCCGGGGCCCACGCGGAAAGTTCTCCCTCCAAATTCGGCCATGCCCAGCACATACTGCACAGGCTCGCCCGCGAGCAGCCGGCATTGCTGCGCGAGCAATGCGTCGTCAGACAGAGTTCCGACGCGGTCGCAGAGGATGTCGGTCATGGACAGTCCGTGACCCAGTTCCATCACCATGCGTGCAATGGCCTTCGCCTCAGCCTCGCCGTAGCGCCCTGCTATCGGTTGCCAGAATTCCCTATAGGTCATAATCGCCTTCTATATAGCTAAAGTTATTTCACTGGTTCGCATTGGTACGCGGGTGTCTCACCCGCTACCCAGCCGCAGGTGAGACACCTGCGTACCAATAGTTGGCTGCAAAGGTACGAATAAGCGAATGAACCACCAAATAATTTTGAAAAATTCTGAGCCGGACGCCCCTTGCCGGGCTTCACCTTCCCGCCCGTCATTGTCATGGATGAAAATACGTGAAACGGGGCTTTTTGCCACCAATATAGGGGTGTATTGGTATCAAAAAGCCCCGTTTTCCCATTTTAAGGAGATTCTATTCCTCGCGCTCCAGCCGTTCTGCATAGAAATTCCGGAGAACGTCCATCAGGTCGTTCAGTTCTTGCTCGTCCTTCTATATAACTAAAGTTATTTCACTGGTTCGCATTGGTACGCGGGTGTCTCACCCGCGACCCAGCCGCAGGTGAGACACCTGCGTACCAATAGGCCGCTGCTAAGATACTAAAAATCCCCGAAACGCCAAAATATTTCAGGGATTTTTATGGCCGTATCGGATAGAACTTTCTAATTTTTCGGTTGTTTGTGACGATTTTGTTCGGTTGTTTGTGATGATTTTGTTCAGTTGAGCGAAAAATCTTCGCTGCGTTTGGCCATGTCGGGAATTATTTGTAATTTTGCCTGTCAAAAGACAGATGATGAACATGACGACAACTGATGAACAGTATATGCGGCGCTGCCTGCAGCTGGCCGCCAACGGACGGCAGAACGCGAAGCCCAACCCGATGGTGGGGGCCGTGATAGTGGTTGACGACCGGATCATCGGTGAGGGCTACCATGTGCGTTGCGGCGAGGGCCATGCCGAGGTGAATGCTTTTGCCGCCGTGCGCCCTGAGGATGAGGCTCTGCTCCCGCAGGCGACAATATATGTCTCGCTGGAGCCCTGCTCGCATTACGGCAAGACGCCGCCCTGCGCCGACTTGATTGTCAAGAAGGGCGTGAAGCGGGTGGTCGTTGGCTGCATCGACGAATTTGCCGAGGTGCAGGGCCGCGGCATCCGCAAGCTGCAGGAGGCCGGCATCGACGTCACCGTGGGGGTGCTCGAGGCCGAGTGCCGTGCGCTCAACCGGCGCTTCTTTACCTTCCATCGTCTGCATCGTCCGTATATCATTTTAAAGTGGGCACAGACGGCCAACGGCTTTATCGACGACCACGGCCAGGCGCTGCAGATTTCGTCGCCTTTCACGCAAATGCTCAGCCATAAGTTGAGAGCCGAGGAGGACGCCATCCTCGTGGGCCGCGTCACCGACGAGCGCGAGCATCCGCAGCTCAATGTCCGCCATTGGATGGGACCCGATCCGAAGCGCCTGGTGGTCGACCGCCAGCATCCGCTGGACTTAGAGACACTCTATCACCACAACATCCAGTCGCTCATTGTCGAGGGTGGGCGCCGGACGCTGGAGTCGTTTCTTATGCAGAATCTCTGGGATGAGATCCGCGTCGAGACCAACACTCGGCTGACCGTCGGCGACGGGACGCGGGCCCCACAGCTGCCCGCCACGGTCAGCGTGGTCAGCAGCGAGTGCTACGACGGCAACGTGATTGTGACGTATGCCAGGGATTGACTGGATTTATTTCGGACTGCCCCTTTATTTCCGCCCGAAGTCGGCAGGCACCTCGCCCCACTTCTGCGTTTCCCATTTCACGATGGGGTTGCGATAGTCGTGAGTGCGGAGCCAGGCCTCGGCCCGTCCGATGATGTTGTAGAGCTTTTCCGTTTCGGGAGTCCGCTCCAGCTTGGTCTTGCACTGCCGTTTCTTCACCCAAAGGATGGCGTTGTAGGAATCTGAATAGATGGTTTTCTGCGTGAGTCCCTGCTGCCAGCAGAGGGCCAGCGCATGGACGATGGCCAGAAACTCCCCGACATTGTTTGTGCCTTTCATCGGTCCGAAATGGAAAATGCGCTGTCCCGTTGCCAGGTCGATGCCTTGATATTCCATTGGTCCCGGATTGCCGCTGCACGCAGCGTCGACAGCCCATGCGTCGGCCTTCACTTCGATAGGAAGAGGCAACACCGTGTCGTGGCGGTAGTCAGGAGGATTTAAATTATCAATATTCAAATCTCAATTCTCAACTCTTAATACTCAACTCAATCACATTCGCTCAGGAACCTCGATGCCGAGGAGGCTCATGCCAGTGCGGATGATCTTTGCAACATTGCGGGCCAGAACGAGGCGCACGGCACGCTTCTCAGCGTCTGACTCGTTGAGAATGCTGTAATCGTGGTAGAACTGGTTGAACACCTTCGTCAGCTCATAACAGTAGTTGGCAATGCCCGAGGGGCTGTAGTCCTTGCCGGCCTGCTCGACGGCGGCGGGGAACTCGTTCATCTTCTGGATGAGCTCGACTTCCTTCTCGTTCAATTGACCGTTGGCCATTTGACATTGACCATCATTGTTTTCTGCTTTGCGCAGTATTGAGCGGATGCGGGCGTAGGTGTACTGGATGAAGGGGCCCGTGTTGCCATTGAAGTCGATCGACTCCTCGGGGTTGAACAGCATGTTCTTGCGCGCATCAACCTTTAATATAAAGTATTTCAGGGCGCCCATGCCGACGATGCGGGCAATCTCGCGGCGCTCGTCCTCGGTCATGTCGTCGAACTTGCCCAGTTCCATCGAGGTGCGGTAGGCGTCGTCGATCATGAGCTGCATCAGGTCGTCTGCGTCGACGACGGTTCCCTCGCGGCTCTTCATCTTGCCGTTGGGCAGCTCCACCATGCCGTAGCTGAAGTGCACCAGGTCCTTGCCCCACTTGAATCCTAAGCGGTCGAGCAGCAGCGAGAGCACCTGGAAATGATAGTTCTGCTCGTTGCCCACGACGTAGATCATCTGGTCGATGGGATAATCCTCATAGCGCATCTCGGCCGTACCGATGTCCTGCGTCATGTAGACGCTGGTGCCGTCGGAGCGCAGCAGCAGTTTCTGGTCGAGGCCGGCGTCGGTCAGGTCGGCCCACACCGAATTGTCGTCCTTGCGGAAGAACAGCCCCTTGGCCAGGCCCTCCTCCACCTTCTTCTTGCCGCGCAGGTAGGTTTGGCTCTCATAGTAGATTTTGTCGAAGCCGACGCCCATCATCTTATACGTCTCGTCGAAGCCGGCATAGACCCAGCTGTTCATCTTTTCCCACAGGGCGCGCACCTCGGGGTCGTTCTGCTCCCATTTGACCAGCATCTCGTGGGCCTCCTTGATGAGCGGAGCCTCCTGCTTGGCGCGCTCCTCGTCCATGCCCTGAGCGACGAGCTCCTTGATTTCCTCGCGGTAGTGCTTGTCGAACAGCACATAGTAGTCGCCAATGAGGTGGTCGCCCTTCTTGCCGCTGGACTCGGGCGTCTCGCCGTTGCCCCAGCGGAGCCAGGCGAGCATTGACTTGCAGATGTGGATGCCGCGGTCGTTGACGATGTTGGTCTTCACCACGCGGTTGCCGTTGGCCTCCATAATCTTAGCCAGGCTCCAGCCCAGCAGGTTGTTGCGCACGTGGCCCAGATGCAGGGGCTTGTTGGTGTTGGGCGACGAGTATTCAATCATGACGAGAGAGGACTGCTCGTCAGCCCGCTTCGTGCCGAAGTGCTCGTCGCGGTCGATAGCTTCGAGCAGGCTGAGCCAGGCGCCTTGGCCGACGCTGAGGTTCAGGAATCCCTTCACCACGTTGAACTTCTCCACGGCCTCGCAGTGCTCCACCATATACTGGCCTATCTCCTGAGCCGTCTGCTCTGGCGACTTGCGGGCCGCCTTTACAAAGGGAAACGTCACCAGTGTAAGGTTGCCCTCAAACTCGCTGCGCGTCTTCTGTAGCTGCAGCATCTTCTCGCTTGCCTCCATGCCGTAGAGGGTCTTCACGGCCTCTGCGGCACTCTGGCTTATCAGTGTCTCTATCTTCATGTTTTTTTTTTACGGATTGCTTTTTCTGCGTGCAAAAGTACTAAAAATTACTGAATCGGCCAAACGCAAGCGTCTTTTTCTGTTCTTTTGCGTCGAACGGGGTAAAAAATACCACCCGTTAGGCTATTTTAACGTTCGTTTTGGAGTTGTTACGAAATAAAACCGTAATTTTGCATTTTATAACGCGAAAAGCTCTTAAACGGCGACTTCTACATTCAATTTATTATAGTTCACTTTAGTATTAATTTAAACAAAAGCTTATGAAGAAATTTACATTCTTGATGATTGCCCTTCTCTGTGCCGTGGTGACTTTCGCCGCCGGGCCGAAGAAGCAATTCACTCCGCAGCTGTTCACGCCCGCGAAGACGCAGGTGCAGCTCGGTAAGCAGTTCAGCGCCAAGCAGGCTCCCGCACGCCTGGCCAAGCAGACGAAGGCTACGGCCATGGCCCGCGCACCGAAAAAGGCAGCCACGGCTGCCGACCTGGCAGGAACCTACCTCTGGGAGTATGCCATGTCAAGTAACAAAGCCGAAGACCCCACGACCGTTGAGGGTACTGACTATTCGGCATACGTCACCATCACCGCCGGCGACGACGAGACAGTCACCATCAGCGGTATGTTCACCAACGACCTCACCGGCACCATCTACACTGAGTACGATGTCATCGTCGTGGAGGGTGGACAGATTGCCGGCACGTCGTCTTACGGCGACTATGCCATCTACGGACTGTTCTACTACGAGGGCGACGAGGAGAATGAAGCCGATTGGTACTACAACGACATCTACATCGACATCAACGAGGACGGCTCGCTCACTGTTGAGGACTGGCTCGTGCGTGTGCTGAGTGGCGGCGATTACGACGGCTTTAGCCTCACACCTTATTTTATGCCCGGCAGCACGCTGACACCATCGGAGGCACCTGAGGTTGTGGTGGCTCCCGAAGGCCTTGAGTTTGCCGAGTATGCGTTGAGCTATACCGACTACAACGGCTCGGCCGCCAGCGGCACGGCTGCCGTGGGTATCGACGGCGACGATGTCTATTTCAAGGGCTTCAGCAGCTACATACCCGACGCTCTCATTAAGGGCACTAAGGAAGGCAACACCATAACCTTCGCCGCCAACCAGTATCTGGGCAGCTATTCCGGCTACGACAGCTACTTCATTGAGGAGGCCGTGTTCACCTACGATGCCGAAGCCGACACCTACACTGCCACGGGCGAGGTGTACTCGCTGTTAGGCGGACGCTACATTGATGTCTATGCCACCGACCCCGTGCTGAAAGGCGTGGTGGAGCAGGCCGCTACTCCTGCCGACCCCGCCATCACGGCTCTGAAGAACGGCAACTATGGCTGGTACATCACGTTCAACGTGCCCAATGTGGACGTGGACGGCAATGGCATGGTCAGCTCTAAGCTGTCGTACATCATCTACACCGACACCGAGGGCGAGATTGCTCCGCTGACCTTCACGCCGGAGACACATACCTATCTGACCGAGGAGATGACTGAGATTCCCTTCGGCTTCACAGAGAACTATGACTTCTACGACACTCAGATATACCTGAACGACCTCTACTCCGCCGACTGGAACAACATCGGCATACAGAG
>FLNY01000758.1_pt1 | contig 33601 bp, 23 predicted proteins | sample 1140381 | NCBI WGS metagenome assembly FLNY01 (sample SAMEA3878172, study PRJEB12797) | bioreactor metagenome | biome: Moose rumen | place: Sweden | collected 2011-10 | reverse complement strand
AAAAAAAATTATTAAAGAATTTTAATTTCTCATTGCGGCAACGAAATCCTCCGGAGTTATTACCGTCATGGCGCAAAACTCGTCGTTATGGCGGAGCATATCCTTGTCACGCGTTATAAAGTAATCACACACACAGCATTGTATGCCGCTACATATTGCATGTCATCTTCAAAGTCCCCGGTATAATGTGATACGGCCCATATCAGGTCTAATTTATCTATTCCAATTATTTCTGCATTGGAACGGAGATATGTAACTGATTTTATAAAAGAATCAAAAGGAAGTCCCGATTTTCTTAACGTATATGCCGCATCAATTAGACTTTGCGTGCTTATTGTAAGATTATATACTTTGTTTTCACATGCGGAGATGATAATTTTTGCATTTTCATTTCCTGGACGGTTTTCACATAACCAGTCTATCAGTATATTAGTGTCTATAAAAACCTTCATTGCTTCGCTCCTTTACCCATTATGTATGCAAGTCTGTCATCGGCCTCCAACATTTCCTTTGTAGGAGCAGGAATAATACCGGAAAGAGCATTAATCTCAGGACTTATTTCAAAATCCTTTGGCAATTTTGGAATTTGAGGTTTTACAGCAGCCTCAACTATGCTCTCCAGATAAGAATTCATGGACATATTATTCTGCTTTGCCTTGAAACGGACGCGATCAAGAATTTCTTTCCTGAACCTGATAACAGTTTGTTCTCTTATAATCGTTTCCATAAATGATAACATTTTTGCAAATATAATCATTAATTATAAAAACAAAAAAAGACCGCCTTAAATGAGCGGTCTAAATTAAAATAATACCTATACCTACTCGCTGAACCTTGCCTTGAGATACTCTCTGTTGAGGCGTGCAATATGGTCGATGGTAACGTGTTTGGGACACTCCATCTCGCAGGCGCGGGTGTTGGTGCAGTTACCGAAGCCAAGTTCGTCCATTTTTGCAACCATCGCGCGGGCGCGGCGTGCAGCCTCGGGCTTGCCCTGGGGCAGAAGGGCCAGTGAACTTACGCGGGCGGCCACAAACAGCATAGCACTTCCGTTCTTGCAGGTTGCAACGCAGGCGCCGCATCCTACGCACGCAGCTGCGTCCATGGACAGTTCTGCGTCGTCGTGAGGAATGAGGATATTGTTTGCATCCTGTGCGCTGCCCGTGCGTACGGTAATGAAACCGCCGGCCTGCAGGATCTTGTCAAACGCGGTGCGGTCCACCACAAGATCCTTGATTACAGGGAATGCACCGCTGCGCCAGGGCTCCACGGTAATGGTGGCACCGGGCTTGAAGTGACGCATGAACAGCTGGCAGGTGGTAACAGCATCGTCCGGACCATGGGCACGGCCGTCTATGTAAAGGGAACATGCACCGCAGATACCCTCACGGCAGTCGTGGTCGAAGGCGATGGGTTCAATACCCTTCCTTATGAGTTGATCATTAAGAATATCAAGCATTTCGAGGAATGATGCATCTTCTTCCACATCCGTAACGTGGTAGGTCTCGAAATGGCCTTTTGCCTTGGCGTTTCGCTGACGCCACACTTTCACATTATACTCCATATTAGTCCTTGTAGTTACGGGTTGCTATCTTGATGTTCTCATATTTGAGTTCTTCCTTGTGAAGTTCAGGCTCCTTGCCTTCACCCTTGTATTCCCAGGCGGCAACATACATGAAGTTCTCGTCGTCGCGCTTGGTTTCACCGTCCTCGGTCTGCATTTCCTCGCGGAAATGGCCGCCGCAGGATTCCTTGCGGTTGAGGGCGTCGAAAGCCATAAGTTCTCCAATATCGAAGAAATCTACCAGACGGAGAGCCTTCTCAAGTTCCTGGTTGAATTCCTCATTTGTTCCGGGAACACGGACGGTCTTCCAGAACTCATCGCGCAGTTTTCTAATTTCTTCAATACCCTTCTTAAGACCTTCTTCATTACGCGCCATACCCACATACTCCCACATAATGTGGCCCAACTTCTTATGAATACTGTCCACGGTCTCGGTGCCCTTGACTGCAAAAATCTTTGCTATGCGCTCCTTAACGGCCTTTTCCGCGGCATTAAATTCAGGAGCGTTTATATCTGTCTTCGGCTCTGCAAACTTATGTGAAAGATAGTCGCCGATGGTATAAGGAAGGATGAAGTATCCGTCGGCAAGACCCTGCATGAGGGCCGATGCTCCCAGACGGTTTCCGCCGTGGTCGGAGAAGTTTGCCTCGCCGATTGCATACAGGCCGGGAATGGTGGTCTGAAGGTCGTAATCTACCCAGAGACCGCCCATGGTGTAGTGGATGGCCGGATAAATCATCATAGGCTCCTCCCAGGGGGATGAGGAAGTAATCTTCTCATACATGTCGAAGAGGTTGCCGTAACGCTCCTGTACCCTCTGATGGCCAAGGCGCTTGATGGCATCGGCAAAATCAAGAAATACGGCAAGACCAGTCTCGTTCACTCCATAACCTGCATCGCAGCGCTCTTTTGCAGCGCGGGAAGCAACGTCACGCGGAACAAGGTTGCCGAAGGCGGGATACCTGCGCTCAAGATAGTAGTCGCGGTCCTCTTCGGGAATCTGGGAAGCCTTTATTTCATGCTTTCTTAGCTTAAGGACATCATCCATCTTCTTGGGAACCCAGATGCGGCCGTCATTACGGAGCGATTCACTCATGAGGGTGAGCTTGCACTGCTGGTCTCCGTGGACGGGAATGCAGGTAGGGTGAATCTGCGCAAAGCAGGGATTAGCAAAGAAGGCGCCCTTGCGGTATGCCTGCATTGCGGCCGATCCGTTTGAATTCATCGCATTGGTGGAAAGGAAATAGGTATTTCCGTAACCGCCGGTTGCAAGAACCACTGCATGTGCGCCGAAACGCTCAATCTCACCGGTAACGAGGTTACGGGCTATTATACCCTTCGCCTCACCGTTGATTATGACCAGATCCAGCATCTCGTGACGGGGATAACTCTTCACGCTGCCGGCCGCTATCTCCTTGTTCAGGGATGCGTATGCACCGAGGAGGAGCTGCTGGCCGGTTTGTCCCCTTGCATAGAAAGTACGTGAAACCTGCACGCCGCCGAAAGAGCGGTTTGCAAGGTATCCCCCATACTCACGGGCGAATGGAACACCCTGGGCCACACACTGGTCTATGATGGCTGCGCTCACCTCTGCCAGACGATACACGTTGGCTTCGCGGCTGCGGTAGTCGCCGCCCTTGATGGTGTCATAGAACAGACGGTAGATGGAGTCATTGTCGTTCTGATAGTTCTTTGCGGCATTTATACCGCCCTGGGCTGCAATTGAATGCGCCCTGCGTGGCGAGTCGCTTATACAGAAAATCTTGACGTTGTAGCCCATCTCGCCAAGAGACGCAGCTGCAGATGCACCGCCAAGGCCTGTACCCACCACAATTACCTCGAGTTTCCTTTTGTTGTTGGGAGAAACGATTCGGATTTCGGCTTTTCGCTTGGACCATTTATCCTTGAGCGGACCGTCCGGAATCTTGGAAATTAGTTTAGAATCGGCCATATAAGTTATAGAATAGTTGTTTTCCAGTCTGCAATTATACGTATTTTTTCCCGCTAAAACAAACTGCCGCTTTCATCTTCGGTATATTTTCTCTGTTTGAGGTATTCTTCCATTCCAAGGTGCTGGTACGAAAGTTCCGTGGCTACGCGCCCGCGCTGGGTGCGTATGAGAAAACCCTCCTTGATGAGAAAAGGCTCATAAACCTCCTCCAGCGTTCCGGCATCTTCAGAGACGGAAGTGGCAAGAGTGCCGATACCCACAGGCCCGCCCTTGAAAGTAGTGATGAGCGTCCTCAGTATCTTATTGTCAATTGCATCAAGACCACGCTTGTCAATCTTTAGTTTATTGAGGGCAAAACGAGTGATTTCCAGGTTTATTCGTCCATCGCCCAGAACCTGCGCAAAATCCCTCACGCGCTTAAGGAGCGCATTGGCTATACGCGCAGTACCGCGGGAACGCAGCGCTATCTCATAGGCTGCATCGTCGTCTATCTCAAGATCCAGTATTCCGGCGCTGCGAAGAACTATCTTCCTGAGATCCTCCGTATCATAATATTCAAGAGCGCAGTTAATGCCGAACCTGTCACGCAGCGGAGCTGTGAGGAGACCGCTCCTTGTGGTGGCTCCAACCAGCGTGAAAGGATTGAGGTTGATGCGCACGGAACGCGCTCCCGGGCCCTTGTCTATCATGATGTCTATCACGTAGTCTTCCATGGCCGAATAGAGGTATTCCTCAACCTCGGGAGACAATCTGTGTATCTCGTCTATGAAAAGGACGTCACCCTGCTCCAGGGAAGTGAGAAGGCCGGCAAGGTCTCCCGGCTTGTCAAGAACCGGACCGGAAGTCACCTTCATGTTAACCCCCATCTCGTTTGAAATTATGTGTGCAAGAGTGGTCTTTCCAAGGCCGGGAGGACCATGAAAAAGAACATGGTCCAGAGCCTCCCCGCGCATCTTTGCGGCTTTTATATAAATAGAGAGGTTGGATACTATTTCTTTCTGCCCGGTAAAATCGTCCAGAACTTGCGGCCTTATTATTCCGTCAAATTCATTATCTTTGCGGACGCTTGTATCGTGAGGGTCAAATTCATTCATGATACAAATATAGTTCTTTTATTTTTATTTAAGATGATTTTTATATGGCTGTTTAAATGTTTATAACCATTAAAACTACATTAAAAATCAATTATTTAAGAATAAAAAAACATGTTGAAAAAAGCTCTTGTTCCTGTTGATGAAAAGTTAATAATCAAGGAAGCGGATTTTATAATCTTTGAATATTAAGTTATCAACAGGGTTATCAACAGCTTTTCAACAGGAAAAACGAGGCTAATGTTGATAAGTAAAAAATCATCGGCCGCACTGCAGGATAAACTTCAAAAGTGCCGTGAAGTATTCTGCAGCGGGCTTTTTTTGTCTGCAAGGTGGGTGGTACTTTCCCAGACTGCAGGCGAAGGCATACACATAATAGTGCTTCCTACACGTGAATCGGCCGAATACTGTTCTTCAGACCTATATAATCTCACGGAGGGGGACTGTGTATTTTTTCTCCCGGAATCCGGCAAAAACGTAGAGCGCAGCAATTACAAGTCTTCCCTGGGCGTCCAGCGCACGGCCGCGATAGGCAAAATACTTCAATGGAAGGCTCCTGAAAGGCTATTCATAGTAACATATCCTGAAGCGCTTGAAGAAAGGATACCTGCACAAAAAAAAATTGAAAAAGCACTTTTCACGGTAAAAAAAAGTGAAAATATACCATATGAACAGATGCGCCGCCGCCTGCAGGAAGAAGGTTTTGAAAAGGTAGATTTTGTATCGGCCCCGGGACAGTATGCAGTAAGGGGAGCGGTGATGGACGTTTTTTCCTACTCGCTGGAAGTGCCCTACCGAATAAGTTTCTTCGGAAACGAGATAGATAAGATAAACACCTTCGACTGCAACACCCAGCTATCGATAGAATCGCTTGAAAAGGCCGATATCTACCCCGACATAGCAGCCCGCGAAACGCCTGATGATGAAGGAAATCCCATCACGGATCTTTTCCCGCCGGAGAGCACCGTCTGGCTGGATTCGTCAGATATGTACAAAGAAAGGCGTTTCTTCCACTCACTCACGGAAAAAAGGCACGTTTACCTTGATATTCCCCTTGGCGCAGAAGTGGATTCAATCAAGTTCTCAATAGCCCCTCAACCCGCTTTCAACAAGAATTTCGACATCCTCATTGCCGACATCAAAGGGCACATGGAGCAGGGATACAAGGTGTATATATTCGGCGAGAAGGAAAGCCAGCTGGAGCGCCTCCGCTCAATTATGATGCAGGAGGAATATGCCGTGATGCCGGAGTTCGTGAAAGAAAAAAACATCCACTCCGGTTTTATAGACAACGAAGACCTCCAGTGCTGGTACACGGACCACGAGATATTCGACCGTTTCCACCGCGTGAGGATGCGCCGCACCGTGGAAAAGAGCGAGCAGCTCACCCTCAACGACCTCAGCGCTTTCAATCCCGGCGATTATGTTGTACACATAGACCACGGAGTGGGCATATTCGGCGGTCTTGTGAAGATAAAGGATGACTTCGGCCGCACAAAGGAAGTGGTGAAACTAACCTACAGCGGAGGAGACGTTGTATTTGTGTCCGTGCACTCCCTTCACAAGATATCCCGTTTCCGTTCCCGGGACGGAGAACCTCCAAAGATAAACAAACTCGGATCAAAGACCTGGGGCAACCTCAAGAGCGCCGCAAAATCCCGCGTCAAGGATATTGCAAAGGAACTTATCCAGCTTTATGCCCGCCGCCGCGCATCCAAGGGTTTCGCCTTCAGTGCCGATACATACCTTCAGGAGGAACTTGAATCGTCCTTCATGTATGAGGATACTCCGGATCAGGAAAAAGCCACGAGGGCAGTGAAGCACGACATGGAAGAGCAGTATCCCATGGACAGGCTCATATGCGGAGACGTTGGCTTCGGGAAGACGGAAATTGCCATCAGGGCTGCCTTCAAGGCCGTTTCGGACTCAAAGCAGGTGGCAGTGCTTGTGCCCACTACAATCCTTTCACTCCAGCATTACGAGACATTTAAATCCCGCCTTGAGAACCTCCCGTGCACCGTTGAATATGTTTCGCGCCTGCGCACGGCAAAGCAGATATCGGACATAAAGAAACGCCTGAAGGAAGGGAGCATAGATATCCTCATCGGCACGCATAAGATACTTGGTTCCGGCTTTGAATTCAAGGATTTGGGACTTCTTGTCATTGACGAAGAGCAGAAATTCGGCGTAGGCGCAAAGGAAAAACTCCGCGAGATGAAGCATTCCGTGGATACGCTCACGCTCACCGCTACGCCCATTCCGCGCACCTTGCAGTTCTCCCTCCTTGGCGCGAGAGACCTTTCCATAATCCAGACTCCTCCTCCGAACCGCATTCCCATCCAGACGGAAATAATCCTTTTTGACGAGGCTGAAATAAAGAGCATAGTGAATTACGAACTCAACCGCGGAGGACAGATTTTCTTCCTTCACAACAAAGTTGAGGAACTTCCGGCCATAGAAGACATCCTCCACCGCCTGGTGCCGGATATGAAAATATGCGTCGCGCACGGGCAGATGGAATCCAGACAGCTGGAAGACAGGATGCTCTCTTTCATGAGGGGAGACTACGACCTCCTCCTTTGCACCACCATCATAGAAAACGGTCTGGATATACCAAACGCCAACACTATAATAGTAAATCAGGCGCAGAATATCGGCCTCAGTGATCTTCACCAGCTTCGCGGCAGGGTGGGCCGCTCCAACCGCAAGGCGTTCTGTTACCTCATAGTGCCTCCGCTCATTTCCATCACCGACGATGCCAGAAGGCGTCTTCGTGCCATCGAAGAATTCTCAGACCTTGGCAGCGGCTTCAACATAGCCATGCAGGATCTGGACATCCGCGGTGCGGGCAACCTCCTCGGAGCCGAGCAGAGCGGCTTCATTTCCGACATGGGCTACGAAACATACCAGAAGATACTATCCGAGGCCATGGAGGAACTTGGCGTAGAGCAGCAGGTGGAAACGGGTCCGTCCAGGGAAAGGTTCGTGGAAGACTGCACCATAGAGACAGACCAGCCGGCCCTTATACCGGATGAGTATATAGATATACCTGCCGAGAAGATACGCCTCTACAAGATGCTCGATTCCCTTCGTGACGACCGCGAGATAGACCGCCTGTCGGCCCAGATACAGGATCGTTTCGGCCCCCTTCCAAAGGAGGCGGAAAACCTGTTCTACGTTGTTAAAATACGTAATCTCGGCTCAAAGATGGGCTTTGAGAAGATAATAATAAAGAACGGGATGCAGATAATGTTCTTCGTATCCAATCCGCTTTCTCCTTATTATTCATCGAAGGATTTTGAAACTGTTCTGTCAAGAGTGAACGATTATCCCGCCCAGTACAAGTTCAACCAGGACGGAGGAAAACTGCGCACCGTTTCACGCGGAGTTACAAGCCTTTCGCAGGCACTTTCAATTTTGAAAAAACTGGGATAATAGGTATATTTGCGGGTTATGTCCAATTTGGTTGCAGAAATAGGCAATACGGCGCTCAAGGCTGCATGGTGTGAAGGTATCACACTTGGGAAAACCTTCCGCTATCAGGGAGAAAAACCCATCGAGTATCTCCTTTCCCTCACCCGCAGGGACAAGCCGGACGTGCTTGTCGTATCGTCCGTAATCCCCCTTGAGGAGGCCGATATAACCCTTCTTGAGGCCGAATGCAGCCGTTTCATCCTGTTCGACCACAATCACAGGGACACCCTTTCATCCCACGGCCTTCCCGATTACCTTTCCTACGACAGGGCGGCCGCCGTTATTGCCGCAAGGCACCTTTTTGCGGGAAAGCCCTGTACAATAGTAGATTTCGGCACAACCCTCTCAATAGATTTCATATCTGGCGAAGGGCTCTACCTTGGAGGAAACACATCCCTTGGGTTCCGCACAAGGTTCAAGGCCCTGAGCCGGTATTCCCGTTCGCTTCCGCTCGTAGAAATCCCTTCAAATCCAGACGTGGTGGGTCATTCCCGCACCGGCTCAATCGAGGGCGGAGTCACTTCGGGCATTATATTTGAAATGGAAGGCTACCTGAAACTTTATCCGGACAACATCGTCATATTTACCGGCGGTGACGCGAATTATTTTGCAAAACGGATGAAAAGTTCCATATTTGTAATTTGTAACCTCGTTTCGATGGGGCTTGCATTAATGGCAGAAGAGTATGTTCGCAAGAATTAGATATATCCTGGCGGCGGCGGTAGTCACCGTGCTTTCGTCGGGAGTTCTCATGGCACAGACAGACGGAACCTACAGCGGTTTTTCGCCGTATTCCGTATTCGGCATAGGCCAGATGCACCAGAGTGGCACGGCATGGAACCGCGGAATGGGCGGTGTTGGCATCGCAGCCCGAAACCACCGCTTCGTAAACATAATGAACCCCGCCTCCGCCACGGCAAGGGATTCCCTCTCCTTCATGGCCGATTTCGGCCTGAGCGGCCGCATTTCCCTATTCACCGAAGGTGACAAGAAGGCGCTCAACACCACCATTAACATAGACGATTTTGTCATTTCGTTCCCCCTGTGGCGCCACACGGCGTTCATGGTGGGCCTTACCCCCCTCAGCGACGTGGGATACCGCATAACATCGTCCGAAATTGACCTCTACACCATGCAGAGGATATTTACGTCTGTCGGCAACGGCGGCGTATATCAGGTATTCGGCGCGTTCTCGGCAACCCTGTGGGACCGTCTTTCCCTTGGAGTGCAGGCAAACTACGCTTTTGGAAACATAAGCAAGAAGGCCACCATCACTCCCGCAGACGAAAGTTACCGCACCATGGTGTACGGAGACTCACTGCAGGTGAACAACCTCACTGCAAAGTTCGGCCTCCAGTACGAGCAGCCGGTCGCAAAGGGACAATACATTACCTTTGGAGCCACATACAAGTTGTCCACGCCCGTGAGCGGCCACAGCGTCAACTACCGTGAACTTGGCAGCTACGACCGCGTCCGTACCGCCAGCGAACTCAAAGACAAGGGAATACGCTTTGGAGACGAAATAGGTGTAGGAATAAGTTACCGCAGCGGAGACGACTTCTTCGTAGAGGCCGACTATACCCGCACCAACTGGTCTGCAAGCAATTTTGAAAAGGTTCAGGGCTTCTCCAATGTGGGCGACGCAGTGTTCGCCTCCGGCGTGGGCCAGTCCTTCAACGCCGGGCTGGAATTCACTCCAAACCGTAACGACGTAAGAGGCGGCTTTGTACACTTCCTCAACCGCTGTACCTTCAGGGGAGGCGCTTACTTCGACCAGTCATATTATACGGTGGATGGCGCACATTTGAATGCCGTTGGGATAACCCTTGGGATGACGATGCCCGTATTCCGCTGGTACAATGGTCTCAGTATAGGCCTTCAGTTTGGCCAAAGGGGCCTTGCAACGTCCCAGGTCAAGGAAAAATTCTTCGGCTTCAGCGTGGGCTTCAACATCTTCGACATCTGGTTCCAGAAGAGGGCCTACGAATAGAATGGCACAATCATTGATTTGAACAACAACTAAAATAACAACAGATATGAAAAAGTTAGCTCTTATTTTCTTCGCTGCAGTGGCCTTCATTGGCCAAAATGCTATGGCCCAGACCTCCCGTTTCGGCCACGGCAAGGACAGCGCAGATTGCGTGCTTTATCTCTCCTACTATCAGGAGTACTACAAGCAGAAGAACTATGATTCAGCCCTCCCCAACTGGAGAAAGGCATATTCCGTCTGCCCCGCAACGGCATCACAGAATATGTTCATCCACGGCACTACCCTCATGACCAGGCTCTACGGTCAAACCAAGGATGCCGCCGCAAAGGCCGCCATCGTTGACACCATCCTCACCCTCCAGGACCAGAGAATGGCCGCCTATCCCAAGAACAGGAACACCATCCTCAATAACAAGGGGCAGTATATCATCAACTACAAGAGCGCAGAGCCGGATTACGTGTACAGCAATCTGGGTGCAATCGTGGACGAGCTGGGCCCTCTTGCAAACGGCAGCCTTAACGTGAACCTTCTCCAGAGCGCAATTGCACTCTACCGCGAGAACAAACTCAGCGCAGACGAGGTCATTGCAACCTATGACAAGGTGGCTGAAAATGTAGACAACGCCAATCCCAAGAACGACGCCGAGAAAGAGGACAACCTCAAGGCAAAGGGCACCATCGAGAGTATCTTCGCAGACAGCAAGGTAGCTTCCTGCGACAACCTGCTCGCCATCTTCGGCTCCCGCTACGATGCCGAGCCCGACAATCTCGCCCTCGTTTCCAATATCGTGAGGCTCATGAACAGCGCAGAAGACTGCACCTCCAACGACCTCTACCTCAAGGCCGTCACCTCAATGTACAGGCTGGATCCTTCATACAAGAGCGCATACGGTCTTTACAGGCTCAATTCTTCCCGCGGAAACGTGGCCGACGCCTGCCGTTATCTTGAAGAGGCCATCGCCTCCGACGAGTCAGACGCAGCCGTTGATGCACAGTACTACTATGAGCTGGCCGCATTCGCATACAAGAACGGCATGCGCTCAAAGGCTTCCGAGGCGGCCCGCAAGGCTATCGACATGGATTACGGCTATGCCGGAAAGGCATACATGATCCTTGGCAACCTTTGGGCATCGGCATCCTGCTCCGGAGACGTTGACAAGTATGCACGCTACTGGGCGGCAACGGACTACTACCAGAAGGCCCGCAGCGCAGATCCTTCAATTGCAGACGACGCGGCCTCTTCCATCGCCCAGGTGAGCCGCTACTTTCCCGAGGCTTCCGAAATCTTCATGTACGACCTCAGCGCCGGTCAGTCCTATACCGTAAACTGCGGCGGCATGTCGGCCTTCACCACAGTGCGTGTAAGCGGCAGATAGTGAAGTGTCCAAGCATATTGACGACGGTGGCAAGTGCTTTTGCGCTTGCCCTCGTCGTCTTTTCATGCAAGAGCAACCTCTCGGAGGCAGAGAAACTTGACCTAAAAAAAATACCGCTGCAAACCATCGACGACATGTTCTTCGTTCGGTCGGAAAACGGGAAGCTCAAGATGAGGGTCGAGGCTCCAAGAATGGAGGTTTACGAGCATGATACCCTTTCCTATGACTATTTTCCAAAGGGAATTCACGTATTTGGATATACCGAGGACGGCATGCTGGAGACAACCATAGTATCCCGTGAAGCCCGTCACGACAAGCACAAGGACGGTACGGAGGTGTGGTCGGCCTTCGGGGATGTCATTGTGCGCAACATAGTGAAGATGGAGAAGATGGAGACGGACACCCTCTACTGGGATGCGGCAAAGAAAGAAATCTGGACAGACTGCTATGTGAAGATGTCTTCTGCAGACGGCTTTATGCAGGGATATGGCATGCGGTCCGACGAAATGGCCCGCAACGCCATCCTCCTCAAGCCTTTCCAAAGCGAATACATAATAGACCGGGATACCACCAGGGTGAGGGTCGACTCAATCAATTTTATAGGGCCGATGTTAAAAAAATAGTGGTATTTTGAAGAAAATTAGTAACTTTGCAGCCCTTATACGCATAATATTAAATTGTACTACATAAAATGGCAGCATTAGAGACCATCAGAACTAAATTCGGCATTGGAGCATCGCTCATCATTGCCTTCGGTCTGTTACTCTTCCTTGTGAACCCGTCGGATATCATCCAGACAATCCAGTCCACCTCTTCAAAGAACGACGTGGGTAAAGTAAACGGCAAATCTGTCTCCTACCTCCAGTTCGAGAACGAATACCGTCAGCTGGACGAAGTGCGCAAGATGATTTCCGGCGCATCAACCAACTCAGAGGAAGACCAGAAGCAGCTCAGGGACATGACCTGGCAGAACTTCATTAATGACAATCTCGTAATTCCCACCATCGAGAAGGCGGGTGTACGCGTTGGCAATCAGGAGCAGACAGACCTCTTCGTGGGCGATAACCTTTCCCCGGTCGTTTCCAGCTTCCCCGCTTTCTATGACCAGGACGGAAACTTCTCGGTGGAGCGCGTGAGCGAGCTCATGGAAGCCGCAGAATCAAGCGAAAGTTACAGGCTCATCCGCGACTATCTCGTGGACAATGTACGCACCAACCGCTTCATGGAGAAGTACACTAGCCTCTTCAACGCCGGTTCATATGTGAACGCCCTCGAGCGCAAGAACGCCATTGAGGAGAACAACACCACGGCAAGCGTAGATTTCGTGCTTGCTCCCGGCTCATATTACCTCCAGAAGGATTCCTCTGTGGTTGTATCGGCCCAGGAAATACAGAATTACTACAACTCTCACAAGAAGAACTTCCGCCAGAAGGCTTCACGCGACATCCGCTACGCCGTTTTCGAACTTAAGCCCTCGGCAAGCGACATCGCCGCTTCCAGCGAAAAGTTCACCTCCCTGTATGACGAATTCGCCACTTCAGACAACCTGCGTGCCTTCCTTCAGAAGAACTCAGACCGCAAGTGGGACGAAAGCTGGTACAAGGCCGGAGAGCTGCGCAGCGTCAATACAGACGTCGATGCCTTTGTTGCCGAAAACAAGGCTGGCGTATCTCCCGTCTACACATCGGCCGACGGAGAGACCTTCTATGCAGTGCGCATCATTGACAATGCATTGCTTCCGGATTCCGTGTACGTGCGCCATATCATGCTGGTGGGCGAAAACGCGAAGGAAGAGGCCGACAGCCTGCTGGGCGTAGTGAACAAGAACAACTTCTCTGCCCTTGCAACCCTTCATTCGGCCGACAAGGGCAACGCGCAGGACGGCGAAATGGGTAACCTCGGGTGGATGTCCAGGAACATGATGATTCCCGGCTTCGAACCCGTTCTTGAGGCCCAGGCCGGCAAGCCCTTCGTCATCAACACTCAGTATGGATACCATGTTGTGGAGGTTGTGAAGGCCACAAAGCCCGTCGCCAAGAAGAAGGTGGCCGTGTTCGAGAAGGCCGTCACCATCTCCAAGGAGACAGAACGCGAACTCAGCGAGCAGGCCCGTCTTCTCGCCGTTCGCTCCCGCGGAAAGGCAGAAAACTTCAAGACAGTGTGCGACACCACCGGCATCTATGCCCGCAGCCTCACCATCAACGAGGGAACCGACACCTATGGCTCCATTTCCCACGCTAGGGAAGTTACCCGCTGGGCATTCAACAACAAGCCCGGAAAGGCATCGGACGTTATCCCCGTAGATAACAAGTATTTCTTTGTAGCTGCCGTTGAGGGCGCCCACAAGGAAGGCTTCGCAAGCGTGAAGGAAGTCTCCGACGCCATCAGCAACCAGCTCTATCAGGAGAAATACTCCGTGAAGCACGCTGCAGACGTAGCCGCACAGATTGAGGGTCTCACCACCCTTGAGGAGATTGCCGAAAAGCTTGGAACCTCTGTTTCCAGCCTTTCCGACGTAACCTTCTCCACCTCGTCGGCCCCCACCACTGAGCCCGCTTTCATAGGCTCCGTGGCAGCCGCCAAAGAGGGCGAAATCACCGGTCCCGTTGCAGGTATCATGGGCGCATACATTTTCCGCGTGAACGGCCGCGAAACCGGCTCATACTTCACCGAGGACGACGCCAAGGCCGCCCAGGCCCGCATCAACGCCTATCACACCCAGATGATCATGCCCGTAATGATGGAAGGGACCGTGGATGACAACCGTGCACGTTTCTATTAATAGAAATCTATGTCACTCAAATGTGGAATAGTAGGCTTGCCCAACGTGGGCAAGTCTACTTTGTTTAACTGCGTGAGCTCCGGCAAGGCCCAGAGCGCAAACTTCCCCTTCTGTACCATAGAGCCCAATGTGGGTTCAACCAACGTTCCGGACAAAAGGCTCGAGGTCCTTTCAGAGATATGCAAGCCCCAGCGCACCATCCCCGCAACCGTGGAGATAGTTGACATCGCGGGCCTCGTGAAAGGCGCGTCAAAGGGAGAAGGCCTTGGGAATCAATTCCTTGCAAACATTCGCGAATGTGACGCCATCCTCCACGTCCTCCGCTGTTTCGACAACGGCAATATAGTGCATGTAGACGGTTCCGTAGATCCCGTGCGAGACAAGGAAGTGGTGGATACCGAACTGCAGATAAAGGACCTTGAGACGGTAGAAAACCGTATCAAGAAGGTAGAGAAGATGGCCACCACCGGCGGCGACAAGGACGCGAAGAAGCTCCTTTCCCTCCTCCTGCGCTACCGCGAGGTGCTCCTTCAGGGGAGGTCCTGCCGTGAGGTTGTTCCGGAAAATGCCGAAGAGGCGCAGATGGCCAGGGACCTCTACCTCCTCACCAACAAGCCGGTAATGTACGTCTGCAATGTGGACGAGGCGTCGGCCGCCACCGGCAACGCCTACGTGGATGCCGTGCGTGCCGCCGTCGCGGGTGAAGATGCGGAGATCCTTGTCATCGCCGCATCGGCAGAAGCAGAGATTGCAGAGATTGAGGATTACGAAGACCGGCAGATGTTTCTCCAGGAGATGGGGCTCGAGGAGAGCGGCGTCGTGCGCCTCATCCAGGGTGCTTATAAACTCTTGGGCCTGAGGACTTTCTTCACCGCCGGCGCCGACGAGTGCCGTGCCTGGACCATCGTTGCCGGAGACAAGGCCCCCCGCGCCGCCGGAGTCATCCATACAGACTTTGAACGCGGCTTCATCCGTGCCGAGGTAATCAAGTACGACGACTTTGTCCAGTACAGGACCGAGGCCGCCGTGCGCGCTGCCGGCAAGATGGGCATCGAAGGCAAGGACTACATTGTCCAGGACGGAGACATCATCCATTTTCTGTTTAACGTCTAGACTCCTCCAGCGGCCGGTCCTGCTTTTCCCTGCCAAAGTGGATTTCCAGCCATATCGGGCAGTGATCGGACGCGCCGCCCAAGTAACGGGGCCCGGAATAAGTCCTGAGTGGCTTCATGGTGGAATATTTTGAGTCCCGCGTCATCAGGAAGGGTATGCGCAGGATGATCATTGGCCGTGCATACACGCCGGGGCCGATGAAGTACATGTCTATAACCTCCCACCGGCCATCGTAGAAAATGGTCCCTTCGCCCTGCCGGTGGAGAGGCAGGGCCAGGTTTTTCAAGGACGGCTCAAGTATCTGATATACAGGGTTATCAGGGGTGTCATTCATGTCTCCCATGGCAAGAATTGAACATTCCAACGCTTGCAGGGAATCGGCAAGAAACCGGAGCCTTTCCACGGCCGATTTGCGCCGGGGTCCGGACACGGTAACACCTCCGTACTTTGACGGATGATGATTCACGAGAACGGCAAGGTCTTCGCCTGAAGGGGTTTCAAAGCGGGCGAGCAGTATGTCCCGCGTTGGGATGATCGTAGAATCTGCCCCGTAGATGTGGCAGGGTTTTGAATCGACCAAGACAAGCCGTGACGGCCGATAGAGCAGCGCCACATCTATCCCGCGCGGGTCCGGAGAGTCATAGTGTACAATCTTATACCCCGCCTTTCTCAATGCGGTCTCATTGGTTAAACGCCTGAGAACGAGGGAATTCTCAACCTCGGCCAATCCTATTATATCCGGCAGGCCTCCATGGCGGGTCGCAGCCCAAAGCACTCCTTTTGCAACAGCGTTGCACTTGGCCCTGAATCGTGTACGCGTCCAATGCCTCTCTCCCCGCGGCGTAAATTCCAGTTCGGACGTGCTTGTGGAATCGGCACGGGTGTCAAAGAAGTTTTCGAGGTTCCAGAACATTGCCCGGAGCGTATCGGCCGGGCCCGCAAGCAGCGCAAGACACAAGAGTAACGTTTTCATGGCTCCAAAGTTATTAAAGACGGTATTTATCACTGGTGCGGAAACGCTTGATATGCAGGGTGTTACGCAAAAGTCCCTGCCCCAAACGGAGCAGGGAGAAAACGACAACCCGTTGATAATCAACGGCTTCCAGCCCAGTCGGGGCAGGGAAAACCATGACCTGCCGCGGAAGCAAACGGGACCTGCCGCGGAAACGAACCCGACCTGCCGCATACGTACAACATGTCACCAAAATTTACTATATTTGTGAATCGGACACTAAAACAAAACAGGATATGAAAACCAAGATTCAGGAAAAGTTCAAGACTCTCTTTGGAAAAGAGGGAACCCTCTACATGTCGTCTGGCCGAATCAACCTTATCGGCGAGCATACGGATTACAACGGAGGATACGTGTTCCCCGGTGCAATCAACTTTGGAATTATGGCAGCTATCGAGCCTAGCGGCACGGAGAAGGTGAAGGTGTTTTCGCTGGACTTTGACGAATACGTGGAATTCGGCCTCAATGAAGAGGACAAGCCGGACCAGGCGTGGGCGCGCTATATCTTCGGCGTATGCCGCGAGACTATCAAGCGCGGCGGCAAGGTGCAGGGCTTCAACGCCGTATTTGCAGGAGACGTTCCCCTTGGAGCGGGCCTCAGCTCATCGGCCGCATTGGAGAGTGTGTTTGCATACGCAATCAACGAGATTAACGGAAACGGCATAGACAAGTTCGAACTTGCAAAGATTGGCCAGAGCACTGAGCACAATTACTGCGGCGTAAAGTGCGGTATCATGGACCAGTTCGCATCCATTTTCGGCAAGGAGGGCTCCCTCATACGTCTTAACTGCAAAACGCTGGAATACAAGTATTTCCCCTTCCATCCCAAGGGCTATAAACTGGTTCTCATAGACTCCTGCGTAAAGCACGAGCTCGCGTCCAGCGCATACAACAAGCGCAGGGCTTCCTGCGAGAACGCTGCCGCAGCAATCCGCAAGAACCACCCGGAGGTGGAATTCCTCTCAGATGCAAAGCGCCTGTGGCTGGATGAGGTTCGCGAAGAGATACCAGAGGAGGATTTCCTCCGTGCAGAATACGTGATTGGCGAGGTGCAGCGCGTTCTTGACGTTTGCGACGCCCTGGAAAGGGACGACTATGAGACCGTGGGCGAGATGATGTACCAGACCCATTTCGGCCTCAGCCGCCTTTACGAGGTGTCCTGCGAGGAGCTTGACTTCCTCAACAAACTGGCTCGCAAGATGGATGTTACCGGCTCCCGCGTAATGGGCGGCGGCTTTGGCGGCTGCACCATCAACCTTGTGAAGGAAGAGCTGTACGACGGCTTCATCTCGGAGGCGAAGAAGCAGTTTGAGGAGAAATTCGGCCACGCTCCCAAGGTCTATGACGTTGTTATAAGCGATGGCGCACGCAAGCTGTAGCAGTTGCCACAAGGAGACGGAAATAACTGTCCGTCAGAGTATAAATACCGCCCTGGACCCGGAGCTGAAGGCAAAGGTCCGGGACGGTTCCCTCTTCGTGTGGGAGTGCCCTTACTGCGGAGCGCGTAATCTTGCAAAGTACGAAACGCTGTATCACGACCCGGACTCAAAGTTCATGGTATGGCTCCTTCCGGGCGAAAGCACTCCGCCCAAGGCCGTAGAAGACGCCGTGAAGGAGCTGGAGGGCTATACTCTTCGCCTTGTGAGGGAGCCCGGAGACCTAATGGAAAAGGTCAATATCCACGACGCGGGCCTTGAAGACTCCGTTATGGAAATGTGCAAATGGGTTACGCAGAGGGAGTTGGAAGCAAAATATCCCGATGCGGCCAATGCAAAACTCCGTTTCCTGCGCCTTGAAGGGGCCGATAACGACCTTGTCTTCGCCCTTCCGCTGGGCGGCAGCCTGCAAACCATAAACGTGGGCTTCAATGTCTATGAAGACGCGCGCGGAATTATAGGCCGAAACCCCTCCGTGAAGCCTGAAGAAGGCTTTGCAGAGGTGGACGCAGATTGGGTTGGGCGGTTTTTCCGTTAGAAATCCAGGCTGAAGATGAGCGAAACCGACCAGGGCTTGCGCTGGCCGCTCTTCTCGTATAAAGATCCCCTCAGGTAATTGAAAGAAACGCCCAGGTTGGCATCCAGGCTAAGCAGGAACATCTGCCCCATGTTTGCATAAAAATCGGCACCCACGCTCCAGAGGTTGTCATTTCTGAAGCCCGTGTAGTCTGCGTGAGGGGTGAGCACAAAGTTCCTTATATAACCTATTACCGGAATTGAAAGGTCTCCCAGATAGATTGGTATGGCATAATCGGCCGTCACCTTCCACTGGGTGGGGTATTCCGTTGAAAGTGCCGTCATATTGACGTCGTAGCCCCTGGGAAGGTAATTTACTCCCTGGTCTCCCAGAAGTCCGTTGCCAAGTTGCCGCTGTATCATTCCCGTAAGGCGAATGCCGTTGCTGCGTGCGATGCCGGGCAGGTAACCATATGCATATCCGTATGCCACGGGGTGGAAAACACTGGTAAGGCCGGGACGGAAGGCGATGCCGCCCTCAAAGCCTATGCCATAGCGCGGATAAATATGGGATGGAGCCTTCGGCAGCATGTAATATCCTCTCAACGAGAGGCTTGCCTTTTGCATCAGGATATTGTGGGCATCGGGCCCGGACACAATTTTGCTCTTGACTTCCTCCGTCTCTATGTCGGTCTCCCTTACAACCTTGCTGTCCCACTTGTAGAAATTGTTGTTGAAAATGTAGGTGACCTGCGGAATGAGTCCATAAACTTTACCGCCGATACTGGAAGAAAGAGGCACGTATGCGCGAAGCTGTCCGCTCACGTACGGCGCTTCCCTGTACATTGTACCGAATCCCTCCGCCACTACTTCACCTCCGGAGACATCTTCCGCCTTGTAATAATCCAAGGGGGATCTGCCGCCCACGGTGAGGCTTCCTTCAATGACGGGATAAAGACCTGTGTATGTGAACTTTGTCTCAATTGCATGCCTCCACGGCCCGTCTTTGTCGGGGTCTGGATGCGCGGTGTAGCCCACCTGCCCGTAGAACGTGCCCAGGGTGTTCTGGAAGAAGCCGGTAAGGCCCGGGGAAACGGTTTCCATGAGCTTCTCCATGGAGATATTTTTAACCTCGTCCACGTTCACGTAGAAAGGGGTCCACGTGTGAAGCCGCAGCGGATGCAATATCTTGCTGTATTTTTGGGGGGCCGACAGGGGCACCTCCTGTGTGAAATCCGGGCCCGGCCCGAGTGCACGCTCCTGAGCGGTAATGGCGTCTTCTATCACGTATTTATGGAGATCTTCGTGATTCACTGCTTTGGGAGAAATGGCCTCCAGGGGCATAGAGACAAGCATCCTCCCCTTAAGCGTTTGCGTAATGCCGTAAAGTTTCCCGTCTCCTTCGCAGAAGTCCGTCGTGCCATAATGCGTGTTTGTCATCTGGAAAAGCGTCCCGCTGTCTATGTCGTAGCGGTAAAGCTCGTTAACGCCGGTGCGATCCGACACCCACTCCAGCTCGCGACCTTCCGAGGCGAAGTTCACCATTTTCTGATGCGAAGGGGCAAGAACCGTCTCCCAGGTGCCGTCCTTGAGGCGGTAAACACCATATCCATCGGCATTCAGGCCAAGGAAGAAAAGGGTATCACCAAACCAGGCGCTCTCCGTGAGCTGTACGCCTTCGGGGGCTTTGACGCGCCTGTTCACCCTTCCGTCAAGGGCCGATATTATAACCGACGCGGAGCTGCCGTCAACGTTGTTTTCAACTACGGAAAGCCACTGCCCGTTATCCGACGGCTGGGGGCTGTAAAACCTCGTCCTGTGGGTGATACTGACAACCTTCCCTGAAGAAAGGTCGTAATAACGGATAATTGAGCTTCCCGCAAGGTCCCATCGGGGATGCTGCACGGTCTCGCTCCAATAAAGGCGGCCCAGCGGCTCATCGTAGAAAAGGGAAGATGCGTGCGAGGAGAACTGGCAGAGCTTTTCAACCTTGTCTCCTTCAATGCGAACAAGCTCCGGAGCAATGAGATAACCGCTTCTTATTGCATAAATTGCACCATCAATCCATATGGGGGTGGCATACTCCACGGGAAAAGCCTCCTCCTTACTCTCGAGCGTCTGTTCCAGGAACGGCCCGCGGGCGGCGTCATCCTCACGCCACACCTTGAGGAAGGCCTCCTGCACTTCGCGGAAAGACTCCGCGGTGCTTTTCCCGGAAAGCTTCTTTATTTCCTTGTCGAAGTTGAAAGGAGCCATCATCAGGGGATTTTGCAGTCCAATGCCCACACCTTCAGCCGTAAACATGGAATTATCATATAGATACCTTGTTCCGGCCATGAGCATGTAGCCGGCCTTGTAATGGTCTGGCGCATAATTCTTGAAAGAACCCTTTGTCCAGCGGGTGAAATCGCGCCAGTCGCCCTGGTCGAATGCAACTCGCATATAACCGAGAAAATCGGCCGTGCGGGCGCGGGTGCCATTCACAAGGCCCGTTTCAACGGCAACGGCGTCGCCTTCCCCGCGCGGGGCTGCCATGTAAAGCTGCCATGCAAGCGGGGCCGATCCCTGCCCTATCACAAAGGAAAGCCCTCGGAAAAGTCCACGGCTTTCAAGCTTTTCAAGTTGTGCCTGATGGCGCGGCTCGTGGGATACAAGCTGCAGGTCCCAGGATATGGGGTCCGACCCATAGGGCTCCGGAACCGTGAAAAGGTCTATTCTGGTGGGAGCGTAAGCAACTGAGCCATTGGAATATACGTGATGGGTATGAAGCACCACGGGCATCTTCTTCCAAAGGCTGTTTCCGGGCGTGAAGCCTATGCTTCGGCCCACGGGTTCCCGGAACTGTTCCATGAGGCGGGCATAACTGCGCGCAAGGGAATCGGCCCCCTCGGGGTAAATTATTTTATAATGAGGGCTTTCAAGTGAGTACCAGTGAAGCATTCCGGGATCTGTCCCGTGTTGGAAGAACTGCGCCCTCAGCGGCAGTGCGGCAATAAGGAGCAGCAGGGCAAAAATAGTCTTTTTCATACCAGAGACAAAAATAAGCAAATTTTCGCTATTTTTGTACCAGTGAGACGTATAGGCATACTTGTTCTGACGGTTCTGGCGCTTTCCTGCGTGCAGAAGAACTCCGACAAGGCCCCCGCGCCGCGACGGTTCCCCATGGCGGAGATTCCAGGCATAATAGAGGACCCGGAGGAGCGCGCCTCGTGGCTGTCGGCCCATTTTTGGGACCGTTTTACGGATACGTCGGAGGTTTTCGCGTGCGATTCACTGCTCATAAACGGCGTCGCCGCGGAGGAAGTGGAAAAGCAGACGGGCACCTTCGCAACTCTCCTCGGCAGCTTGCCGCTCAAGGACGGCGCCCGTGCAATGTCAAATCTTTACAGCCGCATAGAGGCGTTTCAGCTGGCTCATCCGGAGAGTAATATGTTCGAAAGGATGGCCGACATCACGTCCCACTATTTCTTCGACCCCAATTCGCCGGTGAGAAGCGAAGACCTTTACCTGCCGTTTGTCTCCGGGATGGCGTCGTCACCTTTGGTGCCCGATGCCGAAAAGGGCCGATATGTCTGGGACAGAGATGTTTGCATGCTCAACAGAACGGGTAGCAAAGCTACGGATTTCTCTTTCCGTGATGCCGATGGCCGCTCCCGCACGCTCTACGGCATAAAAGGCAATCTTGTCCTCCTCATTTTCGGCAACCCCGAGTGCAATGCCTGCCGGGAGATAAGGGAGGCCCTGGAAGGGGACCCCCGGATATCGGCCCTTCTGGAGAGCGGAAAGCTTGTGCGGGTGGAGGTGAATCCGGACGATTACGACTTCCTTTCCGGAGAAGGCCGCCTGTATGCAATCCGCGCCATCCCGTCCCTGTACCTTTTGGATTCCGACAAGACAGTGCTCGCAAAAGACGCCCCGCTGGAGAAAATCCTTGAAAAGCTCTCTCTGTAAAGAAGATTTCTTACCTTTTATAATACAAATACTTCACTGCACACAATGGACAGAAGAGATTTCATCAAAGTTTCCGGGGCGGCTGCTGCGGGGCTGGCTCTAACAGGCTGCGCTCCACGCAAGGACGCAGTCAAAACGCCCGGGGCGCTTCCGCCGCTTCCCGATTTCTCTGGCCGCATAGCCCGCGACGTGGACCCTTTCGGTCAATTGAACATCAAGGAAATAACCATCGACGTGGGGGCTGAAAAGCCCTTTGACGTGCTGCATGTGGCCGACACGCACATCGTCCGTGCCGATAGCCGGGACGATGAGAGGAAAGCTCTGCTCGCCGCCTCGCGCTCCGGCTATATGGGCTACGGGGAACATTATCTCGTGGAGGCAATCCGCTATGCGCGGGAGCGGGGCATGTACCTGTTCCATACCGGAGACCTGTACGATTTTGTGTCGGAGGCGAATCTTGACACAGCCGCCCGCTACATGCTGGAGGGCGACTGGTTCGTGGCCGCCGGTAACCACGATTACTCCAAGTATGTAGGGGAGGCCCGGGAAGACGAGGCCTACAAAGCCGACAGCTACGACGCCGTCCGTTCCTGCTTCCCGAACGACCTCAAATTTGCCAGCCGGATAATCCATGGTGTGAATTTCGTGGCGCTGGACGATGTTTATTACAACTTTACCCGCGAGCAGAAGTCGCTCATGGAGGCCGAAATGAAAAAAGGCCTTCCCGTTGTCATGCTCTGCCATGTGCCGCTTTATACCCAGGAATTCTACGAATATGAGATGAAGAACATGGGTGGGAAATGCGCCTATCTGACCGGTGTCCCGAATGAATTGACGGATACTTATGAGCCGGGCGTCACCTATCCCGCAGGGGAGGAGTGGCGCTACCGCAAGGTCCAGCAGCGCTCAGACGAGCCCACCCTCGAATTCGTCGCCTGGCTCAAGAAGCAGCCCCTCCTTAAGGGCATCCTGTGCGGTCACATGCATTACTTCCGTGAAGATCGCTTCTCTCCCACGGCCATGCAGTATGTTGTGGGCGCCACCTATCAGGGAGACGCCCAGGTGGTCCATTTTGTATAAAGTGCCGTTTTAATTGAACGCCCAGATAATTGCCTCTTCGAGCACTTCGCCAGGCCTCAGGACGGTTGAGGGGTATTCCGGCTTGTTTGGTGAATCGGGGCAGTGCTGGCACTCTATAGCGACGGCGTCATAGTCTTCATATGCGCGGCCGCCCTTTCCCATGGGGCATCCCTTGAGCCAGTTTCCGGTGTAAATCTGCACGGCGGGCTGGGTGGTGAGCACCGTAAGGTGACGTCCGGACTTTGCGGCCCATAGTTGTGCCGCCTCCGTAAGCTGGCCGGGCATGGCGCCGTCGATGAGATAGCAGTTGTCGTATCCCTTGCCGTACTTGAGGGCGGGGAAATCGGCATTGATTTCCAGGCCAATTTTCTTGGGCTCCACAAAGTCCATTGGCGTTCCGGCCACATCTGCAGGCTCTCCAAGCGGGATGAGGGTTTCGTCCGTGGGCAGGTACTGCGATGCGTTAAGTTCAAGCACGTGGTCCAGCACGCTGCCGGAATTCTCGCCGTCAAGGTTGAAATATACGTGGTTGGTGAGGTTCGCCACCGTGGGTTTTTCGGCCTCTGCGGTGAGGATGAGCTTGAGGGAATTGTCCTCGCCCCAGGTGTAGTGCGCAACGGCCTTCAGGGCGCCGGGATAGCCGGCCTCGCCGTCTTCGCTATAGTACTGGAACTCTACGGCGTCACCGTTAATGCGACTGTCCCAGACCTGGTTCTGGAAGCCGTGGGGGCCGCCGTGCAAGTGGTTGGGCCCGTTGTTTATGGGCAGCGTATATTCCACGCCGTCGAGGGTGAATTTCCCCTTTGCGATGCGGTTTGCGTACCTTCCGGGCACCTTTCCCGAGCAGGGACCGTCGGCAAAATAATCGAGGGCATTATTGTAGCCGATAACTACGTCGGCAAGATTTCCCTCCTTGTCCGGCACTACGATGGAGACGATGGCGGCGCCCACGCTGCAGAGCTGAACGTATGCGCCTGAGGCGTTCTTGATGGTGTAGAGGAAGATTTCCTTTCCGTCAGGGGACGTGCCCCAATGCTGTTTGGTTATAGCCATAGTAAAGTCATATTTGTACAAATTTATAAAAAATCCCGTAGATTATTTGTATTTTTGTACATTATGAAGCAGTATTTAGACCTCCTTCGCCACATAAGGGAAAACGGCGTTATGAAGGAAGACCGCACAGGAACCGGCACGCAGAGCGTGTTCGGCTATCAGATGCGCTTCGATCTTGCCCAGGGCTTCCCTCTCCTTACCACCAAGAAGGTGCACCTCAAGTCCATCATTTACGAGCTCCTGTGGTTCCTTTCCGGAGACACCAACATCAAGTATCTTAAGGACCACGGCGTTTCAATATGGGACGAGTGGGCCGATGAGGACGGCAACCTCGGCCCGGTATATGGTCATCAGTGGAGAAGCTGGCCGGCGCCCGACGGGCGGGTTATCGACCAAATTTCACTGGTTATCGACCAGATTCGTCATTCTCCGGACTCCAGGCGCATGCTTGTGACAGCGTGGAATCCAGGAGAGGTGGACAAAATGGCGCTGCCTCCCTGCCACTGTCTTTTCCAGTTCTATGTGGCAAACGGGAAACTCTCCTGCCAGCTCTACCAGCGCAGCGCAGACGTGTTCCTGGGTGTTCCGTTCAATATCGCGTCCTACGCGCTTCTCACCATGATGATAGCGCAAACCTGCGGCCTCGAGCCTGGTGAATTCGTTCACACAACCGGAGACACGCACATTTACAGGAATCATTTTGAGCAGGTGGCCCTGCAGCTTTCCCGCGAGCCTCGCCCGCTTCCCCGCATGATACTCAATCCGGACGTAAAATCCGTATTCGATTTCAAATATGAAGATTTCACACTTGAAGGCTATGATCCATGGCCTGTTATCAAAGCGCCGGTCGCAGTCTAGGAAGCCTATGCTCAAATGTCTAATCGTTGCCGTCGGCCAGAACAATGAAATTGGCGTCAGGGGAGCCCTGCCGTGGCATATTTCAGAAGACCTCAAATATTTCAAGGCCCAGACGGCGGGATATCCCGTCATAATGGGCCGCACAACGTATTTCTCGCTGCCTTTCCGTCCCCTGAAGGGCCGAAAGAACATAGTCCTCAACCTTGGCGGAGACCCCATTCCGGAAGTAACATGTGTATATTCCTTCGATGAGGCCTACAAAGAGGCGGAAGAGACAGGTGCAGAAAAATGCTTCGTAATGGGCGGAGCTTCCGTTTACCGCGCCGCAATGCCGGACATGGACCTCCTTTACATAACCCACGTTCACGCCGCCGTGCCGGAAGCCGATGTCTTCTTCCCGGAGATTGACCCCGCCGTCTGGGAGCCCGTCAGCACCTCAGAAACTCACACAGACCCCGAAACGGGCTACACCTTCGAATTTGTGGTATATCACAAGCGGTAATCCCCCGCGGCAGGTCGGTTTTTCCCTGCCCCGGGTGGCGCGAAAACGACTGACTATCAGCATGTTGTCGTTTTCTCCCTGCTCCATCTGGGGCAGGGAACTTTGCGTAACCTCCTAAGAGTCAGCGAGTTGCGTCCCAGTGATGCGAAAATTAATATTTTTATTATATTTGCAAAAGTAGTGTATTCTCTATGGATCAAAACCGGGAGAAATTCGGAGGTCGTTTTGCCGTCATAGCCGCCATGGCAGGAAGCGCCGTGGGGCTGGGCAATATCTGGCGTTTCCCCTATGTCCTGGGGGAAAACGGCGGATCGGCCTTTATCCTGCTCTACCTTGCTGCCAGTCTCATAGTGGCGCTACCCATTTTCTATGCGGAGTCCATAATTGGCCGACGTTCCAGATGCGACACCTTCGGAGCGATGAAAAAACTTGCGCCGGGAACGCGCTGGAAATGGGCTGGACTGCTCACGATAGTGTCTCCGCTCCTTATCCTCAGCTACTATTCGGTGGTTGGCGGATGGAGCGTGGAGTTCCTTCTCAAGTCCCTGTCCTCAGATTTTTCTACCATGCCGGCCGATGAAGTTTCCGGTTTTTTCGGCAAGTTCATTTCATCTGTATGGCAGCCGCTGTTTGTGCACACCATCTTTATGGCGATGACCGCCGGAATAGTTTTTGGTGGCGTTTCAAAGGGGATAGAGAGGTTCTCCAAGGTGGCTATGCCCGTTCTTTTTCTCCTTATCCTGGTGATACTGGTATATTCCCTCACTCTGCCGGGAGCGTCCCGCGGGGTGGAGTACCTGCTTAAACCGGATTTTTCCCGAATCACCGGCGGCTCTGTGGCGGCAGCCCTTGGCCAGGCGTTTTTCTCGCTGTCCCTTGGCGTTGGCACCATCCTCACATATGCTTCCTACATGCGCAGCGAAGATAACATCGCCGTTTCCGGGTTTGGAACGGCCGTTTGCGATTTGCTGTTTGCGCTCATCGCCGCATTTGCCGTGATGCCGGCCGTTTTTGCGGCGGGGCTCCAGCCTGGCGGCGGCCCGGGTCTGGTCTTCGAGACGCTGCCCTATATCTTCAACAGGATGGGGCAGGGAGTGCCGCTTGTGTCAACGCTCGTCTCCGCCGTGTTCTTTGCGGCTATCCTTGCCGCGGCGCTGTCATCGGCCATCTCCATGCTGGAGGTTGGCGTTACCTTCCTTGCCGACGAGCGAGGCGTTTCCCGCCGCAAGGCTACGCTCATCCTGTCGCTTGCCTGCTGGGCCGTGGGCGTCGTGTGCTCGCTGTCCTTCGGCCCGCTTTCCGGAGTCAGAATCCTGGGCCTCACCGCTTTCGATTTCCTTGACCACCTCTGCAGCGACTGGTTCCTTCCCATCGGCGGCCTCATCTTCACTCTTTTCGTGGGCTGGAAAATGTCCAAGGCCGATGTGCGTGACGAGTTCACGGGCGGCGGCACCTGCAACGTCCGCCTCTTCGGCGTTGTCTATTTTTTTATGCGTTACCTCGCCCCCGCCGGCATTGTCGCGGTGTTCGTTTCCAACCTTCTGCTTTAACGCTGCAGCAGGCGGGAAAATCACAGGCCCAGCTCGGCCTTCATGGCGCGGAGCAGGTCGAAGGCCTGGAGGGGAGTCATGTTGTTGAGGTCTGCGTCCTTTAGGCGGTCGCGGAGGGACTCGAGAAGGGGATCGTCCAGCTGGAACATGGACAGCTGCAGGGAGCCGTCGCCCTGGACGCGGCCTTCGCGCGTGGTGTGCGGTTTCACGGGCGTGAGGGCGCCGATCGCATCCAGCTTCCCGCTGTTTTCCAAGGCCTTGAGTGTGCGTTCGGCGCTGTCAAGCACCGCCTGCGGCATGCCGGCCATGCGGGCCACGTGTATGCCGAAGCTGTGCGCCGTGCCGCCCTCCTTTATTTTGCGGAGGAACAGCACCTCGCGTCCCACTTCCTTCACCGTCACGTGGAAGTTCTTCACGCGCGGGAAGAGGCCTTCAAGGTCGTTAAGCTCATGATAATGAGTGGCGAAGAGCGTTTTTGCGCCCTTGCCGTGCTCATGGATGAACTCCACAATTCCGCGCGCTATGGACATGCCGTCGTAGGTGGACGTGCCGCGGCCAATTTCGTCCAGCAGCACCAGGGAGCGGGCGCTCAGATTATTGAGTATCATTGCCGTTTCCAACATCTCCACCATGAAGGTGGATTCGCCGCGGGAGATGTTGTCCGTTGCGCCCACGCGGGTGAAAATCTTGTCAAACCAGCCTATTGACGCCTCTGCGGCCGGCACGAACGACCCGCACTGGGCCATCAAGACTATGAGCGCCGTCTGGCGCAGCAGAGCACTTTTACCCGCCATGTTGGGGCCGGTGAGGATGATTATCTGCTGGCTGTCGGCATCCAGATATACGTCGTTGGGGACGTATTCCTCGCCGACGGGCATGAGCGTTTCTATAACCGGATGGCGCCCGTCCTTGATGCTCAGCGCCTTGCCGTCGTTCATCTGCGGGCGGCAGTAGTGCCACTCGGTGGCCTGGACGGCGAATCCCGCCAGAACGTCCAGCTTTGCAATGATGCGGCTGTTTGTCTGGATATCCGGAATCTTCTCCTGAATGCGGCCGATAAGCTCCCCGTAAATGCGTGATTCTATGGCGTATATGCGGTCTTCGGCCGTAAGGATCTTCTCCTCGTATGTCTTAAGCTCTTCCGTTATGTAGCGCTCTGCGCTCACCAGCGTCTGCTTGCGTATCCACTCCGGCGGGACCTTGTCCTTGAAAGTGTTGCGCACCTCAATGTAATAGCCGAAAACGTTGTTGTAGGCTATCTTGAGCGACGAAATGCCCGTTCTTTCGGCCTCCCTCTGCTGCATCTGGAGGAGGTAGTCCTTGCCGCCGGAGGACAGCTTTCGCAGCTCGTCCAGCTCCTTATCCACGCCGGGGCCTATTACGGGCCCTTTGCCGATAAGGATGGCTGGCTCTTCGGCCAGGGTATGGCGAATGTCGGCAAGGAGCTTTTCACAGCCGCGAAGGCCGCGAAGGAGCTTCTGGAGGGCGTCGGGGCCGCCAAGGAGGCGTTCTTTTATGGGAGTTGTGACAGCAAGCCCGCGGCCAAGCTGCACCACTTCGCGCGGGTTTGCCTTCCCGTTGGCGATGCGGCCAAGGATGCGGTCCATGTCTCCAACCTTGCCGATGTCTGCGCAGGTCTCATCGAGGAGCGAAGGCTCGCCGGCGAAGTACCCGACGATGTCGTATCGGCAATTAAGCTCCTTGAGGTCCATTATGGGCATGGCGAGCCAGCTGCGGAGAAGGCGCGCGCCCATGGGGCTGGAGCATTTGTCAAGTGTCTGCACAAGGGAAGTGCCGCCTTCGCCGGCCGCACTCTGGAACACCTCCAGGTTGCGGAGGGTGAACTTGTCCATCCATACAAACCGCGCTTCATCGATGCGGCCGATGGAGCAGATGTTCCTGAGCCCTGCGTGCTGCGTCTGTTCAAGGTACACGAGCAGGGCGCCGGCGCTGCAGATTCCAAGCGGATAAGGCTCTACGGCAAAGCCCTTGAGACTCTCTACATGAAGCTGCCTCTTGAGGCGCTCAACGGCAGAGTCGTACACAAACGCCCACTCGTCAATAGAAGTTGTGTAAATGTCTCCCAGACGCTCCCGGAGGCCTTTTTCGTAGCCGCGCTGCACTACAAGCTCTCGCGGCCGGAGGGAGCCCACCAGCGTGCCGATGTACTCCATCGAACCCTGCGCAATCTGGAACTGGCCGGTTGATACGTCAAGGAAGGCGGCGCCGCACATGTCCTTTTCCACGGTTATGCCGCAAAGGAAGTTGTTTTCCTTCACGTCCAGCATGTTCTCGCCAAACGAAATGCCCGGCGTGACAATCTCCGTTATACCTCTTTTAACGAGTTTCCTTGCGAATTTAGGGTCTTCCAGCTGGTCGCACACTGCCACTTTGAAGCCGGCGCGCACCAGTTTTGTGAGATAGTTTTCCAGCGCATGGTGAGGGAAACCGGCCATTGCCACCGGGCCCTTCTCTCCGTTGGATTTCTTTGTCTGGACAAGCCCCAGCACGCGGGCGGCCGTCACGGCGTCGTCCGAGTAGCATTCGTAGAAGTCTCCCACCCTGTACAGCAGCAGCGCCTCGGGGTGTTGCGACTTCACCTCGAAGTAGTGCCTGAGCATGGGAGTATCTTCCGCCGTTTTTGCCATAGGATTACAAATGTACGAAATTTTGCCGAAAAACACGTATCTTTGCGTGTTATGAAACGTGTGCTCATAATTGCGTATTACTGGCCGCCGTCCGGCGGTTCGGGAGTTCAGCGCTGGGTGAAATTCGTCAAATACCTGCCACAGGAAGGCTGGGAGCCAGTCGTTTTTGCGCCCGAGGGGGCCGATTACCCTTCCATCGACAAAACCCTCGGCAAGGAGCTGCCGGAAGAGCTGGAAGTCATCCGCGGCAAGATATGGGAGCCGTACAAGGCCTATCGCGCTCTCACCGGCGCCAGGAGCACCGAAGTGACTCAAATCTCCTCCGGTCCCAAAACCTGGAAACAAAGGCTCAGCCTCTGGATTCGCGCCAACCTTTTTGTGCCGGACCCCCGCATCGGCTGGGTGAGGCCTTCGGTAAAGAAGCTTCGTAAATATCTGGCCGGAAGTTCCGTAGACGCAATCATCACCACCGGGCCTCCGCAGTCCGTGCACCTTATCGGCGAGAAACTGCACAAGGCCACAGGCATCCCGTGGATTCCAGATTTCCGGGACCCATGGACCAAAATGTACTACCTCAAATACCTGCCGATGACCTCCGCCACATGGCGCAAACTCCGCTCTCAGGAGCAGGGGGTGATAGACAGTGCATCGGCCGTCCTCACCTGCACGCCGCTTGTGCAGGAAGACTTTGCCGCAAGGACAAAAACGCCCGTGGAGTGCATTACAAACGGCTTCGACGAGGAAGATTTCGCCGGCCCCGCCCCGCTTCCCGACGGCAATTTCAACATAACGCACACCGGCCTTTTTGCGGCCGATGGCAACCCCCTCGCCCTTTGGAAAGTGCTTGGCGAAATGGCCGGGCGTGACCCCGCCTTCCGCCGCGCCCTCCGCATCCGCCTCGTGGGAAAAGTGGACAGGGAGGTGAAGGAGGCCATTTCGGCAGCCGGACTTGCCGGCGCCGTCGCCGGCCCTGCGGGAGTTGCCGGCTCTGCGGGCGTTTCCGGCTGTGCGCCCCCTTCCGGTAATCTGGTGCTGCTGGGGCCGGTAGACCATGCCACCGCGGTTGCCGAGCAGCGCGCCGCCACGGTGCTCATCCTTCCCCTTCGCAACGACCCCGACTACCGCCCCATACTTCCCGGCAAGCTGTTCGAGTATCTCGCCGCGCGGCGTCCGGTGCTGGGAATCGGCCAGATGGACGGCGCCATGGCCCGCGTTCTCGCAGACACTTCCGCCGGCATCACTGCAGACTGGGACGACGAAGCCGCCATGCGCAGCTTCCTTGCCGACGCCTGGGAGCAGTTTCGCTCCGGTGGCGTTCCGGCGACTTCCGGTGATATCGGCCCTTATTCCCGCCGCGAAACATCCAGGCAGCTAGCCGCATTGCTGCGGCAGGTGAGAGGAGAAAGTGCGGCGAGTCAGCAAAAATTGGCCGACCTGCCGCAGTACAGAGCCCACAGGGCCGAAAACCGCGGCAGGTGAGCGAAAAAATACGGACCTGCCGCAGAACAGGCCCCGACCTGCCGCAGAACGATACCCAACCTGCCGCAAACGGCATGAACGGCATGCAGGGCCGGGGAGATGGAAGAATAAAAGGAACCAAACGTACATGAATGATGGAAAAGAATAAGATATTGAGGAAAGTAGCAGTAGCGGTGGGCGCCATCGCCCTGTTCCTTGGCCTTAGCTACGGCTTTGTGCCTCAGGTACTTGACGGAAAGATAGTGAACCAGAGCGACATTTCCGGTTACGTTGGCATGAGCCATGAGATGAGCGAGTGGAACAAGGCCAATCCAGACAATCCCACGTACTGGACAGACTCCATGTTCGGCGGAATGCCCACGACGGCAATCTCCACTCAGAACGGAGGAGACTGGACGCAACCGCTTTACAATCTGCTGTTTACTGGAAAACGCCCTGCAACGTGGATATTCGTTACCCTGCTTGGCGCGTTCCTGATGTTTCTTGCGTTCGGGGTGAGCTGGCCGATGGCTGTTGGCGGCGCAATAGCCGTAGCCTTCTGCAGCTACAATTTCCAAATCATCCAGGTTGGTCACAACACCAAGATGCAGGCCATCGCCCTCATGCCGTGGGTTATCGCCGCACTGGTTTATACCTACCGTTCCGGTCTTTCTGGCCGAAGCAAGGGATCTGCATGGCGCACTCTCCTCGGGGCGACGCTCTTCGGCCTCACTCTTAGCTTCCAGATAAAGGCAAATCATCAGCAAATATCTTATTATCTGGCAATTATCGTCTTGCTCTATGCGCTTGTAGAGCTCATTCATACAATAAAAACCAAGGCGTGGAAGCAGTTTATAGTGGCATCGGCCCTGCTGCTTGTGGTGGGAGGAATTGGCATTGCCACAAACGTGAACAAGCTGCTTCCGCTGGCGAAATATACGCCCTACACCATGCGCGGCGGAAGCGAGCTCACAAAGGACGGCGGCACGCAGAAGGGCCTGGACCTGGACTACGCCACGTCCTGGAGCTACGGCTGGGAGGAGCTGCCCAACATGATGATTCCCAACTTCAACGGAGGGGCATCGGCGGGTGCGGTGAATCCGGAGAAATCGGCCACGATAAAGCTATTGCGGCAGGCCGGGCAGAAAAACCTTAAGGAAACGGCCAGGAACCTGCCGATGTACTGGGGCCCGCAGCCTTTCACCGCAGGCCCTATGTACATGGGCGCAATCACCGTTTTCCTCTTCGTGCTGGGCCTGTTCCTGTATAAGGGCAGGGAGAAATGGTGGCTCATAGCGGCAAGCGTAATAGCCGTCCTGATGGCCGTAGGAAGCCATTTCATGGCATTTACAAAGCTATGCTATGATTTCCTGCCGCTCTACAACAAGTTCCGGACGGTGTCTATGGCGCTTGTGGTGCTGCAGGTCACCCTGCCAGTCCTTGGCTTCCTCACGCTGGACCGCATCTTCAAGGACGGTTTCCCGCGCAAACAACTCCTTAAGGCGCTTTGGTGGGCGCTCGGAATAACCGGCGGATTCTGCCTCATCGCTTGGCTTGCACCGGGGCTCTTCGGCTCATTCTCAGGCGCTTCCGACGCCGGCATGCAGGACGTTGTGGTGGATGCCCTCATCAAGGACCGCATCGCCGTCTTCAAGGCCGATGCCCTTCGCTCGCTCCTTTTCATCCTCGCATCGGCAGGCCTGCTTTACTACGCTTTCACGCCCAAAAGCCGCAAATGGATTGCCATCGCCGGCATCTGCCTCCTGGTGACGGCCGATATGTTCACCGCCGGCAAGCGCTACCTCAACGCCAGCCATTTCACCACGCCGAAGGACTTCAACAAGCCCTTTGCGCTACGCACTGTGGACGAAATGATCCTCGAGGACGACAGCCCCCAATACCGCGTCCTGGACCTCACGGTGAGCGTTTTCAACTCGTCCGTGCCGTCGTACCACCACAAGAGCGTAGGCGGTTACTCGCCTGCCAAGCTCCAGCGCTACCAGGACCTCATCGAGCACTACCTCTCCGGCGAAATCAACGGCCTTTACAAGCAGCTTAACGAGGCTGAAGAAATAGAAGATGTGGCCGGCTGGATGGTCTCCGGGACGCCCGTGCTCAATGCCCTCAACACCCGTTACGTAATACTGGATGCCGATTACCCGCCTCTCGTGAACGAAGCCGCCTTTGGCGAGGCGTG
>FLNY01004569.1_pt1 | contig 33602 bp, 29 predicted proteins | sample 1140381 | NCBI WGS metagenome assembly FLNY01 (sample SAMEA3878172, study PRJEB12797) | bioreactor metagenome | biome: Moose rumen | place: Sweden | collected 2011-10 | reverse complement strand
ATTCAAAAAAGAATTTTGTTGTAAACTTATTTCAACTGCCGCAGATGGTGGTACAAAGTCTATTAATGGGCTGAAAACTCCGCCTAGTCTTAAAACATTATAAAATTTTTTAAAAAGTTGAAGGAATTCAAAAAGAATTTTTTTTAAACTTATTTCAACTGCCGCAGACGGTGGTACAAAATCTATGAATGGATTGAGAACTCCGCCCGGTCTTAAAATATTATAAATTTTTTTAAAAAGTTGAAGGAATTCAAAAAAGAATTTTGTTTTAAACTTATTTCAACTGCCGCAGACGGTGGTACAAAATCTATTAATGGATTGAGAACTCCGCCCGGTCTTAAAATATTATAAATTTTTTAAAAAACTTGAAACATTTCAAAAAAGAATTTGGTTGTAAACTTATTTCAACTGCCGCAGATTGTGGTACAAAATCTATTAATGGATTGAGAACTCCGCCCGGTCTTAAAATATTATAAATTTTTTTAAAAACTTGAAGGGATTCAAAAAAGAATTTTGTTGTAAACTTATTTCAACTGCCGCAGATTGTGGTACAAAATCTATGCATGGGCTGATAACTCCACCTAGTCTTAAAATATTATAAATAAAATATTATAAATTTTTTTAAAAATTTTTTTAAAAAGTTGAAGGAATTCAAAAAAAAATGTCGTAATTCCCCAAAAGGGGTAGCGGGGTTTAAAAAACCCTTCCCTTTCCGGGAGGATGTTTAATGTTCAAGGAGGAGGTTTTATGGCTAACTCGATTAATATGAGCTACTTGCTTAACTACCAAAACGCAAGCCAACTGCTCAATCAAAAGTCTGCTAATCAAAAGGCTAACGCCGGTATTGCTAATCAATCTGCATTACCGCAACTCGATAATTACAATCTTTCACTTTCTGTTGAAGGTCTTGACGCTCTGCAAAATCAAAATCTTAGTGATGATGTTGACACAGGAATTTTTACCAGTAAAGAGTTATCGCCAAAGGCGCAGGCGTTACTTGATCAACTTCGTGAAAAGTACGGCGATTACGATTTTATTGTTGCAGATAATGTTGACGATGTTCAAAGTTTAACTTCACAATCTGACAAAAAATATTCAGTAGTACTTTCCAGCGATGAATTGGAAAAAATGGCAGAAGATGAAGATTACGCAAATGAAATTATGGGCAAAGTTGAAGACGCAGTTAAGACGGCTGATAGCGTGATTGAAAAAGCAGGGCTTGAGGGCGTGCAGATTAGTCAACTGACAATTTCATTTGACGATAACGGCAATACTAAAATGTTTGCAACGCTGGAAAAACTTTCAGAAAGTCAACAAGCACGCCTTGACGCAGCAAAAGAACGCGCTGAAGAGGAAGATGCTGAAGAAATTGAACCTGCGCGAGTAACCATTGAGGCGGACGATGAAGAAAGTTTTCTGGAACAACTTCGCAATATAAATTGGGAAAATTTTTTAGCAGAATAGAATTTTAATTTGTAGGGAATTTTGGAGCGGCTACGGTCGCTCTTTTTTTGTTGCAGGAAAATATTTGCACTTGCAGAATTAATTTTTGTCGTTTTAATGTTTACGTAAAATTTTTGGGAGGTTTTTATTTTGAAAACAATTACGAAGAAACTTTTGTTGGCAAGTGTAGCAGTTGGCGTAATGACGCCATTTCTGGCGGGGGGGGGCGAAAATAGCCCACGCTGAAGAAGTGAATGTTTATCCGCCAGAATCCGCAAATAATGCAGTTGAAGTTAATGAATCTGATTATACTATTAATGGTACAACTACAATCATTGGTGCAGATGATACTTATGGAAATATTTGCGGCATTCGTTATCCCTATCCCTATTCTGGAAATGCTAATGGAAGTAATGTCATATTTAATAGTGGCATTGCCGGTGCTATTTATGGTGGATTTTCATATTATGGCGACGCTAGTAAAAATACCATAACTATTAAAGGTGGTACGATTGATAATGTTTATGGTGGTTTTACTATGGATGCTGAAGGTGCAGGGGTAGTTCAAAATAATACGATAAACATTAAAGGTGGAACCATATATTTTATTTCAGGTGGTTATGCTAATAGTGAAAAATCTGTTTCAGGTAATACCATAAATATTGATTCTGGAGAAATAATGGGGTCTGTTTTGGGGGGACAATCTGCCGATGGAAATGCCATAGGAAATATAATTAACATTAGCGGTGGAAATTTTTATGGAAGAATTTATGGCGGCGTTGCTAATTTTGGAACTGCCACCAATAATGCAATAAATATTGAAAAGAGCCCAAACTTGAACGCATCTACTTTGTATGGAAGTGATAGTTCTACAAGTTCAGACAATACCTTAAATATCAAAACCAAAGGTTTAACTGCAAAAAATATCGGTAATTTTCAAAATATGAATTTTTATCTTGACGGCAACATTAGCAACGGCGATACAATTTTGACATTGACAGACGGCAATCAAACAGACCTTTCAGATACAGATGTTAAAGCAGTTGTTCAGAGCGGCTTTTCATTGACAGACGGAAATTCAGTAAATTTGTTGGTAAATGACGCGGGCATTACAGACGCAAAATCTAAAACAGTTGAAGTACAGGAAGGCGTTTCGTACACTTACACAACGAGCCTTGCATTAAGCGACGACAGCAAAAGCTTACTTTTCAAAGTTGGCGACAGTACCGGCGACGACGATAATAACGATGATGACGATAACAACAATGACGACGATAACAACGATGACGATAACAACAATGATGACAATAATAACAACGATAATAACAATGATGACGATACTACAACTGACGATTCAAACAAAACAGTAAATCTTACAGGCGGCAGTACAGACAACACTTACGGCGGCTATACTACAACCGGCAACGCCTCAAATAACACTGTCAACTGGTACAGCGGCACGTACAGCAACATTTACGGCGGCTACGCTCCGAGCGGCTCCACTTCCAACAATACTTTGAACGTCTACAATAAAAATCTTTCTGCGCAAAATCTTTACAACTTTGACAGTTTAAATTTTTATATTCCAAATGACGCAAGCAACGGCGATACAATGGTTACGCTTACAGATTCAAATTCTACAGATTTAAGCGGCGTTGCTATTCGCGCGGGCGTTGTTTCCGGCAATTCAAATTTGGCAGCCGGCGATACAATTAATCTTTTAACAAATTCAAACGGCTTTATCACAGATTCTGCTACAACTTACGGCACTTTAACTGAAGGCGTTTCTTTAAATTACGGCTTGACAATTTCAAATTCCGGCTCAAATATTTTGGCAACGATTGACAGTATATCAGCTAATCAAACTTTAAACAGTCAAACTCAATCAATTCCTTTGAGTGCCGGCTTAACTTCAATTAAAACTTTGGATACAGTTTTGGATAATAATAATTTACCGGCAATAGGTTTAGATTTTGATTTTGAAAATTACAATTCAAATGGCGCAAATTCTTTTGAAAGTGACAGCGAAGACAACGCAACTTCTCAAGAGGCTGTTGACGTTCCAATAGTGGAGCCGAAAGGTTGGGAAATTTTTGCAAGTATGGGCGGCGGCTCGTTAAAAACAAAGGCAGGCGATGGCGCGTACGTCGATATGAAAAGCACAAGTTTTGATTTAGGAATTGCACGCACTCTCGATAACGGCGGCGCAGGTAAATTAGCATTTGCGCCAATAATTGACTACGCGCACGGCAATTACGACAGTTACCTTGCGGACGGCACGCACGGTACAGGCTCCACAAGATATATTGCGGGCGGCGGAATTTTTCGCAATATGTGGGACAGCGGGCTTTATCTTGAAGGAAGTTTTCGCATTGGCAAAATTAAAAATGATTTTTCCTCAAATGATATGGATAAAACTTTTGGACAGCGCGTTTCATACGACACAGACGCAACCGCAATGGCGGGACATTTGAAAATTGGTAAAAATCTTCGCCTTAACAAAAATAATCTGCTTGACGTTTACGCCACGTATTATCATTCGCATCAAGGCGGTATGAATGCTGATCTTGCTCCTTACGGCGATAAATATCATATTTCTTCAGCAAATTCCGGCAGAATGAAAATTGGTTATCGCCTTACAACGCGCACAAGTAAAATCAGCAGAATTTATACCGGTCTTGCTTACCAATACGAACATACAGGCGGAATTACTGCAAATTATCTTTCAAAAAATCTTTCGACGAAAAGTGCAGGTAACAGCGGTTCAAGCGGAATGTTGGAGCTCGGCTGGCAAATTAAACCTTTGAAAAACAATCCGTGGGCAGTTGACATAAACGCTACAGGCTGGGTAGGTCATCAACGCGGCGTTACTGCTACGGCTAAAATTCAAAAATCTTTTTAAAATTTTTTCTAAAGTTATTTGAAACGTTCTAATTTTTGAAAGAAAGAATTTCCAAATGGAATGTTGGAGCTCGGCTGGCAGATTAAAACTTTGAAAAACAATCCGTGGGCAGTTGACATAAACGCTACAGGCTGGGTCGGTCATCAGCGCGGCGTTACTGCTATGGCTAAAATTCAAAAATCTTTTTAATATTTTTTCTAAAGTTAATTGAAATGTTCCGATTTTTGAAAGAAAAAATTTCCAAATGGAATGTTGGAGCTCGGCTGGCAGATTAAACTTTTGAAAAACAATCCGTGGGCAGTTGACATAAACGCTACAGGCTGGGTCGGTCATCAACGCGGCGTTACTGCTACGGCTAAAATTCAAAAATCTTTTTAATATTTTTTCTAAAGTTAATTGAAACGTTCCAATTTTTGAAATAAAAAAGCCATATGTTCCAAAAAAGAATTATTTCTAAAAAATTTTTTCAGATAGTTAAGGATTAGTGAAAATTTTTCCTTAACTATATTTTTTTGTAAAAATCCTAAATTACTAAAACTCTTGCCTATTTTTTAATTTTAAGTTAATATATTCCCTGTTTAATCTATGAAAAAAAACTGGAATTTATCCATAAATCTTGTATAATATATGAAAGGAAAATTTTATTCCTAAAATTTAGAAAAGAGGTGATTATGATGAATGACGTTGTAAAAATTCGCGGGCTGAAATCCGGCTTGCAACTTTTGCTGGACAAAAATGCAAAATTTGACGAAGTAAAAGCGTCAATTCTGGAAAAATTGACAACGGGCGACAGATTTTTTATTCGCGGGACAACTGTTTTTATGGATAAAAATTCTTTTTCAGCTGAACAAACTGAAGAATTACGCCGCCTTTTTCATAGGCATGGAATGTTATTCAGTGATAAGTTTCCAACAGCAACTGCGCCGAAATTTGAACAAAAAGCCGCGTCCGTTTCTGCGCCTGCGCCACCGCCAAAAGTGGATCCGGCAAAAACTACGATTGTTGTAAATAAGACTTTGCGCGGCGGGCAAGAAGTACGCACTGAATCTTCAGTTTTGGTTTTTGGCAATGTAAATCCGGGCGCACAGATTATCGCCGGCGGAAGTATCGACGTACGCGGCACTTGTCGTGGTTATGTTCACGCGGGAGCTTTCGGCGACCAAACTGCTTGTGTTGTGGCTGACAAGTTAAGACCGATTCAAATTCGTATCGCAGATTTAATCGCCCGCAGACCGGATGATATAAAAAAAGCCGAGCAAGCCGAACGCGCCTCCATTAAAAACGGCTATATTGTTTTTGAACCAATTTTAAGGTAAAATAAAAAAACCGAAGGGAGATTTTCCATGTGTGAGATAATTGTTATTACCAGCGGCAAGGGAGGCGTCGGCAAAACTACTACAACTGCAAATATTGGCGTCGGGCTTGCTATGCGCGGTAATCGCGTGGCTCTTATTGATACTGATACAGGGTTGCGCAATTTAGATTTATTACTCGGGCTTGAAAATCGAATTATGTATGATTTAGTTGACGTAACAAGCGGGCGTGTTCATTACAAAAAAGCCCTTGTGCGTCACAAAAAGTTTGATTCACTTTACCTTTTGCCTACTTCCCAAATTCGTGATAAATCTGCTGTTAATCCTGAACAACTCGTGCAACTTTGCAACGAAATGAAAAGCGATTTTGAATTTATAATTATTGACTGCCCGGCAGGAATTGAACAAGGTTTTAAAACTGCGATAGCCGCTGCAGATGAGGCTATTGTTGTGACGATGCCGGAAATTTCCGCTGTACGTGACGCCGATAAAATTATTGGCGAATTGGGACGCGCCGATAAAGAAAATATTAAACTTATCGTAAACAGGATGCGTTATACAATGTCTGAAAAAGGCGATATGCTTGCCATTGATGACATTAACGAAATTTTATCGATTGAATGTATTGGGATAGTTCCAGATGATGAATTTGTTATTACTTCCACAAACAAGGGCGAACCTGCAATTACAGTAAAAGAATCAGTGGCAGGGCAAGCTTATAAAAATATCGTCGGCAGAATTTGCGGCGAATCTATTCCCTTTTTTAAACCCCCAAAAGAAGGATTCTTCACCAGATTAAAACGCCTATTCGGTATGCTTTAAGGGGTGAGGGTTAATGTTTGATGTGCTTATGAAAATTTTTGGTAACAAGAACGAAAAAAAGTCCGGGCAAGTTGCTAAGGAACGTTTGCAAGTTGTTTTGATTCACGATAGAGCAAGTGTTTCGCCGGAAATTATGGAGCAACTTAAAAATGATATTATCGCCGTCATTTCAAAATATATGGACGTTAATAAAAGCGGTATGGAAATTTCCCTTGCCAATGATGATGATTCAGTTGCACTGGTAGCAAATATTCCCGTTCATTCACTTCACCACTCGCGCAGGTAATTTATGTTTACTCGTTTTCTTGAACTTATTGGCGGCTTTATAATTCGCCGCTGTGAAGATTTTGGCAAGATTGTTTTAGTGTACATTGACACTATAAAGCAACTTCGTCACAAGCCGCGCTGGCGTCATATTATTGCACAGATGGCACATTTAGGCGCGGATTCACTTTTAATTGTTTCTTCAACTTTGCTTTTTACGGGCGTAGTTTTTACTTTGCAAACGGCAAGCGAATTTATAAGATTTGGTGCAGAATCGACAGTTGGTGGCGTAGTTTCAATAGCTATTGGCAGGGAATTGGGCCCGGTTTTAGTTGGTGTAGTTTGTGCGGGGCGTGTTGGTGCGGCGATAACGGCTGAAATTTCTACAATGAAAGTTACAGAGCAAATTGACGCGCTAAAAGTTATGGCGGTTAGTCCCGTCGATTATTTGATTGTGCCGCGCATGCTTGCCTGTATGATTGTTGTACCGATTTTGACAATTTTTGGCGATGTCATTGGAGTTTTTGGCGGTTATCTTGTATCGACTCATTATTCCGGAATTCCTCAACAAGTTTTTATGCAGTCCATTCAAGAATTTGCCGTGACTTTGGATTTAACGGGCGGATTAATTAAGGCGTCATTTTTTGGAAATGTAATAGCCGTTTTGGGTTGCTATTACGGTTTACATTGTCCGGACGGCGCAGAGGGCGTCGGTATTGCCACTACCAAGACGGTTGTTTCTTCAATTATTGTTATTTTCATTCTTAATGCAATTTTAACTTTTATAATTTGGTAGTTTTAAATTTACTTTCTTTTTTCGCCCTTCCAGCGCGTTTCAGGTTGCACTTTTTCAATCTTCAGAAGGTTTTTATGATACAACTTGTCAATGTTTCAAAATTTTTTGGCGAAAGACGCACCCTTAAAAAATTTTAGCTAAATTGTTATGATACAACTTGTCAACATTTCAAAGTTTTTTGGAAGAAAGACGCGCCCTTAAAAAATTTTAGGTAAATTGTTATGATACAACTTGTCAACATTTCAAAATTTTTTGGAAGAAAGACGCGCCCTTAAAAAATCTTAGCTAAATTGTTATGATAAAAATTGTCAACATTTCAAAGTTTTTTTGTAAGAAAGACGCGCCCTTAAAAAATTTTAGGTAAATTGTTATGATAAAAATTGTCAACGTTTCAAAGTTTTTTTGGAAGAAAGACGCGCCCTTAAAAAATTTTTAGCTAAATTGTTATGATACAACTTGTCAACATTTCAAAGTTTTTTTGGAAGAAAGACACGCCCTTAAAAAATTTTAGGTAAATTGTTATGATAAAAATTGTCAACGTTTCAAAAGTTTTTTGGAAGAAAGACGCGCCCTTAAAAAATTTTAGCTAAATTGTTATGATAAAAATTGTCAACATTTCAAAGTTTTTTTGGAAGAAAGACACGCCCTTAAAAAATTTTAGGTAAATTGTTATGATAAAAATTGTCAACGTTTCAAAGTTTTTTGGTGAAAAACGCGCCCTTAACAATATAAATCTTACTATTGCAGACGGCGAAACTTTAGCGATTATCGGCGGCAGTGGCAGTGGAAAATCTACTTTGCTCCGGCTGATGATTGGCTTGATTAAACCTACCGGCGGAAAAATTTTTATTGATGAAGATGATATTTCAAATTTTAATGAAGAACAAATGACAAAAATTCGATTAAAAATGGGAATGGTTTTTCAATATTCCGCGCTTTTCGATTCAATGACTGTCGGGGATAATGTAGCGTTTGGGCTTGTTGAACATTCTAATTTGCCGCGTGAAAAAATTAATCAGATTGTAAAAGAAAAACTCGCGCAGGTTGGGCTTGAGGGCGTAGAAAATCTTATGCCCAATGAACTTTCAGGCGGTATGAAAAAGCGCGTATCGCTTGCCCGCGCCATTGCCTTTGGACCAAAAATTATTTTTTATGATGAGCCTTCAAGCGGCTTAGATCCTGTCACTACAAATAAAATTGACGAACTAATTATTTCTACTCAAAAGGCGTTGAATGTTACAAGCATTGTTGTAACTCATGATATGGTTAGCGCGTGCAGAATTGCTGATAGAATTGCAATGGTTTATAACGGCGATTTAATTGCAGTCGATACGGTTGAAAATTTTAAAAAGATTGACGACCGGCGCGTTAAAGAATTTTTCCGCGTGCTTTAAAGAGGTGATCATTTGAACGCAGAGGCAAAAGTAGGAGCATTTGCGATAGGCGGGCTGTCAATGTTAAGTGCCGCGCTTATTGGTTTAGGCGAAATTAATTTAGGGGCTGGCGGCGAATTTGTTTTGTACGCGCCCTTTAAACAAGTTTTGGGCTTAGAAAATTCGGCTGACGTGCGGCTTAGCGGAGTTCCTGTCGGCAAAGTTGATTCTATCGTAAATGCAAATGGTGGCGTTGTTGTCACGCTGAAAATTAATGAAGATGTCAAAATTCCGGATGATTCAACTGCAACAGTTATCAGCGTTGGAGTTATGGGCTCAAAATTTGTAAACATTACGCCGGGCATTGACAACGGCAATTATCTTTTGAACGGCGATTCAATTAAAGTTACTGAAGAGGCTGATATGAATTCAATGTTTGAAGGCTTAGACAAAGTTTTGGGCAAAGTCGATAAACTTTTACAAGATGTTGAATCGATTATTGGCAACGAGGCTTTTCAAACTTCAGTAATTGAAATGGGCGATAATCTTAAGCAGGCGTCAGATCATGTTAATAAACTTATGGAAACTGTTGACAGAATCGCCGCCACAAATGAAGGCAACGTTAATCAAATGGCAACGCAGATGAACGCGCTTTTAGATTCTATGAATTCCACAATGAAAAATGTTGAACATATGACGGCTAATCTTGACAAATTCGCCGGAGACCCTGCTACTGCGCAACAACTTAAAGATACACTTGCAAACATTGCGGACACTTCAAAATCTGTTGCAGATATGGCTAATAATATGAACGGAGTATTTGGCGATAAAAAAGTTGCCAATGATTTAAAAGCTACAGTTTCAAACGCCAAAAGTATTTCTGAACGTGCAGATAAACTTCTTGGAAAAGTTGAGGGCGCGTCAACGGCTGTTGAATTTAATCCTTCAGTTGAAATGCTCTACAGCGGCAAAAATCACGATTGGAACACGAATTTTAATTTAGATATTTCAAAAGATGATACCGGCTTAAATTTGGGCGTTGAAGATATAGGCGATAGTGCAAAGTTAAACGCGCAAATTTCAAAACGCTGGGATGATTTTGGAGCGCGTGCGGGTATAATCGCAGGAAAACCGGGCGTTGCAGTTGATGCTTACGCAGGCGCGGCTACTTTTTCGGCAGAGGCGTTTGATCCTAATGATTTTAATTTGCGCCTAAAATCTCAACTCAAATTTACTGATAACGCCTCTTTGCTTGCACAATTTCACCACCTTAACAAAAAAGATGAACGCGCCGCTTATTTCGGCTTGAAATATGATTTCTAGGATTTGTTTACAAATTTTTCTTTTTTAACAAGGCGGAATTTCTTTTTTCAAAAACGGAGTGCGGTGGGCGTCATGTGCGCACCAACTTATTTCTTTGTAAACATACTCTAGATTGTTAGTGGCTGGTAACTGATAACCATTTGACAATAAAAAAAACTTACTGAAAGGAAGTTTTAAAATGTTTCGTAAATTCGCTCTTATTTCAGCTGCGATTCTTGCCATTACAAATTCTGTAAGCGCAGCTGATATTGTTGATTTAAACCTTGATGAAACGATTCAACGTGCATTGGAAAATAACCGCACGATTAAACGTTCAATCGCCAGCCGTGAAAGTGCTTATTGGGCACTACGGCAAGCGCGCCGCTCTTCCGGTCCTACTCTTTCTTGGAGCAGTCAAGCTAATGCAGTTGGCGGCTCTCAATATCAAGGTTACGATCACAGACTTTTTTCAAATACTGCAACGGTTGCTTATCCGATTTACGCCGGAAATTCTTTGAAAGAAGGGCGAATTGCCGCGCGTTATGGTCTTAATTCGGCAGATATGGAACTTGAAAACGCGTTGCAAACTACAAGGCAAACTGCCACGAATTATTATTTCAATGTTTTGCGCTGTCGAAATGAAATTGAAGTTTATACTGAAAATGTTCGTACAATGCAGGAACATTTAACCAACGTCAACGCACAATTTCGCGCAGGTACAGTAGCAAAGGCGGACGTTTTATCTTCTCAAGTTAATTTGGCAAATGCTCAGCAGTCTCTTATTACGGCGCAAAATGATTATGATGTTGCAGTTGCAACTTTAAGCAATTATTTATTAATGCCCGCCGATACAATTATTAGGGCGCAGGATCAGTTGACTTATATACCGTACAATTTAAATTTGGCAAATTGCACAGCTTACGCGCTGGAAAATCGCCCGGACGTTGCAGCGGCAGATTATGCAGTTAAACAAGCTGAAAGTGGCGTACGCAGTGCAAAATCCGGTTATCGCCCGACAGTTAATGCCATTGCTACAAAAGGTATGAACGGTAAATCGCCTTTCAGTGACAGTTACAGCGATAGTTGGACGGCGGGAATTTCTGCAAGTTGGAATATTTTTGATAACGGAGTTACAGCGGCGCAAGTTGAAAGCGCAAAGGCAAGTTTGGCGGCGGCTGAAGAGGCGGCGGCTGAAACTCGTGAAGGCGTTCAGTTAGAAGTTCAAAGTGCGTTTTTGACTTTACGTGCGGCTGAAAGAAATATTTCTACTACAAGAGTAGCAATAGCCAGCGCAGAAGAAGATTTTAAAATTGCGCAGGTAAGATACGCCGCCGGTGTTGGTACAAATTTAGATGTTACGGACGCCTCGGATAAACTTACTCAAGCTAAAAATAATTATTACAACGCACTTTATACTTACAATACAGCTAAGGCAGACCTTGATAAAGCTATGGGGATTCCTGTAAGTATCGACGTTGTACGTTATGTTTCAGCCGAATCTGAAGGGAAAAATGCAGCTGACGCACGCACAGAGGCGGCTCTTACTTCGGATTATTCTGAAGTTCCTGAAATTAAAGAAACTCAACCGACGGTTACTGTAGACCTTTCAGACGCCACGCCTATTAGTGATTAGTTCATAGTTTGATAGTGCGATATTAAAAATTTCTATAAAACTATCCCACTATTCCACTAAAAAGGAGTGTTTGTCTTGAAAAAATTCCTAAAAATTTTCGTCGGGATTTTTTTTGCAACCGCTATTTTCGGCGGTTTTTATTTGTTTGCAAAACGTGACGCGCTCCTTCATGACGCGCTAAATTCCCCTGATGCTATAAATTATATTGAAAATTTTGCATCAGACCTTATTGGTACTCAAGTTAAAGTTGATTCTTTCTTACTCGAAGAATTAAATATTTTTTCTATGAAAGACAGCGCGCTGATTGTCAATAATATTGAAGTTTTTGATAAAGATAATGAACTTATAGCAAAAGTTGACAAAGCAAAAGTTACTTTCAAACTTTTGGATCTTAGCGTTTTGGATAAAGGCGCGGGGATTGTTGACGAAATTAATATTTTAGGCGCGCAGGCTTTTTTAAAAAAACGCGAAGATAATTCGTGGAATGTTCAAGATATTAAAATTAAAGATACGGGCGAAAGTACTTTTGGCGCAACGATAAATTTAACGGGCGGCGTAGTTTCCGCAGAATTCGACGGCAAAAATATTTCTGTTGAAGAAATTGAGGCAACGGCGGACTGTTCAGATTTAAATGCTGTTGGAACAAATTTATCTGCAAAAACTTTGGGCAGTCATATTTTGGCAACCGGAACTTTGGGCTTGAATCAACAAATTATTAACGCGGTTATTGATACTGCAGATATTTCAAAAATTCTTCCTTACCTGCCGGAAAATACTTTGCCGGAAAATGTAGAAATTCACGGCGGCACGGCTAAAAATACAATTTTAAATATTTTGCGGCGCGGCGAACTTTTAAGTTACAGCGGCTCTACCAATTTTCGCAGTGGCGCAGTTAGAGTGGAAAATACAGAAATTGCAAATATTAGCGGCAACTCCACTTTCACAGACTCCGAATATATAATTAACGCCAGCGCGGTGGCGAATGGACAACTTGCAACAGTTTCCGGCAAAATTCGTACCGACACTGACGAAATTTTTTTTGATTTAGATGCTGAATCAGATTATTTTGCACCATCTGCAATTATTGAAAATATTGGAATTGACGGCGCGGCGGCTTTTACTGCGCACGTTTTCGGCACGGTTAAAGATCCAAAAGTTGCGGCGAAAATTTCTTCAGATTATCTGGGTTATGAAAATCTTTCTGCGCGAAATATTCAAACTGATTTAAGGTATAACAACAACGCGGTTTTTTTGTCCAATATTTATGCTGAAAGTTTTGGCGGCTCCGTTACCGGTGAGGCTGAAGTTACGGCGCAAAATTTAGTTTACAATGCACACTTAAAAGCAAAGGGAATTGATTTAGCGGCAGTTAGAAATTACACCGGCGCAGATATTCCTGTTTTTGGTGACGTTGATGCAGATATTGCGCTGAACGGCACGGGCGCAGATTTAAAAACTTTGAAAGTTTACGGCTCCGCTAATGCTAATAATATTTCTTATCAAAATTTTACCGTCAACAATATTGAAACTTCGTTTTATCTGAAAGATGATGATATTAGTTTTGACTATTTAAATTTGACTTTGCCTAATCACGGCACAATTAATCTTGAGGGTACTTTTGTTGACTTGAAAAAATTGGATTTAGATTTTTACGCGGCGCACGTCGATTTAGCATTGGCAAAAAAATTTAATCCTGCGATTGAAGTTAGCGGCTTAAGCGATTTTTCCGGCTCGATTCACGGCGATATTGATAACCCAAATCTTACCTTGACACTTTCGGCGGTAGGAGACCCGCGCAGCGGTATGAAGGGAAAATTTTTTAATCAAGAATACGACAGCATAAACGCGGCGATTGACGGCAGTTTTGATTCAATAAAAATTAAAGAATTTGAACTGGAAAAAAGCGGCAAAGTTGAATGGCAAGTTATGGACGGCGTGATTAATCTTAAAGAACAAAATTTAAATGTTCGTGTTGATACAGTTGGAGCGCGGCTTGAAGGACTTGTAGAATTGCTTGCACCGGAACAAAATTTAACCGGCGAAATTGACAATACAATAAGAGTTCAAGGCAGTTTCAAAAATTTTGACTTTAAAAATTTAGACCTTGTCGGCTACGTCGAAATGAAATACGGCAGTTACAACGGATTTTTGATTAGTTCGATGAAGGGCGATTATTTCATTGAGAATAACGGCGATTTTCGTCTGCAAGATTTTGAAATTATAACGCCGATGATTGATATGGTTTTAAACGGCACGATAAATATCAAAAGTTACGCGCTGGATTTTGTGGTTAGCGGGCGTGAAATTGATTTACGGCGTTTTCAGCGTCAATTTCCCTATGAAGTTTCCGGCACAGGAAAATTTGAAGGCTTGATAGGCGGTACTGTTGACGCGCCAAAATTTGACGGGCAAATTAATTCTGAATTGCTGACATTTAACGGCGTCGATTTAAAAAATGTTACAGGGCATATTGGCGCAACTTCAGATTCTGTGGTTTTAGACGACGTGAAATTTACTCAAGGGCGCGGCAAATATGAAATGTATTTAAGTGCTGACATGAATAATAAATCAATGAGCGGAATGGCAACGATTGAAAAGGCAGATATTGAGGCGTTGGCGGCTCTTGCCAATAAAAATCTTAAATTTTTGCACGGCGAATTAACCAGCAATATTGAATTTGGCGGCACTTTGCAAAATCCTACTGTCAGATTGATTGGCGGAATTGAAAAAGGCGCAATAGGCGATTATGATTTACATGACGTTCAACTTGACATAAATTTAATTAATCATATAGCAAATATAAATCGCTTGAAAGGCAACCAGGGCGAAAAGGGCAAATTTGAAGTTGTAGGCAATGCAAATTTGTATGGCGATTTAAATTTACTTGCCGCGGCTACTGATATTGAATTGGGAGTATTTGGAGCATTGGCGGGCGTTGACGCAGAATTTGTCGGTACTTCAAATTTAAATGCTAAACTTAGCGGCGATATTAATAATCCTAAAGGCGATTTGGTTTTAAGTGCGACGGGCGGAATTAAAGGCTCTACTTTTGATTTACTGCGCGGGCATGTAACTTTGAACAATTATATTTTTAATGTGGAAGAAATGACGGTTGAAAGGGCTATTGGCGATAGAGTTTATCGTGCAGGCGCAAAAGGTACAATTCCCGTTGAAACTTTATACATTGAAAATGCTTATCCAAATCAAGAAATGAATTTGCAAATTTCACTTGACGAGGCGAATTTAAGTTTGTTGCCGGTTTTAAGTGATATGGTTGCATGGGCTACCGGCGATATGGCAGGAAATTTAACAATTACCGGCACACTTTCCAACCCAAATATAAACGGCGGTATTTCACTTTCTGACGGTACGGTAAAAATTAAGGGAATGAAAAGCCAAATTGAACATATTAATATTGCTACAGAATTTGCCGGCGATAAATTTATTATTGATGATTTTTCCGGAAATATTGGAACGGGAAAATTTATATTTAGAGGCGGCTTAAGTTTTGCAGATTTTAAAGTTAGCAATTATACTTTTGATTTTATGGCAGACGCGCTGGATATTCGCAGTGATTTTTTCACCGGACCTTTGAACGCGCAATTTTCTGTTGCAGAGGAATTTACCCGCTGGGGTTCCTTGCCAAAATTGGTAGGACATATTGACCTTGATAAGTGTTTATTCAGTATTCCTTCAATCCCCGATTCAGATGATCCTTTGCCGGAAATTCTTTTGGACGTTGAAATAAATTTAGGCGATAAAGTTCACTTTTACAGCTCCAGATTGTATAATATGTTTTTAACCGGCTCCGTCAAATATGAAGGCTCAACGACGCGCCCAAAACCTTCAGGAATTATCACGGTTAAACGCGGCGCAACTGTAAATTATATTTCTACGGTTTTTGACGTAAGAGAAGGCGAACTGCATTTTAATCAAATGGATTCATTCTTTCCAAGTTTGAACTTTAGGGCAGATTCCCGCGTTTCAGATATTCGAGTTGAACTTTCTATAACCGGCACTTTGAATAATGCTGAAATGAAATTGACTTCAAATCCGGAAAAAAGCCAAACTGAAATAATTCAAATTTTGACTCTGCGCGATGCCTACGGTAACCAAACTTCCAATATGTCAATGGCAGACGTTTTGGCGATAGGCTTGCAAATGAGTATTTTGGGCGATATTGAAGACACGGTAAAAAGAAATTTGGGCTTAGATAAATTTACTTTCTCCAGCGGCTCCGGCAGTGCCTTAGATACTTTTTCCAGCAAAGAAATTGACACGGGACAACAACGCAACGAACAATTTAATATTTCTGTCGGTAAATATGTAACTGATAAATTAATGTTAAAATATACTCAGGGAATTAACGGCGAAAAAATTACTCGTTATGGTTTTCAGTATGATATTAACGACAATTTGGGCTTTACTGTCGAACGTGAAAAAAGCGAATTTATTTTCAGCTTAGAGGCAAGATACAAGTTTTGATAAATTAAATTTATAAATAAAATACAAAATCGTAGTTCCAAATTTTTCACACCATCTCATAAAAAACAGGGGGTAAAATTTTGAAAAAGAAAGCAGCAATTTGCTTAGCGGTAATGTTGACAATGCCGCTGTATATGGGCTTTAAAGATGTTGAAATTACAACTGAAAATACTGAAACAGAATCAAAAGAAACTACCGCTGAAAATACTGAAACTGTACCAAAAGAAACTACCACTGAAAATGTTGAAACAGAATCAAAAGAAACTACCACTGAAAATACTGAAACAGAATCAAAAGAAACTACCACTGAAAATGTTGAAACTGTAACAAATAAACCGGTAACCGAAAATACCGTTATGCAAAGTGAAACTATGATGAAGGAGTATATGAGCCAATTCGACGGTAAAACGATTGTCAACATTGAATATGAAGGCGCAAGCGATGCAACCCTTCCGACTGTAAAAGCGGCGATTATGGCGCGTGTAGGCGACGAATTTAGCTCTGATATTGCTATGCGCGACAGAGCGGCGATAATTAATACCGGCTATTTTTATGAGGCTTATCAAACTTTTCAAGAAGTTCCTGAAGGCGTCTTAATCACTTATCATACAATGGAAAATCCAATTTTGCGCAAAGTCGAAATTAGCGGCAATACTTTATACAAAAATGATGAGCTTAACAAAATGATAACCGTTCGCCGAAATTCCATACTCAACCGAAATACTTTGAATGAAAATTTGGCGGCGATTGAAGAAAAATATCACAGCGACGGCTACATTTTAATGAAAATTACTGATATGAACGTTGACAAAGACGGCTTGCTGACTTTAAAACTAAATGAAGGAACGCTTGAAGGTTACAGCGTCAAGGGCAACAAAAAGACTAAAGATTATGTAGTACTGCGCGAAATGCGGCAAAAAGTCGGGGAGCCGTTCAATGCAAAATTGGCGCGGCGCAGTATGGACAGAGTTTACAATTTGGGATTTTTTGAAGATGTTAATATAAAAATGCAACCGGGCGTGGAGCCGAATGCAATAATTATGGAAGTTAACGTAAAAGAAAGGCGCACGGGAACATTTGGCGTCGGCGCAGGTTACAGCACACGTGACGGCTTATTGGGCAGTGTCAGCATTTCTGATACAAATTTTAGAGGAACAGGCGACGCAATTTCAATGTCATTTGAAAAAAGCGCGGAAGAATCTGACGCGCACGGCTTTACTTTCGCTTACAAAAAACCATGGCTTGACAGTAAAGAAACTGCCGCCACTGTCAGATATTACAACCGCACTTACCAATTTTACGATTACGATACAGCCGGCGATTTAAAAGAACGCTATATGAGAAAATATACCGGCGGCGAAGTAACTTTAAGCCGTCCGCAAAGTGAATATTCTACCAACTACATTACAATTCGCCACAGAAAAGACGCCTATGTAAGACACGTTGCCAGCGGTAATGCCGGCGACCGTAGCGGCACTTATGGTGAATCTTGGCGCAATGCAAATTTCGGCACTACAAGGGCTATAATCGCCCAGCACGTAACAGACACAAGGGATAATATATATAACCCCAGCACAGGCGGCAGAGTGGCTTTAACGGCTGAATTTGGCGGTCTTTGGGGCGGCGATTTTACTTTTCAAAAATATGACATAGAACACCAGCAATTTTTTAAGGCGGGAGATCATTCGCAAGTTTGGGCTTTTAGATCTGCGTACGGCTTAGGGCACGGCGATTTAACAGAATTTAACCAATTCAGAGTTGGCGGACAAAATACTTTGCGCGGTTATCGTGACGACCAATTCAGGGGCAACAGAATGGTTCTTGCTACGCTTGAATATCGTTTTCCGCTTGCAAAAAAAGTTCAAGGAATTATTTTCACAGATTGGGGCGGAACGTGGAATAACGGCTTTTTCCCCAGCGGCGGCGATATTTACGGCAGTGGCGGTTTAGGCGTTGCATTGAATACGCCGCTTGGACCTTTGCGCTTAGATTATGGGCGCGGCTCTCAAGGCGGCAGATTCCATTTTAATATTGGCGGCGGCTTTTAATTTAGATGAGGAAATGAAATGAAAACTTATACATACTATCAACCGGAATATGTCAGCAAATTTCAATGTGACGGGCAAAAGTGCAATGCTTATTGTTGCAAACATTGGAATATCACTATTGACAAAAAAACTTATAAGGTTTATTCACACTTAAAGCCGAAAAGCGCGGCTAAAGAAATTATGATTAATTTAAAAAAAAGAGAAAATGCTGACGATTACTTAGTAAGACTTGATGAAAAAGGTCGCTGTCCATTTTTGACAGAAGATAATTGGTGCAGTATTCAAAAGAAATATGGCGAAGAATTTTTATCTATAACTTGTACAACATATCCGCGCCAAACGTGGGATATTGGGGATTTCTATGAACGCAGTTTAACTTTAACTTGTCCTATAGTTGCAGAAATGGTTTTACTTGCAACTGAACCGCTGAAATTTGAAACACTTGAAGTTTCAGAAAAAGTCCACAATAATTTTGGTAAAATAATGATGTTGACTAATCCTTTGCCGCCTAATCAACATGAAGGATTCATAATGTTGCAAGAAACTATGATAAGAATACTTCAGGAACGTACTTTAACAATTGACCAAAGACTTTTGATGCTTGGATTGTTCTGCGATAAATTAGATGAATTGCTAAGTAGCAGTTTGGAATTGACATTTACAAAATATATACCATTTTATAAAGACACCGCTTTTTTGCAAGAACAATCTTCAAAAGTAGCTCCCCTTGTTAAATTTGAGCCACAAAATCATATAAAAATAATGATGGGGATTTTGGAAAAATTGTATGACGAAGAAAATAAAAAAAGTTCCCCGCACGATAGAAGATTATTAGCTGCCGTAGTGAATACACTGCAAATTGAAACTGACGAAAACTACGCTGTAAACGTTAGTAAATTATCCGATAAATATATTTCGCTTGAGGAGGAGCGTCAAAAATTTGTACAGCAATTTTCAACGATATTTGAAAATTATCTTGTCAACGAGTTATTTTTTTATTTGTATCCTTTCCGCTTTAGCGGCACAACTATTTTTAATTATGGAGTTTTCGTGACGATTTACAAAATGCTGGAACTTTTAACTTTTTCCAGTTCAATAGAAAAATCTGAACCTTACGATGAAAAAGATTTAGTTTCAGAAATAAGATTTTATATAAATAGAGTGGATCACGGTATAGGTTATGTTGGTAAAATTGCAGAGTACCTAGAAGGCAAAGAAGATATTGTTGAAATAATGAGTAGCATGCTACAAGTTTAAGGCTGGTAAATTATGAGTGATTTTACAGTTATTGACGTTGAAAATATTTTACCATCGATTGAGACCGTGAAAATTCTTTCTATAAAAGATTTATTTTTTGGGATAGAGGCGGATATAGTTTTTGTTGTTGGCAGGCGTGAAATTATTGAAGTTACACAAAAATTTTTTTCTCTTGGTGCTTTAAAAATTTTAATCACAAATAAAAAATCTGCCGCCTGTGGAAAATTTAATTCTTTTGTTATTTTGCCGGACGATGAAAATTTTGCAACAACAGCTGAAAAAATTATTCGCAGTTTAAAATATTTGATAGACTTGGAAAATTGGGAATTTGAAGATATTTCAAGTTTTTTGGAATCTGCCGGCGAAACTTTGTTTATAATTGGAGAAGCTGAAAATGTTTCGGCTGCCGCAAAGTCTGCATTTTTAAACGCCAATAAAAATAAGTTTAATAAATGTAATGCTGTTTTAATGAATGTTAGCGGCGTACCCGATTCAATTTCGCTGTTTGAGTTGAATGAAGTGATTTTAAAAATTCAAGACAGTATAACTCCTGCGGTTGAATTTCTTTGCGAATTTACCGTTGACGAATCTTTGAAAAATAAAGTTAAAATTATAATTTTAGCAATGCGGTCTGATTAAATGAAGTGGCTAAATCATCAAATAACAACGGGTTTTATAGTTTACGCGGCAACGAATGACGCGCTGGCAGTGGCGGCAAGCATAGCGGGCGCGGTAATTCCGGACAAAATTGAAGGCGCGCCGCCGAAAGAAAGTAAAGCTTACTGGAAATGGCGCAGGAGTCATCGTGCGTTGTCACATTACCCGCCGTTATATATTTTTTTGTTGGCACTCGCGCAGGGCGTCAATTTTTATTTTCAAAATCCAATAGCCGGAATAATTTGCAATATTGTCAGTTATATTTTAATTGGGGCGTTGTTGCATATTGCAGAGGACGGAATTTGCGGCAAAATTCCAATTTTCAGCACGAAAAAAAAGCACGGGCTCAAACTTTTTAAAGTTGGCTCGTGGCAGGAAAATTTTTTTACTTTGCTGATAATTTGCGTTTGTGTAGCGTTCAGTTTCAGAGAAATTTTAAATTTAGAAATTAATTTGAACTCCTTGACTCAAAACGCACAAACATTTAACATTACAGAAATTGGCGAAAAGATAAAAAATATATTTGCCAAATTAAATTTTTAGGAGGGTTTAATTTGAAAAACTATTCTTACGAAACTGAAAAAGTTTGCTCCAAGCAGATTAATTTCAGCGTTGACGACGAGGGCAAACTTCACAACGTTCAATTTGTTGGCGGCTGTCCCGGCAATTTACAGGCTATTGGAAAATTGGTTGAGGGCAAAGACGCCAAAGAAATTTCAGACCTTTTGCGCGGCAATGACTGCAAAGGGCGCGGTACAAGTTGCGCCGACCAATTCTCAAAAGCCATTGACAATATCAACTAGGAAAATCGTCTAAAATAACTTTGCAAATTTTACCTGCGCGAAATTCAGATAGAATTAATCGCGCAGTTTTTTCACTGTCAATTTCGCCGCCGCGCCGAATACAGCCGCGCTTTTTTCCTATCAAATTTAAAATTTCGTGTCCTTCGCCAAGAAGATTTTCGATTTTGTAACGTTCAATTAAACCGGCGGGAAATTTTTTTGCCAAAAATTCCAATAACAAGCAAACAGTTTGTTCAATATCGTAAACTTCGTCGTTAATTGCGTAAGTCCAAGCAAGTTTTAAGGCAACGTCTTTATCTTCAAATTTTGGGTAAAGAATGCCTGGCGTGTCGAGTAAATCTAAGCCGTCGTCGATTTTAATCCACTGTTTGGAGCGCGTAACGGCGGGGCGATTTTCAGCTTTTGCACGATTGACGCCGGCTAATTTATTAATCAGTGAAGATTTTCCAACATTTGGAACGCCGACAATCATTGCGCGGGCTGAACGCGGTTTTGCGCCGAATTTTTCAAGTTTATGAGTTTTGGGCGCGGCAATTTTTTTAGCAGTGGCGATAAGGTTTTTAATTCCTGCGCCGTTCATTGAATTAATTGCAACGGCAGAAATATTTTGACTGCTGAAAAATTTTAGCCACAATTCCAGATTAGCGGCTAAGTCAGATTTATTTAGCGCAATTATTTTAGGTTTATCGCCGAGTAATTCTTGTAGCATAGGATTTTGACTTGAAAGCGGTATTCGTGCGTCAAGCACTTCAATTATTAAATCGACAAGTTTTAAATTTTCGCTGATAAGTTCCCGCGTCTTTTTCATATGACCGGGAAACCATTGAATATCATTCAAAATAAAAAAAACCTCCAGTTTAAGGCAATAGGCAACAGTAAAGAGGCAGTAGTTAAAAAATCTACTGCCTTAATATTAATCACATTTTCAAGGAGAAATTTTAATGGAAGAAATATCACAAATTTTTTTACAGTTTATCAATTCATACGGCTACATAGCGGTAGCAGTTTTAATGGCGATGGAAAACGCCTGCATACCAATTCCGAGTGAATTAATTTTGGGATTTGCGGGCTATTTAATTTTTGCGGAGCAGATGACATTTACCGGCGCACTTACGGCGGGAATGATAGGCGGAATGTTGGGCTCCATTTTTGCGTACGCGGTGGGAAGTACCGGCGGGCGAAAGTTCGTTGACAAGTACGGAAAATATTTTTTTATAAAAAAATCGCACGTCGATTTAGCGCAGCGTTGGTTTGACAAGTACGGTATTCGTGCAGTTTTTTTCAGCAGAATGTTACCGGTTATCAGAACTTTTATTTCATTACCGGCGGGATTTGCCCGGGTAAATTTACCGGCGTTTTTGTTTTACACATTTGCAGGAAGTTTACCGTGGACGGCGTTAATTTTATACGCGGGGATACTTTTGGGCGAAAATTGGAAATATCTTTTGGAAATTGGACACGAGGCAAGCATAGCCTTTGTAATAATCTGCGCGATAATTTTAATTGTTTGGTATTTGCGCCGCCGCCGTTAATTTTCGGATATGTACTTTAAAATTTGTTGTTTATAAATTTCAGTTCCATTTTCTTCCAGATTTACAAAAATAATTTTCATATCGTAATTGGGATAATCATTCAGCCAATCGCCAATGGAATTTATCGCAATATAAGTAGCAAGCGTTGGAGGAAATCTTTTAGCACCGGTTGAAATTGAAGGAAAAGCTACGCTGTGCAAATTATTTTTTCTGGCAAGATTCAAAATTCTCATATAGCATAAAGAAAGTAAAAGCGTATCTTCAACTTTTTCATTGTATCTGGGTCCGACGGTGTGAATAACATATTTTGCGGGAAGATTAAAACCTTCAGTAATTTTTGCCTCAGCGACGTTGCAACTTTTTAAATTTCTGCAAGCCTCTGCAAGTTCCGAACCGGCTGTTTCATTAATCATTTGGCTAAGAGTACTGCCCGTCAAACGAGTATTAACCGAATTAACTATAGCATCAACCGCCAATGCAGTAATATTGCCGGTAAAAATTCTGGCATTTTCAAGGAGACGTTCAATTTTGAAGGGCAAATTTTTAGAATTAAGTTCAAGTAAATTTTTCAGCGGCGTTAAATCTTCAAAAGTTTTTGATTGAACTTGAACACTATCTGCGAATTTTAAAATATTAGAAAATTCTTGTGGATTTTCGCCAAAAATTTCTGCGGTAAATCTGTTCAAAACTTGAATCATTTCGCCGGTTAATCTTTTGCGACACTCAATTTTTAATTCTCTGGGAATTCCGTAAAAAGCCTCTGCAATGCTGCCGGCAATAGCGGCTTGAGTATCAGTATCACCGCCGAGTGATATTGCATTTCTTACGGCGTCTTCAAAATTTTTAGACTCCAAAAAGGCAATAATCGCCTCCGGTACAGATTCTGAACACAAAAACTTTGGATAATATTCCGGGCGTATTTCGTCCAGGGTACGTGATAAATCGTAGCCAAAATTTTGTTCGATAAAATTTTTTATTTTGGTTTTAGGCGCGCCATTTCTTGCAAGAAAAATCGCACTTGCAACGGACGCCGCGCCATTAAATCCTTCTTCGCTGTTGTGACTTACTGACGCAGAAAATTTGGCACAATCTATCGTATCTTCAATAGAATCAAAAAACCAGCCGACGGGCGAAACGCGCATTGCCGCGCCGTTTGTATCGCCGCCGTAAGGTTGAGGATTTTCTGACAGAATCCAATTTTTAAAGCGGCGACTGTAACCTGCGTGCAAATATTTTCTTCCCCAATTTTGTAAACTTCTTTGAAATTCAGTTGTAATAATTACCATATCGTTTGTTTGCAAAGAATGAATATTTAAAAGCACTTCGGCAACCGCAAAAGTTAAAACGCTGTCATCTGTAAAATGGCTGCGATCTTCAAAAAGTTCAAAGTCTTTTGTTTTTATGGCGCGTCGCCTGCCCTCAAAACGCGAACCTATAATATCGCCTAAAATTGCGCCGTACATTTTCTTTATCTCCTTAAAAATTTAAAATTCAACAAATTACACGGATTTTTTCCAAAAAATAAATTTTAAAATTATTTCAGTAACGATAAATTTTGATTTTCCTTAAAAATTCAAATTCAACAAATTGTACGGATTTTTTCCACAGAATAAATTTCAAAATCATTTCAGTAACGATAAATTTTACATTGACAATTTTTTCAAAATGTTTGTTGTAGAATGTCCTGCAACAAATTGAACAAGTTCGACGCGCCCGCCGTAACTTTGAACAATTTTTGCCTCCGGAATTTTATCAACGGTATAATCGCCGCCCTTAACGTAAATATCGGGGCGAATTTCAGAAACTAAATTTTCGGCGGTACGTTCGCCAAAAATTACAACATAATCGACAGCTTTAAGACCGAGCAAAACTTCTGCGCGGTCTTTTTCGTTGTTAATGGGACGATTTTCGCCTTTCAAAATTTTTACTGATTCATCGCTATTCAAGCCGACAATTAAAATATCGCCGAAACTTTTTGCTGTCGTCAAATAGCGGACGTGTCCGACATGAATAATATCAAAACAGCCGTTAGTAAAAACAATTTTCTTGCCGCTCTGTCGAATTTTTTTGCAAGTTTCAACGATTAAATTTCTTTCGATTAACATTTTTCAATAACCTCTGTTGACGAATTGCACGGCGTCCAAAACTTCAATTAATTCTTTGATATTAACAGTACTTGTGCCAAGTTTTCTAACGGCAATTCCGGAGGCATAATTTGCAATTCGCGCAGAAATTACCGGCGTAAATCCCGCAGTTAAACCTAAAATGAAAGTTGCAATGCAAGTATCGCCCGCGCCGGAAACGTCAAAAACTTCACTTCTATTGCTAACCGGAATATGATGAACTGCGCCGCCGCGTTCAAATAAACTCATTCCAGCCTCACCGCGTGTGATTAAAACGCCGTTTGAATTTAATTTGCGCAAAAGTTCACTGCCCGCGCTGATTAACGAAGTCATATCCGTAATATCCCTGCCAACAAAAGTAGCAAGTTCAGAATCATTTTGTTTGACGAATCCAACGCCTTCAAATTCGCCAATATTGTAACGTGAATCAACAATATTTGGAATTTTGCGCTTGCCTGCGAAATTTATTACGAGAGTTTTAACCGCCTTTGTGATTGTATTGGAGCCGTAATCGCTTAAAACAATTCCATCAATATTTGGAAGAATTTTATCAAGTTTAGCGATTAAAGCCGCCTCCAATTTTTTTGAAAGCGGGTCTTTTTCTTCCTTGTCGATACGTACAACTTGCTGATTTACAGTGGCGCGCCCGCCTGCAATTACGCGGGTTTTTGAAATTGTAGGGCGTGTTTTATCTGTAACAATTCCTTCGATATGAATTTTACTGCGTTTCAAAATATTTTTCAGTTCTTCGCCGTAAAAATCATCGCCTACAACGCCAACTGCATAAACATCGCCGCCAAGTTCAGACAAATTTGATACAACATTTGCCGCGCCGCCTGCTACAACTCTTTTTCCAATTTCTTCCAAAACTAAAACCGGTGCCTCACGTGAAACGCGCGCAATTCGCCCATTTAAATAAACGTCAGCTACCATATCGCCAACAACTAAAATTCTTTTGCCGCGAAATTTATTAGCCATTTCTTCAAGTTTTTGCAAAACGCCACCTTCTTTCTAAGGACTAAGGGTTAAAGACTAAAGGCTAGGGGAAATTTTATATAAAAAATATCAAGGATAAAACGGAACAATATCAAGCGCGGTAGATTCATCAAAGCCCGCCGCAATATTTAAATTTTGGACGGCTTGCCCCGCCGCGCCCTTAACCAAATTATCAATCGCCGAAAGTACAATAACTCTATTTGTGCGTTCGTCAATATGCCACGCAATATCGCAGTAATTGGAGCCGCGTACAAATTTAGTTTCCGGATACGCGCCGCGCCCTAAAAGTCTGATAAATTTTTCATTGCCATACATTTTTGAAAAGGCGGCGTCGATAGTTGCAGACGTACAATTTTCTTTAATTTTAGCGTAGCAAGTCGCCAAAATTCCGCGTGACATTGGTACAAGATGGGGCGTGAAGTTCAAAGTAATTTTTTCGCCGCCCAAATTTCCCAAAACTTGTTCAATTTCCGGCGTATGGCGATGATGAGCAACATTGTAAGCTTTAAAATTATCGTAGAGTTCAGGGAAATGGTTGCCGAGTTTTGGACTTCTGCCCGCGCCTGAAACGCCGCTTTTTGCGTCGATAATTATTGATTCAAAGTCAATCAATTTATGGCGAACGAGTGGAGCAAGTGCCAAAATTGAGGCGGTAGTAAAACAACCGGCATTACCAATAATTTTTGCGGTACGAATATCTTCGCGGTAAATTTCTGCCAAGCCGTAAACTCTGGAGGCATTTTTGTGCGTGTGTTTTACGCCGTACCATTGCTCATAAATTTCTGTGTCGTCAAAACGATAATCTGCGCCTAAATCGATTATTCGCACCGGAAAAACTTCAAGCATTTTTCCAACGTCCATTGCGTGTCCGTGTGGCAGGGCGATAAATATAAAATCGCTGTCCATTCCAATTTCTTGAATATCCTGCAAACTTTCCAGCGTCAAATTATAAATCCCGTTCAAATGCGGGTAAAGTTCAGAAATTTTTTTTCCGGTGTGACTTTCTGAAGTTATGTGAACAATTTCAACTTCCGGATGGCGGTACAAAATTGAAAGTAATTCTGCGCCCGCGTAGCCTGTCGCACCAATTACACTTACTTTTAACAAATTTTTCTCTCCTTTAACAAAAATTGTTACGCTATGATAACAAAATTTCGCGCAGGTTTCAACTTTTAGGTTATGGCTTTGCCCAATAAAAAATACGCAGTCAATACTGCGTAATAAAAAAAATTTCGACAATTATCTTTCTTCCCTTTCTTTTTTTTGCTTTAAATGTAACCCTATAGAAAATGTTTCTATAAATTGCTCAGCCAAGTTGAGTTGCTCGGGCTTAAGACCTTCAAGATTGGTAACAATTTTTGCCATTGGATTAGCAGCTCCCAATAAAATAAAATCCGTTGTTACATTTAAAGCTTTGGCAATGTTAATAATGGTATTTGATGTCATACTCTTCTTGCCGGTTTCAATTTCAAACAAAAAATGTGAAGAAATTCCCGCCTCTTCTGCAAGTCTATCTCTAGTTTTGCCTTGAGTTTCACGAAGAACTCTAATTCGGTTACCAATAGCTATATTTAAATTTTTCTTTTCCATACCAGCACATCCTTTATTACTTTTAATAATAAAGTAATGTTTTTTAAATTCGTACAATCTATAGTTATTATAAAGATTGACAAATTTTATCTATGGATATAAAATAATTAAAATTTATTTATAACCCCCCTAAATAGAATGTAAGTATTGGAGTTTGTGATTTTAAATTATGTAGAGAGTAAAGCATCATGTTAAACAAAAAATTTATCCATTCAAAATTAATTTTAATGGTAGCGATTGTTATATTTTTTGTAACAAAAATATCATTGACATTTGCTAAGGCACAGCTTTTTGAGGCTGATGGCGATGTAGTAATGGGAAATATCGGAATAGAAAACGTAGAAATTGCATATGAAAAAGCAAAAGAAAAGGCTCTCCGCAGTGCAAGTGAGCAAGCGTTATTATTGAGTCAATGTCTGAAATGAAAAACAATACTTTGACGCGAGATCAAATACGAGTTTTTTCTTCCAGTATTTTAAGAGTCGAAGATTCTAAAATGTCTACTGAACCCGTGCCGAATGTTCCGGAAGTTATTAGATATAAATGTCATGTTAAAGTTTGGATAGATCCTGATGAATTTTTAAGAAAATTCGGTAGTGTCACTATGGAAAAAGCCGAAGATCAAGTAAGACTGAATAAAGATCAAGAGATTTACAGAGAAAAAAATGAAAATGAAATTGTAGATTTACGCGAACAATACAAAAAAACCAATGACGATAACAAACGAAAAGAAATAGTTTCCGCAATTAAACGTAATGAAACAAAAGTTACTGCCTCACAAATATATCAACGTGGAGTTGAATCTTACAATAGAGGCGATTTAGCTGATGCAATAAAATTTTATAATCAGTCAATTTCAATGAATGAAAAATATTCTGCTCCATGGACAGGGCTTGGCTGGATTTATAATGATCAAGAACAATATGCAAAGGCTATTGAATGTTTCCAAAAATCAATAGAAATTTATTCTGATTTTGCAGTTCCTTACAACGGTTTATCCTATGCTTACAACTTCAGCAAAGACTACAATAAAGCTATTGAATACGGCAATAAAGCAATTCAATTTGATCCCAAATACGCGGCGGCGTGGAATAATATCGGATTTGCTTACAACAATTTAGGTAACTATGGTAAAGCTATTGAATATTACAACAAGGCAATTTCAATAGCTCCGAATGACGAAGTACCTTTGGCAAATATCGGCAATGTTTATTACAAACAAGAAAATTTTGATAAGGCAATGGAATATTATAAAAAGTCGATAAATGTAAATGCTAATCATTCAAGCGTATGGTACAACTTAGGCAATATATATGGGCAAAAGGGCGATATTGATAAAGCCATTGAAAGTTACAAAAAAGCAACTTCGCTTGATTCTCAAAATGCACGCGCTTGGAATATGCTGGGACATTTGCACAACAAAAAGCAAAATTTTGAAGACGCTCAAAGATGCTTTAAAAAAGCACTCAAAATCAATCCCAATAGTGCGTCGGCTTGGGCTGGTTTAGGATTTGCAAGTGACGGCTTGGGAGATTACGGCAGTTCTTATGAGGCGTACAAAAAGGCAGTAGAGCTTGAACCGAGCAATGAAAATTACAAAAAGAATTTAGTTACTGTCCAACAAAAAAGAGGCTAAAGAATTTATAACTATAAAATTATGATTAGAGGTATTATTCATGAACAAAAAATCTTTTGGGCAAAAGTCAAGGTACAAGCGATTGACACTTGCTTTGACAATAGCGGGCAGTATTGGATATTTACTGATGCCGTCAAGTATTGTATCTGCTGCCGGACAATTTGGTTATGACGACGAAGAGTTTCCTCCACAATATCTTGATATGGATCAATTCGTTATTACGGCAGATCGCACGCCTGTAAATAAATGGACAACGCCTGCGAACGTAATAACCATTACAGATAAAGATATTGAGGCAAATCACTATCAAACTTTGGCAGAGGCTTTAAACCATGTCAACGGAATAATAGTGCCCGTCGCCTCAAATATTCCTGTAATAAATGGGCTTGAAAAAGTTTTAATACTGATAGATGGACATCAACTTTATAATGACGGAATAGATAACCGTGATACAGTTGAACTTTCTGCAATACCTTCGATGAAAAATATCAAGCGCATTGAAATTGTTAAAGGCGGAGGTTCTGCGCTTTACGGCAGTGATGCTGTTACAGGTATTATCAATATCATCACCAAAAAAGGCGAACACAACGAAACAACATTAGATGTCAATACTGGTTTATGGCGTCAACATAATTATGAAATAACCAATCAAGGAATAAATGGAGATTTTTCTTGGTTTTTTACCGGTGGAATACATGAGAGTCATCCTTTTCATTATCCCGGTAATGTTTCACGCATTAACAATCTTGAAGCTCGCGAAAGTGATCGTAATGACAAAACCTTTACCGCCAGATTTGATTATAAATTCGACGACAGAAATTCACTGATACTTAGCGGCGCATACATTGATCACAAATATAATGGCGTTCAAACATATTCTCCGCCTAATCGTTATAAATCAATGTCGTGCAATAATATTTTATTAGTATATAACTTTAAAGAAAATTCTCAAACGCCCGGTTGGTTACGTTATTTTAATGACGCTAAATTCAGAGACGGTTATGATGACGATCGTGATCGTGATCGTGATACAGCTGAAGATATGCATCAATCCGACGAAGGAATTTCTAAATTCCGTGTACAAGGTGTAGATTATCAAAATAGCTGGATACTTGGACAAAATAAAATTGTTACCGGAGCTGAATGGCACCAAACAAGTTTAACGCATTGGTCTTGGGACTATGAAAATAAAAAAATATCTAATACAGCGTTTTATTTACAAGATATAATAAGTTTGGGAAAACAATGGAAAATAATTCCTGGTTTACGTTATGATCATAATGGTGAATTTGGGAATCAAGTATCCCCTAAATTTGCGGTAAATTATAGGATGGATGATTCTACAAAAATCTATACTTCATGGGGACGTGTTTATAAAGCTCCTACGCCTTATCAGTTATACGCGGCTTTTAAAGGCAGTAACAATTTAAGCCCTGAAAAAGGACATACAGCAATTTTCGGCGTTGAACATGATTTTGGTGAAAAATCCAGTATGAATTTCAATTTATTCTATGCTGATCTGAATGATGCAATAGATACTAAAGACAATAAATACCAAAATATTAAAAATGAAAAATCCCGTGGCTTTGAAGCAAACTTTAAACAAAAAATTGATGATAACTGGAGTTATGACATAGGTTTTACCTATACTAAGGTAGATATTGATGATTTTACGCCTAATAGAAAATTCACACAACCAAGAAAAACCTACAGTGTCGGTATCCATTATGATCATGGGATTTGGCAATCTAATTTACTCGGAATTATGGGGCATGGTGGTTTTGATTCTAAGTTCCATACTGCAACAAAATATGCGGTATTAGATTTTAATGTAAATTGCAAAGTACATGATAACGCAAAGATTTATTTAAAATTCAATAATCTCACGAATGAAAAATATTCGTTTTATGGTGTAGACAGCACAACAAGAGCTTTCATTTCGCCGGGACGTTCATTTATTGCCGGTGCGGAGTTTAAATTCTAATGACAAATATTAAATTTTAATAAATTTATGTTTGTGATTTTTATAATGGCATCCGTTTCATATGAATAGAGGGGAGGTGATAGCTATGAAAAAGATATTAGCAGTAGCGGCAATTTGCGCGGGTGTACTTGCATTTGCAAATACTAATTTTGCACAAGCGGCAGATCAGCAAGCCGGAAATGTTGCGTCCATTACTCAAAATACTGATACTGATACGCAACAATTCAGCACCGAATACAAAGAAGACAAAGATTAAACTGAGTCACAGCCGCAACTAAGCGGTGAAAACCTTTAAAATCTGCGGATAAATGTCCGTAGATTTTTTAGTTTGCAAACAAAAAAGACTAAGGAAAAATCCCTAGTCCCTAGCCATTATTTTCTAGTCCCTAAAATCAGAACATCATATTAACCAAATTACCGATATTTGAAATCATAGTCATATTAATCATAGATTTACCGGTATAAAGCGCGGCGGCGTCGAGTTGGTTACCGAGCATAGATTTTGCACTTGGGAAAAGGTTATTTCTTTGTCCGTTAGCTGTATCGACGTGACTTTCAGCTTTATCAGCGAGCCCATCTTTGCCGAGAATTCTTGAGACTTTGTCGGGATTATTAGCGATAGTGTCAGCAAGTTTTTCTTCGTCGATTGAAAGTGTGCCGTCTTTGCCGACGTTAATTCCGATTGATTCATAAAGTGAAGAACGATAAGTAGTATCGCCAAACATTGACGCCATTCTTTCGACGCGCCCGGAAACTGCGGAGTTATCTTGCAAAAAGTTCAGTGAATCGTTGTAGTTGCCGATAAATTCTTTTACGGCGTCAAGGGCACTTTGCATTTCTTTGCTATAAGTTGTTTTCATAACGGTTGCGCCGTTTTTGTCTTTAACAACGTTACCATCTTTGTCAGTTTCGGCGGATTTTGTAATTGGATTTTCGCCAACATTACTGAAATCAAAATTTTTAATATTTGATGCAGATTTTTTGAGTGCAGACATATTGCTGTCAAATTCAGCGTAGAAAGTATCTTTTGCCTCGTTGTAACTGTCAACAACGGCGGCGGCGTTTTGTTTAATTTCGGTTAAAGCACCAAGGTTACTTGCGGCATTAGATTGAAAAGAGCTATAGTTACTCCAAAGTGAGTTTATGGAATTTTGACGTTGAGACGCGGTATTATTGAAAAGATACGAATAATTCGCCGCGCCCAGCATATTGGAAATATTGCTAGCCATTTTAAACCACCCTTCCTTGAAAAAAATCCTTTACTAATTTAAAGTATTTTATATTAATAATTCGTCAATTTCAACCGTTATATTAAATTATTTTTTTGCTGTAAATTTTAGATCGCACGTTGTATAATTATCAAAATTTTTATGGGAGTTTTGAAATTGGAAAAACTTTTGAAGTTAAAGAAAAAAGTACTGGGCGAATTTGCAGAAAATTTTAACCGCGTTGAGGAAATTTCAGAAATAAATACATTGAAAGTTTTAAATGCAATGAGGGAGCTAAAAATTTCTGACGCACATTTTAAAACTTCGACGGGCTATGCTTACGGCGATATTGGCAGGGAAAAACTTGACGAACTTTTTGCCAAAATTTTTAAAGCAGAATCTGCACTTGTACGAACGCAATTTGTTAGCGGAACTCACGCGCTTGCAACGGTTTTATTTGGGATTTTGCGCCCGAATGACGAATTAATTTCGATAACCGGAGAGCCATATGATACAATGCAAACTGTCATTGGCTGGAAAAATCCTGCGCGCGGCAGTTTAAAAGAATTTGGCGTAAATTACAAAGAAATTGCTTTACAAAATGGCAAAGTCGATTTAGCCGCAATAAAAAATTCTGTTACGGCAAAAACTAAAATTGCGCTGATTCAACGTTCACGCGGCTATTCAATGCGCGAGCCACTTACAATTTCTGAAATTGAAAAAATCTGCGCGACGGTTAAAGCGGTAAATCCAAAATGCGTAACTTTCATTGATAATTGTTACGGCGAATTTGTCGAAACTTGCGAGCCGGTGGAAATTGGCGCGGATATTTGCGCGGGCAGTTTGATAAAAAATATTGGTGGCGGGCTTGCTCCAACGGGCGGCTATATAGTCGGAAAAAGTGAACTTGTCGAACTTTCAGCTTACAGATTAACCGCGCCGGGTATGGGAAATGAATTGGGCGCAAGTTTAGGGACGCCGCGCCTTTTGTATCAAGGATTATTTTTGGCTCCGCACGTTACGGCGCAAGCGGTTAAATCTGCAATTTTTGCCGCGGGAATTTTTTCAAGTTTAGGTTATAAAATTTCGCCTTTGCCGAATGAAAAGCGCAGTGATATTATTCAAGCTATAGAATTAAAAACTGCCGAAAATCTGATAAAATTCTGTCGCGCAGTTCAAAGTTTTTCGCCGGTAGATTCATTCGCCGCGCCGGAGCCGTGGGATATGCCCGGCTACGAAGATAAAATTATTATGGCGGCAGGAACTTTTGTACAGGGCGCGTCAATCGAACTTAGCGCAGATGGTCCACTTAGAGAACCTTACACAGTTTTTTTGCAGGGCGGTTTAACTTTTGAACATTCTGCTATTGCAATTTTGAACGCGGCAGAAATTATTTCAAGGGAGTGAATTTAATGGACTTCAATCTTTCAGAAAA
>FLNY01003138.1_pt1 | contig 33621 bp, 28 predicted proteins | sample 1140381 | NCBI WGS metagenome assembly FLNY01 (sample SAMEA3878172, study PRJEB12797) | bioreactor metagenome | biome: Moose rumen | place: Sweden | collected 2011-10 | reverse complement strand
CGAACAAAGGACTGGATAAAATTATTTCAATGCCACTGAATACTATTTCACCGCCACTGAATACTATTTCACCGCCACTGAATACTATTTCAATGCCACTGAAATAATTTTATAATGTAGTTCAATCCGTGGTTCTTTCTTACTTGAGAAAGTTGAATATTTTACCGTCGCTGAAATAGTTCATGCGGGCCCGTGTGAGCAAAAAAAAGTGCCAAACTTGTTGGCGTTACGAGATTTTTTCGTAACTTTGCAGCAAATATTACTTTGAACCTGACATGAAAAAGCTAATTGCACTCGTGGCGCTCGCGCTCATCATTGCGGCCGGCGTCGCCCAGACACAACAGCAGCAGAAGAAATTCTCGCTCTACGGTGTGGGCTTCTACAACCTCGAGAACCTGTTCGACACATGCCACGACGTCGGCCACAACGATTATCAGTATCTGCCCGACGGCCAGTACAAATGGAACGGACTGAAATACACGCACAAGCTGCGCAACATGGCGCGTGTGCTCGCCGAGATGGGCACCGACCGCCTGCCTGGCGTGGGCTGCGCCATGATTGGTGTCAGCGAGGTGGAAAATGCCAAGTGCCTCGAGGACCTCTGCAATCAGGAACCGCTGAAGGCCCGCGATTTTCAGTTCTGCCACATCGAGGGGCCGGACCAGCGCGGTGTCGACTGTGCCCTGCTGTATAATCCGAAGATGTTTCAGGTGCGTGATGTGAAACTCGTACCTTATATATATGTCAAGCCAGAGGATTCGCTGCGCGCCACGCGCGGATTCCTGACCGTCAGCGGCACGCTGGCCGGCGAGCACGTCACGGTGATTGTCAACCACCTGCCGTCGCGCTTTGCCGGTTCGTTCTATCGCGAGGAGGGCGGACGCCAGATCCGTCTGGTCAAGGACTCGCTGCTCAAGGACGACCCCAACGTGAAGCTCTTCATCATGGGCGACATGAACGACGACCCGCAGGATAAGTCGATGGCCCAGGCACTGGGAGCCAAGCGAAAGATGAAGGACGTCGAGCAGGACGGACTGTGGAATCCATGGTGGGACGTGCTCGCATCGGGCACAGGCACCCTGCAGTATGACGGCCGCTGGAATCTTTTCGACCAGATCATCCTCTCACGCTCGTTGCTCGACGTGAAGGGCAAGAAGGATTATTCGGGCCTGACCTACTGGAACCATCAGATTTTCCGTCGCGACTATCTTTTCCAACGCGAGGGCAAATATAAGGGCAACACACTGCGCACCCACGCCGGCGGCGCTTGGCTCGACGGCTACAGCGATCACCTGCCGACGGTGGTTTATATCATAAAGGAACAAAAGTGATTAACTCATGACAATTATTGGAATCGCAGGCGGAACGGGTTCTGGAAAGACCACCGTCGTGAAGAAAATTGCCAAGGCACTGCCGCCTCATTGTGCCGCCGTGGTGCCCCTTGACTCGTATTATAACGACACTACGGGTATGACCGACGAGGAGCGTAGTGCCATCAACTTTGACCATCCTGACGCCTTCGACTGGCGATTGCTCACCGAGCACATCCGCAAGCTGAAGGCCGGCGAGGCCGTCGAACAGCCCACCTATTCTTACATCATCTCCAACCGTCTGCCGGAGACCATCCACGTGGAGCCCAAGCCCGTCATCATCATCGAGGGCATCATGGCGTTGCACCACAAGAAGCTGCGTGACATGATGGACCTGAAAATTTTCGTCGATACCGATGCCGATGTGCGACTGATCCGCAACATCCGCCGCGACGTGGTTGAGCGTGGCCGTACGGTCGACATGGTGCTTGACCGCTACGAGAAGGTGCTCAAGCCCATGCACGAGCAATTCATCGAGCCCACCAAGAAGTTTGCCGACCTCATCATCCCCTCGGGTGGTGAAAACAAGACCGGCATACATATCCTGAAGACTTATATCGAAGGCATCGTCACGGGTGTCTGACCTCAATTCTATAGAGCTCCTTCCTACGGAGGGAAGCTCTATGGAAAACTTTGGAAAATTTCGGACAAACGTCCTCTGCCCGGCATGAGAAGCGGTGCTTTTCAGGTCAAGAAACGCCGCTTTTCAACTCAAGAAGCGGCACTTCTCGCATTGAAAAGCACCGCTTCTTTTTCTTTCTGTAAGTAATTTATTGAAATACAGATGGTTGTAAATTCTTAACAATTAGTTCAGAATTTTATTTACAAATGATGCGCGTTTCAGCTTCTTTCGGCTCAGTCTGAAAAGCCAGTTGTGGAAACCGTAGAAACTCCCCTCCTAGGAGGGGAGTTGTGTATTCTCTACTACAACGGACTTTTCGGACAGTACCCTTCTTTTCTTGTCATTCCTCCGGTGCTTCTTCCACTGCTTCGACGGGTTCCTCCTCGGCGGTCAGCATGGCCTTCTGACTGGCCCGTCTCAGACTGTAGAACACCAGGGCGAATATGATTTCCGTGACACCGAGCAGCAACAGGCTCCAGCCGAGAATGATGATGGGCAGGGCGGCGCTCTCCATTGGCTTGAGCATGACAACGATGCCGGCCAGAAGGATGACGGTGGGCAGCAGCCAATAGCCGAAGCCCACGCGGCCGTAGGTTCGTGCGGCCACGAGGTTCATGTAGAGATTGAGTGCGGCGAGGATGAGCAGGCCGGCCACGAGATACATCTGCAGACGAATGAACGTCTCGGGCATCAGGGCCAGGATGGCACCGAGAACCAGCGAACCGAGACCCACGACGGGGAAGACACTGCGCGAGTCGACGATGGTGGTCTGGCCGGTGCCGGCGTCGTAGGCCGTGAAGACGGGCTCGCGCCTCCGCTCATAGAGCCATGTGACGAGCGAGACGATGCCCGCCACGAGAAACAGGATGCCGATGGCGATGGTGAGCCCCGACAGCGTGTGGTCGGGATACTTGATAAGCAAGGCGCCCACGATGAGGGCTGCCAGTGCTCGAAGGATGGAATTGCGGATGATGTTCATGATTCTGTTCCTTTAGTTTCCTTTATGGTGCAAAAGTACAAAAAATATTTTGTAATATGTGCTTTTTCTTGTAATTTTGTGGTCTCAAAGACAGAAAATTATGACGACGCTATATTTAGTCAGACATGGTGAGACGGTGGATAATGCCCGTCAGGTGATGCAAGGACAGACGCAAGGTCAACTGAATGACGAGGGTTTCCGGCAGGCTCGCGAACTGAGCGAAAGATTGTCAGGCGAACATTTCGATGCGGTCGTGGCCAGCGACCTCAACCGTGCTGTTCAGACGGCGCGCATCATTGCCGAGTCACATGGGCTGCCCGTTGTCACCTCGCCACTGCTTCGCGAGCGCGACTGGGGCGATTTCACCGGTCGGTTCATTCCTGACCTCAAGGGCGAGGTCTGGCCTGACAATGTGGAGACGCTCGATGCAATGCTCCAGCGGGCCCGTCTTTTTCTCGACTTTCTTCGTTCGTCCTATCCTGAACGGCGGGTGCTGGCCGTGGGACATGGCATCATCAACAAGGCCATTCAGAGCGTCTTCTTTGAACGGCCTATGAACCAGATAGAGAAAATGAAAAATGCCGAGGTGAGAATCCTCGGCATTTGAAAGCTGATTTCCTGCAATTCCGTTTTTTTTCAGTTAGCGACGTGAGCCTCCGAAGTTGCCGTGGCTGTTAGAACGGCTGCTGCCCGAGGCGCTGCTACTGCTGTGGCTCGAACCCGACGAACGGGTGGAGGCGGAGCGCATGCTGCCGGCGCTGCTGCTTGAGGAACGGCTGCCGCCGAATGAACCTACTGACGAGCTCCTGTTCTGCTGAGGCTGAGCCGACATACGATCGGAGCTGACGCTTGATCGCTGCTGCACCTGAGGAGCGGTCGGACGCTGCTGCACCTGAGGCGTCGTTGAGCGCTGCTGCACCTGAGGCGTTGCCGGGCGCATGTTGTTGGGCGTCACCTGACGGTCGGTGTTGCTTGACGAGCTGCGGTTGCTGCCAAATCCGCCCTGCGAGCCTCCCGAGCGGAAGCCGCCGTTGTTGTCCATCTGGCCGTTGTTACCCGTCTGGCCGCCGTTGTTGCGACCATTATTCATTGAGCCGTTATGGCCGGACTGCTGACCACGACCGAAGTCGTTGCCTTGAGTGTGACGGGTGGAGCTGCCACCAGCCACGCGTCCACCGCGATAGTCACCGCGATCGTAGCCGTTGCGCATGCCGAAATGGTTGTCACGGTTGTGATCGGCAGGACGGTAGAAGTCACGGCGTCCCTCGTAGAAGCTGCGCCCGCCGTTCATCCTCCAACTGTGGCCGCCACGATACGATGCGTAGAAGTGAGGCCGGCCGAAGTAGAAGTAGTCGCGATGCGGATAGCGGGCGTAGACACCGAAGTGCCAATAGCCTGCGTCCCAGTAGAGCGGACGATAGAAGTAGGTGGCTGCGCGGAACATGTCCCACTGCCATGAGAACAGGATGTAACTCAGGTCAAGATTGCGACGCTCCCAGTAAGGGCCGTAGACGTCGTAGCGGCTGGTGACACCCATCAGGTAGTCGAGATTTATTTCGTAGGCGGCCTCATACTGAGCGTCAGTCAGGTTCAGCTCGTAAGCCATCTTGTCGGTCAGGAAGAGTGCCTCGTTGCGTGCCTGCTCGTAGGACATGGCACTGGCCGATGCTGCAAAGGTCAGCAGGGCGATCAGGGTAAACATCATCTTCTTCATAATTGTAGTCTTTAAAAGGGTTAGACATTCACTATTATTTGTTTCTGATGCAAAGGTACATACAAAAAATGAGTTAAAAAAAGGATTTTCCCTAAATAAATAGGGGAAAATCCCTATGGTTTCAAAAATATTTTGTATCTTTGCAGCGTTATATCAATAAGATGAACAAAACAAAGTGCCTCATTACAACCATCTGTCTGGCCTGTGCGCTGGGCGTGCAAGCACAAGTGGAGGTTCGGAGCGAGGCACAAGTGACGGCGGCCTCGGGCGACCATGCCCCTTTGTGGCTTAATGCCAACAAGTATGGGCTGAGTTCTCTTGACACGAACTATGGCTACCTTCGCGTAGGTGCTTTCCGTCCCGTTGAAAGTGATTCAGCACGTCGATGGAGTGTCGGCTATGGTGCTGACGTGGCTTTGGGCTACAACATGCAGACGCCCATGGTGGCGCAGCAGGCCTTTGTCGAAGCCCGATGGATGAAAGTCCATCTGACCGTAGGCAGCAAGGAACAGCCGGTGGAACTGAAAAATCAGCTGTTGAGCACCGGTGCTCAGACGCTGGGTGTCAACGCCCATCCGGTTCCGAGTGTGCGGTTGTCACTGCCTGACTATTGGGACATTCCCGGACTAAACGGATGGCTGGGCATCAAAGGACATTTGGCCTACGGCTTGCAGACCGACGACCAGTGGCAGAAGGATTTCACGCATGAGCAGTCGAAGTACACCACTCATACGCGTATCCACACGAAAGCCGGTTATATGCGCATCGGAAAGGAGCAACGCCCCCTGACAGTAGAGCTCGGTTTGGAGGTGGGATGTCAATACGGCGGAAAGTCGTATGTCTATGACGGCAACATCGGCGAAATGGTGACATGGAAGAACAATTCAGGTTTGAAGGGAGCTTGGCATGCGTTGATTCCCAGTGGCTATGAGGCCAATGAGGCCGACATCATCTACAAGAATGCTGACGGCAACCATCTGGGAAGTATGGTGGGGCGCGTGAATCTCGACTATCCGTCGTGGGGTGTGTCGGCCTATGTCGACCATTTCTTTGAGGATCATTCGCAAATATTCTTCTATGCCAACGATGGCTACGGAGAAGGCGATGAATGGGACACCAAGGTCCACCACCACTACTTCGTCTATGACATTCGCGACGCTATGTGGGGACTGGAACTGAAACTCAAGAAGATCAAGTGGCTGAACTCGGTCGTGGCTGAATACATCTATACGAAATACCAAAGCGGTCCCATCTATCACGACCATACCCCGAATATCTCCGACCAGATTTCGGGTAACGATAACTACTACAACCATTCGGTGTTCACAGGGTGGCAGCATTGGGGACAGGTCATCGGTAATCCGCTCTATCGGTCGCCGATATACAACGACAACGGCCTGATTATGGTGATGGACAACCGCTTTTGGGCTTTCCATCTGGCAGCAGCGGGACAGCCGTTCCCCTGGCTCGGATACAGATTGCTGATGACGTGGCAGGAAGGCTTTGGAACTTACGACTATCCATTGCCGTCGCCACAACGGAATAGAAGCCTGCTGGCCGAGGTGGAATACGCACCACAACGCCATCCGCTCCTGAAGAGATGGTCCTTGAGGTGTGCGGTAGGCATGGACAGAGGGCAGTTGTTAGGTGATAACTTTGGTTGCCAACTGACGATTGGTCGACGCCTCTTTATCAAAGAATAATTGAAAGGAACAAGAATATGAAGAAAACTGTGATTTCGGTCATCTTTGCTGCTTCAGCTGTTTTGCTGGGAGCATGTAGCGATTTTGAAGCCTCCGACAACGGTAGCTTGGACGGCTATTGGCAGATGACAAATATCGATACATTGGCGACAGGATGCTCCGGCAATGTACAAGAGCGAATGATATTCTGGTCTGTACAAGGAGGACTGATTGAACTCAGTGACCATCGCACGGAATTCTCTGCCGATGAATATCGCGCACCCTCCATTGTCTACAGGTTTGAGCGGTCGGCTGATGTGCTGACGCTGCTTGGCGAGCCAAAGCCGAGGAAAAAGAACAGGGTCAAGGGTGACAGCGATTTTGCCAGCTATGCCGAATGCAGCTCCTATGGATTGAGCGATGAGGGCGATGTCTTACAGATTCTTCGCCTTGAAGACAAGAAGATGACGCTTCAGTCCGAGTACTTCCGGATGTATTTCCGTAAGTATTAAGCACAGAACGAATTATTTCACCGAATAAATAAACGCCGACTGGTCGTGGAAATATATGGTCCACATCCAGTCGGCGCTTTATGGTTAACTTATACTGATTTATTTGGGTCAGTCCGAAAAGCCAGTTGTGGAACCCCCAGGCACTCCCCTCCTTGGAAAGCTATATAGTCACTGCTACAACCGGCTTTTCTGACTGAGCCATTTATTTGTCAAGAACGTCATAGACTGAGTTGTTGCTCTTGTATTCGGGCACAATCTCCTTCATTTTGGCAACAGTTTGCATGTCGTCGAACGATTTGCTGATTTCTTTCAGTTCGTCGATGTCGTGACAGACGTCCGCATAGTCATATTCGCGAACGTTGGCGATGCGTATCTTCTCGTGGAAAGAGGGCTTGGTGGTCTCTTTCTCGTTGAGCATTTCCTCATAAAGCTTTTCGCCGGGACGCAAACCGGTGAACTTAATCTCAATGTCCGTCGCACCACTAAGCAAAATCATTCTCTTAGCCAAGTCGGCAATCTTGACTGGCTGCCCCATGTCGAACACGAAAATTTCTCCACCGTTGCCCTTCGTACCTGCCTCAAGAACCAACTTGCAGGCCTCAGGGATAAGCATGAAGAAGCGGATGATGTTCGGGTCGGTCACCGTGATGGGACCACCGTTCTTGATTTGTTCCTTAAATAAAGGAATGACAGAGCCGTTTGAGCCGAGCACGTTGCCAAAACGGGTGGTGACGAACTGCGTATGTCCTTTAATCTTTTTGTCTTTGATAGCTTTGTCGAGGCTCTGCACATATATTTCGCAGATGCGCTTCGAACAACCCATCACGTTTGTGGGATTGACAGCCTTGTCAGTAGAAATCATGACAAACTTCTTCACATCGTACTTCACGGCCAAATCTGCAATAACACGAGTGCCCACAATGTTGTTGCGAACGCTTTCCGAAGGATTGTCCTCCATCATTGGCACGTGTTTATAGGCAGCGGCATGGAAAACGTAGTTGGGCCTGTATTTCTGGAAAATGGACTCCATGAAGTCTTGCTCGCAGATGCTGGCCACAATCGTGTGAGCCTTAATGCCGGGCCATTGCTCATCCATCATCAGCCGGATGTCGTGCTGCGGGGTTTCAGCTTGATCGATAAGCACCAGTTCCGATGGGTTATAGACAGCAACCTGGCGCACCATCTCGCTGCCGATACTGCCGGCAGAGCCAGTAATCATGATACATTGTCCTGTCAGTTGGGCGCCCACCGACTCCATGTCGACCGATATTTCATCGCGTGGCAGCAAGTCCTCAATGCTGATTTCCTTGAGTTGCGGGGCCTTAAACGAAACCTGAGTGTCATCGATTTCCTTTTCACTCTGTGTGATGTAGATGTGGATGCCAGCTTTGATGAGCTCATCTTGGAGGGCCTGATTGTTGCGGAATTCTCCCAGTCGATAGGGTGAAACAATGAGAGCCTCGATGCGTTCAGCTTTCAGGCGGCTGACCAATTGATCGTTAACCATCCTGACTTGGACGCCCATCAGCATGTGGTGGTCCATCTCTTTTTCAACGGTGGTGAAGCCTTTCAGTTGGAAACGCATAGGTTTCTCGTTGCGGATATGCTTGGCTATGGCAATGCCGTCGTTCTTCACACCGAAGATATAGGTGCGCTTGGCCCGTTCGCGAGCAAAGACAACATCGTAGAAGATTTTCATGGAGATGCGCAAAATCCAAAGTGCGAACGTGCCAAGGATGAATGCTCCGAAAATCTGAATCCCCGAAATTGGTAATTGCCGGCCAGAGAGTATCCATGTAATCCATGAGAGCACCGAACCGAAAGTCATTGCAAAGCCAACCTGACGCAAGTCGACGAACGATGAGTAGCGCAAGATGCCTGAATACGTGCGGAACAGACGGAAACCGATATTGTAGAAGAGGAGATAAAGCAGAATGGTAAGTATGACGATTCCCAATCCGTGTACAGAACGATGAGTGTTATCATACAGCAGGTACATGAATAGGAATGAGCAGGATACTGAGACATTGTCAATTAGCAATACGCCCCAGAACGGTAATGCCCTGCGCGTGAAATACCATTTTGCGATGCTGTCAATATAACTCATTTTTCCCCTGCAATTTGAATGGTGTTTGTGCTATCGGCTGCAAAGATACGAAAAAATTCTGATATTGCAGCGTTTTGGTTACATTTTTTTCTTCTCAAGCAGTTTATATTGATTGACAGCTTGGCAAACGAGCATGGCTTCGTCGTCGGTCATCACAGGACTTATGGGTAAACTGAGTTCACTGGCATGGATGTGCTCAGTGACGGGCAACTGCATGTCAGCCCATTCAGCGTAGCATCTCTGCCTGTGTGGTGGAATAGGGTAGTGGATGAGCGTCTCGATACTCTGTTGGCTGAGCACGGCTTGGAGATTGTCGCGACAGCTGCAGAGGATGGGGAAGATGTGGTAGACGTTCTGCTCGTCAGTCATCCTTGTAGGCAGTGCAATCAGCGGGCTCTCGAGATGATCGTAGTAGAGGGCCGCAATCTGTTGACGCCGTCGGTTGTCATCGTCCAGATGACGCAACTTGACCCGCAGAATCGCTGCCTGCAATTCGTCGAGCCGGCTGTTGCGTCCTTTATAATCGAAGACGTACTTGCGGCTGGAACCATAATTTCCCAGTGAGCGGACGACGCTGGCAAGCAGCTCGTCGTCGGTGGTCACGGCACCGCCGTCGCCCAGCGCCCCAAGGTTCTTGCCGGGGTAGAAACTATGGCCTGCAGCATCGCCGAGTGAGCCGGTGCGCCGTCGGCCGAAGCTGCAGCCGTGCGCCTGGGCATTGTCTTCCACCAGCTTTAGTCCATATTGTCGGCATAGTTCGCCGATGTGCTCAGTGTAGGCGCATCGGCCATAGAGATGAACAATGAGAATGGAGCGTGTTCTGGCAGTTATAGCCTGCTCGACGAGACGGTCGTCAATCTCGAGCGTGTCGGGGCGCGGCTCTACGAGCACCGGTATCAGCCCGTTTTCAGTGATGGCCAGAATTGTGGCGATATAGGTGTTGGCCGGCACGATGACCTCATCGCCGGGCTGCATGACGCCCATTTCGATATAGGCCCTGTAGATGAGGGTGAGTGCGTCGAGCCCGTTGCCCACGCCAATGCAGTGGCGCATGCCGATGTATTGGGCATATTCCTCCTCGAACTCATGGCATTCACGACCTTGCAGATACCATCCCGAGTCGACCACGCGCCTCGAGGCCTCCAGGATTTCGTCCCGATACTTGTCGTTGATTGCCTGTAGGTTGAGGAATCTGACCACCATAATATAGATAATAAGGTATAACTGAAATGTGACGTTCTTCTTCAGAACTTCTTTCCGAATACGATGCCGACGAACGTCATAAAGAGAATCTTGGCGTCAAACCACCATGAGCGGTGCTCCAGATAGTAGAGATCAAGTTCCAGTCGTCGCAGCATTTTTTCCATCGTGTCAGTATAGCCGTTATAGAGCGTGGCATAGCTGGTGACGCCGGGGCGTATCTGGTAGAGATAGACGTAGCGGGAATCGTGTTCCAAAATCTGCTTGATGTAATATTCACGTTCCGGCCGTGGACCGATGAGGGCCATGTCGCCCTTGAACACATTCCACAATTGGGGCAGTTCGTCCAAGTGGTGCTCGCGCAGGAATTTTCCGATTTTTGTCATTCTTGTCTCGTTCTCATGCTGGTAGAGCGCAGGGCCGTCCTTCTCGGCATCCACCCTCATGGACCTGAACTTGTAGATATTGAATGGCCGGCCAAAGCGCCCGATGCGCTCCTGCTTGAAGATGGCAGGTCCACCGTCCTCCCGCTTCACAAGGATATAGCAAATGAGGAACAATGGAGAGAACGCGATGAGACAGAATGTAGCTATTAGAAAATCGCCTATTCTTTTCAAGCTGCGCTCAAATTCACTCATGCCATCAAGCACATAACCGTTTTCGAGTTTCGTCATAATATGTTTGATAGGTTTTCCCTTCTGTATTTATTTTAATAACGCAGACGGTCCGATAATATTATGCTGATGCAGAAAATAAATTTGAATTGTGCGGTCAAAGTCGAGGTGCTCGTACTTCATCTTAACACCGTGATGCAGGCAAAAACGCAAAAGAACGATGGCTTTTCCATGCCTGCCACACGGTTGTAGGCATCTGTCAAGAAGTACGCCATTGGCTCACCTGTGGATTCATCTATGCGAACCATTGTTTGATGCAACAATGGTGCCTGCTTCTGCTTTTGTAAAGAGATTGAAAAGATAATTGGCCGTCACCCAGTCGTCATCGTCGATAAAGGTGAGGTATTCCCCGTGTGCCATGTCAATGCCCAGATTTCTGGCGTTTGACACTCCGGGCTTTTCCGAATACGTCAGCCGAACCTGAAGCCCGTCTTCATGCTTTCTGGCATAGTCTTCTATTTGACTGAAATAGGGCTCCTTTTCTCCGTTGAGCACGATAATGACCTCAAATTCCTCCTTGGACAAGGTCTGTCGGCCCAACGAGTCAAGACACTCCCAGATATATGCTCCAGGCTTGTAAGTAGGTATAACAACGGAAATTCTCTTTTTATCCATAAGGGTCTGCTTAATTCCTACATTCCCCACACCATGATGGGCCGATTGTTGTATTCGCAGCGCTTATGCCAGATGCGCTCTTCCCACGATTTCTCCTGCGTGCGGTCAAAAATGATGAGGTGTCCTTCGTCCACGCTGCCTGCGGTGTCCATGTATTCCCACGTCTGTTGTAGTCCCTTTTCGATGATGGTGTCTAAATCACCCCGCTTGATTTTCAGTTCCAGGACGATGCGCTGGATGGGGCCGCCGTAGTGGTCGGTCAGCGGTTTGCGGATGAGCAGGTCGGTACGCTTGCGCCCAAGGCCATACTCGCGGTCAATATATCCGCCACCGTTCACGATCCTCTGCAGGAAAGCCTGCAGCAGCAGCTGCGGCCCTGCCTCGGCATAGTCGAACTTCTGAATCCATGAGTCGGCGTTCTGGCGGAAGAACTGCTGGAAATCCAAGAGCAGCTTCTTCATGTCGATGCTGCCGTCGGCACGCTGGTACCACTGCGGCTCCTGAACAAGAAACTCCTGTGTGGTCCACGTCAGCTCACGTGGAATGATTTCGCGATAGATGGCATTGGCTATACGAATGCTCTTGCCCCGCTCTCGGGTGATGAGTCCCATGTCTACCACATACTGCACGTCGTCACTGGGCATCAGACTCTCGTCGGCCTCGTCGCTATTGGCGAGGATTGGCTCTATGACCCGCTTGACGCGTGGCTCTTTGAGCTTGTCGATGAGGATGTCGATGTGCGTATCGCGGCGATAGATGATGCGTTCCTGGGCACGGTATATCATCTCCGGCGTGATGGTGATGCTGCGGTCGCGGTTCTCACGCATCTTGTAGGTCACCTCATGTGCTAGCGCGTTTACTAGCCAGGGCTGGCCCTCGGTGGCTGCCCATACCATGGGGAAGCAGGCCTCGTCCCACTGCTGACCCGTCTCGCGGGTGTGCTGCATGTAGAGCTTATGGATTTCCTCCTTTGAGAAATTGCCCAGGCGCAACGACTCTGCCTTGATATTGAATGCCGAGCCGCCGGTGACGATGTCCTGGTTGGAGAGCACGATGCGGTAGTCCCTCACGTCGCGCACGCCGCAGAGGACGACGGTCTGCGGGAAGGCCGAGGGGCGGTCAGTGTAGCCAGAGCGTATTTGTCGCAAAATTGACACTAAACTGTCACCTACCAAAGCGTCAATCTCGTCGACAAGAAGCACGATGGGCTTTTGTAGATTCTCAGAAAGCCGACGCAAATAGGTGGCCAGCATGCTGTCTTTGCCAACTGACTGTATCTCGTCGCGAAGAGTTAGTGGCAAGTCGTTCTTGATGATGCCTCTGAACTGTTCTGCCAGTGTGTCTACGGTACTCTTTATCACGCTCTGCACATCGTTTCTGGAGGCTTGACCGCCTTCCACATTGGCATAGACGGCAATATAGTCATCCCGCTCGTTCAGGTAGTCGCGCAGGGCCAGCAAGCACGATGTCTTGCCCGTCTGCCGTGGGGCATGAAGCACGAAGTAGCGCTGCTGGCGAATCAGCGACAGAATCTCCTCAAGATTGAACCGGCTCAGCGGGTCAATCGTGTAGTTAATGTCGGCCTTTTGCGGCCCTGCGGTATTAAAGAATCGTTCCATCACGCTATTTTTCCGACAAAGGTAGTAAAAAGGGAGCACATACACAAAAAAAGTGGAGAAAAAATGAAGTGCCACCTCGGAAATTCGCTGGAAATCCGATTTCTTCAATTGTGTTTCATACTATTATTTCAAACGAGAATTTGCAGATATTATTATCTGACACACTCGTTTTTATCAGAAGTATGGAAAACCATTGCGAAACAATGGAAACACCAGCTATTTCGCATTTCTGTGACATGATTTTTTCAGCAGAAAGATGTAGCTGTCTATTTTCTTTTTCACTACTTTTACGAAATGATTAGGAAGGAAAATAAAATAAAAATAGAGACTCGCTTTCGTTTTTGAGTAGCCGAGTACAATTTGGTAGATTCTAATATTGTATTTAATAAGTCCGAACTTGTTGCTCGAAACAGATTTAGACCTCATGCGGTAGTATGCCAATGGCTCACGGAGAGCATAAGCGGGTTGACCGCTGTCACGTAAAATAGTCAGGAACAATCCCCAGTCTTGCCGTTTTCGAATGAAAGGCATCAGATATTTGCGTCCTAACAGTTTTGCATCGTAGATGGCTGTCAGGCATCCTATCTGATTGTCGCGCTTCAGCTTTTTGAATGTGATAGTTGGGGGGGCGATGACGATTCCCCGTTCTTTGTCTTCGTCATCCACCAAGATGTATGATGAGTAGCATAGTATGCACTGCTTCTCGTTCATGAAAGCCAACTGTCGTTCCAACTTCTCGGGAAACCACCTGTCGTCACTGTCGCAAAATGCGATGTAGCGGCCTTTTGCTCGCTCTATCGATTTGTCGCGGGCATAGCCAGGACCTTTGTTCACATCAAGAAATAGCACATCAATCCTTTCTTCCTTGGCTGCGTATTGCCTAAGGGTAGAAAGGGTGCTCTCGTCAGTGGAATGGTCGTCCGTGATGAGCAGTTCCAGATTTTTATATGTCTGGTTCAGTATGCTGTCAATGCTGTCCGCCAGCAGTTTACCTGCATTAAATGTTGGCATAATGACAGATACGAGTTCTTCTTGCATGCTATTTCGTTGAAATTTGGGTGCAAAATTACTTATTTTTTCTGAATTATCCTCTATTTTCCTAAAAAAAATGTATCTTTGCCACAAAAATGACAATGAACAGATTCTTGCTTATAGGATTAATGCTATTGTTTTTGATGGCAGACTCGTCGTCGACTACGCAGAAATCGGTCGTAGGTGACGATGATTATGTGCTTGTTTTCAGTGATGATTTCAACCAGCCTAACGGCAGTCAGCCTGACCCATCGAAATGGTCACGTTCAAGCCGGGGACCGAGCACATGGAACCGATGGATTAGCGATAGCAGAAAAGTTGTATATATTAAAGGTGGAAATCTGGTTTGCCGTGCTATTCCCAACAAGGATTTGAAGGCTGATACGGCCAAAATGCTGACCGGTGCAATTGAGAGTTTTGGTAAGTTCTCGTTCCAATATGGCAAGGTGGAAGTGCGCATGAAGACTAATTTGTTACAAGGCAATTTCCCCGCAGTGTGGCTTAAACCTTCTAATGAAATAACAGAAAAGCCTTACCGTTATGGCGAGATAGACATTGTGGAAATGTTTGGTTACAAGAAAGCCTCGCACCACACAATTCACACCCACCAGTCACATATGCTGAAGAAAAAGGACCCCACCAGCTATATCTGCGATATTGACGTCAGTCGGTGGCATGTTTATGGCATAGAGTGGACCAAGGATTATGTGATGTGGCGTGTTGACGGTCAGCCGGTCGGTTTTCATTTTAGGTCAGATGACCCTCAAGATGTTGCTGACGGACAATGGACGTTCGACAGGGAGTTCTATTTGCGCTTGAATCAGAGCGTAGGTAATGGCAACTTTGTTAGAGCCATTCCTCAGTGCAATAAAGTTTATGAAACCCGTTTTGACTGGATTCGTGTGTATCAAAAGACTAAATAGAAAATATTATCAAAAATGATTAACTTCATTTGTTTTGCTATAGCCTTTTTTTTTGTGGGGATGCAGCTTCAGTTGTCAGAACTTGCATTGTTGTCCCGTCACTATAACTACAAGCTGAAGACGGCCCAAATGGTTACTTATGTGGCTGCATTAGTGAGTTTGGGCGTTCTCATTTATGATATTTTTGCTAAGCATCAAGTGTTTTATTGTTGCTTGAGTCTTTGCTATGTCTTTTCTTGTGGATTATTGTCGAGTGGCTATTGGCGCGGTTGTCGCCATCAAGACTGGCTGTATCCTGCCTTTTCAGACTGATGCTGATAATCCTTGTTGCCCTTGCCATGCATCGACGGGGAGTCGTCTTGCTGTCCCCCTTTGTTGTCATGGGCATCTTTTTTCGCAACAGTCCATTTGGCGTTGTTCATGGAAAACCATTTTGGCTCGTCTTTCGAATGGCGTTTCAAGATCTTAGGAGAAAGTCTTCTGCTACACCAGAAGTTATCGAAACGGAGAGTGGTTTGTCATATTATAATGTTGCTCACTATGGCATCAGGCCCGATGGGGATAGCGACGTTTTGCCTAAACTTCAGAGGCTTGTTGACGAGGTAGGGCGTAATGGGGGGGGCACTCTGTTCTTTCCACGCGGCCGATATTTGCTGAACAAGTCTGGGGGGAAGTCTTTTTTGCAAATAAACCATTCTCACATCATCTTAGAGGGTGAGACCGATCAGGAGGGGAATCTTCTGGCGGAATTTGTCAGTTGCGGCCCGACTGTTGAGGGACATCGCAATCCATGGTTGTCGCCCTTCATTATAACCACAGGCGAAAGCTTGCAGCCCAGCAACCAGTTTTGGGGACTGAATTTTAGAAAGCCCAAGAAGATGCATCTTGAGAGCAGCTCTCTTTCAGATCCAGGAAGCGATGGAGATATTCTCACCCCAGTCTTTGCCACGCGGGTTGTAGCAGATGCCTTTGAGGGCAGTCTGTTACTGAAGGTTGACAGTACCGCTACAGTCGGGAAATATGTCATGCTGGGAATGTATAACACAACAGAGAATGCCGACTTGTTAAAGGATATTCTCGGCGTCGATGCTTTCCGACCGGAATGGCTGACGGCGCACAGGGCCGGAGAGGAGCAGGCTCCCTCGTTCCAGTGGCTGATAGAGGTTAGGCGCGTCATTGATGCGCACACCATTGAACTTGTCCGCCCGCTGCTGCGTGACTGTCTGTTGAAGTATGAACCGGAATTGTTCAATGTTGACATGCTCGAAGACATTCATATCCGCCATTTGCGTATCAGCAGCCGTTGGAATGGATTGTTCCATCACCACGGTATTCCGCTATACTATACCGTCGGCCAGGCTCAGGAAATGGACTATGGTTGGAATGCCATCAATTTGAAGCGCGTGGCCCATTCTTCAATAGAGCACGTTGAGATTCGGAATTTCACAAATCCAATCTATGTGCAGGATAGTCGTGATGCTTTTGTAGATCATGTTCTTATTCGGGGGTATGACGGTCATCAGGGGCTCAAGGTCTATTGCCATACGTGTGACTGCACGTTTCAGAATATCGATTTCTTTTGCCACTTCGCCGACATGATGGGCGGCGAGGGGAATGCCTATGCTAACACCTTTAGGAATATCAGGTATCTGAATCCCACATTTAATCCTGTTGACTATGATTTCCATGGTTTTTCGGAAGGTCCGATGAGTCCTCCTGCCTATAATTTGTTTGAGAATGTTTCAGGCTTCCGCTATATTAAAGGCGCAGGAGCAACGTTTATGCAGCCAGCCTGTGCTGGCGGCAACGCTTGGCTGCAGTGTACGTCAGAAGGCGAGCGGCGTGGCATGCAGATCTTCTATGCAATGTCCTACAGGGTAAAATCAGGGGCTGTCAAATACCTCACCGCATTCGGCTATTCACTTGTTATTTCGCTTAAAAATCGCCACTGGTCGTCAAAGAAATTTAAAGAAGTCTTTGTCAGGAAGCTGAAGGATATTAATCGCATGGGCATACCACGCGAGTTCCATAGGCAGTTCTTTCCTAATAGCAAAGTAGAACAAATGGATACGACAGCTTCTTTATTAGAATAGTGATTCGTATAATTGCTGCGTTTGCTCGCTGATATGCTTCCAATCATAGAAAAGACAGACTTTTTCCCATGCCTGGCTATCATTCTTGATTGCAAGAATTTCCTCTTTGTTGTCAACTAATCGTAACAGTGATTCTTTGATGTCTTGTTCGTTTGCGTCTCGCAACTTCCAGCCTATGCGAGCGATGGATAGTGGTTCAGCCAGAGCACCAACATCAGTCAGCAGCATAGGCACATGTTCAGTAAGAATTGTAAGCATAGCGCCGCTTTGCGAAATTTCACGGTAAGGCAACACGTAGACGTCGGTATGGCGCAATAAATAGACGAATTCTTCATCGGAAACGCGACGGTTATCGAAAATCACATTCTTTATTCCTTTCAGCATCGACAGATCCATGCTCGTGTCATTCACTTTGCCAATGATGAGGAGCATGCAGTCAGAATTTTGACAAAGCGATGGCGTACTCGTCCATGCTTTGGCCAACAGATCAGTCCCTTTGTAATAATTCTGAAAACCGAGAGATGTAAATATTGTCTTGCCTTTCAAGGATGCGTATTTTTTATCGTACTCCTCAGCACATTTCTTGTATGTCTCATCACTGATGTTGAAAGGAAGAATGCCGTGGCGGATAACCTTCACCTTTCGTGCATCTATATTGAATAGTGTAACCAGCTCGTCCTTCGTAGTTTGAGAGTGTACAATGACGCGGTCAAAGGCATGGTACGCCTTGCGGAATGTTTTGGCACTGGCATGCTCGTTACCCTGATGGGGAAGAATGTTGTGGGCAGTATAGACTACTTTGATCTTGAAGATGTATCGAAGTATGCACACGATGAAATAGTCAAAGCGTGGAATACGGAACCACTGTATGTGGACCACTTTGGGCTGTAGTCTTAGAATAAAAACAAGTATGAGCATCCATGACCAGACGTAGCTGATGGCCTTTTGCCAGTTGTGCTCCATTTTGTTGTAGGAGAACACTTTCCGGTAGCTTATACGTGGATTGACCTCGAAGTCGTATTGCTTGCTACAGAAATAGTGAATGTCCATGTCGATGTCACGGAGTAGATAGTAGTCGTACTTCGCTAAATTAATCATCGACTGTGGGTCGACATAGGCAATGCGCTCTTTCTTTTTGCTCATAAGTCGTATTTGCTTTATTCTGTTATTTATAGATGCCTCTAAGTTTGGTTATACACAAATAGAACTGTGGGAAGTACAAACGGAAATGACGGAACAGGTAGGCAAAAGGATAGCGGAGGGGGATTGCCCGTTTTACAAAAAGCAGGTAGTCCTTGTCACTGTGAACGGGTGAATTGACGTATTCCTTTCTTTCGGCAATAGTCATGTCTTGGAACATGCGAATCTCGCTCTTTCCTGTCAGATGATCATTTTCACATTCTCCTGCGACGTGTAATGTTGAGTATAGCGGGATACGATTGCGCAAGGCCATCATGCCGTAGTCCCAATCAGCATCCTTATGTCGGAATCCTTGATGGAAAATTCCTATTTTTTCGACGACACTTCGATGGACAAGAAGGATGTTAGAATGCGTCAGGTCGATATGTTGAGGCTCGCCTGAAGGCAAGACAGGCACGAAGCGCCCCTTGGTCCAATTGACGAACCGGAATCCGCCATAGGTGATGGTGCTCTCGTCGCCCGGCTGGCATGTTATGCCTGAAGTCAGCCCATGCACGCCTGCTGTCCGATAGCCATAGTCATCGGCTTCGAAAAGCTCTGTGAACACATCGTTCCTGACGTTGGTGTCGTCGTTGAGCAACAGGTAGTAGTCCCACGTTGTGCCACTGTCGATGGCAGCCTGCCAGGCAAAGCGCATACCGCCCGCCCAGAACAGGTCGCCCGTGCCCTGCAGAATGTTGATGTCTTGCCGGGGGAAGGCCTCTCTTAAGGCCTCAGCCGTGCCGTCGGTACATCCGTCGTCGGTCAGGAAGACGGTTATCTCCACATTGCCTTTTCTTGTGTCAATCTTGTTGTATGCCTCTACTGCCTCGAACAGGTGTTTTAGGCAAGCAAGTGTTTTCTGCTTGCGGTTGAACACGGTCAGTATGGCTGCTATCTGTATCTTTTCTTTCATGCGTTTTCAAAAGTGTTTAAGCCAGTTGCTCAGAAAATAGTCGTAAATGAAAAACTTGCCATCCTCATTTGTCACAATGTCCTTGTCTTGCAGGGCAGACAGACTTCTCTGTATGGTGCTGGCCGTACCGAGCCTGTATTTCTTGATGAACTCCTCGCTTGTTGGCCTGACGTTTCTGCCTGCCCGTGCAAGCGCCGTGAGCAAGCTCTTTTGCTTGAGCGTTAGCCTTGACATCATATCAAGAAATGTGTCTTCCTTTTCTTCTGTGACATAGTTGATGGCTGTATCAACGTCGCTGATGCTGCAAGGCCGGCCATCATCAGCAGCTGCAAATACTTCGTTGCATATTTTCTGGATATACCATGTGGTGCCTTCAAATGTCTTGTAGAGATATTCTATGGCATCCTCATTGATGCTTAGTCCGTTGCTCTCGAAATGGTGCTTGATGAACAGAGCATAGGACTCTAAGGGAATAGGCTTCAGTGACATCGTGCTGGCACTCTGATAGAATGGACGGGCAGGAGAAGAGAATATCTCGCCCATCATGTGGCGCTTTGAACCTGAGAATACGAACCATGCATTGTTGCAGTCTTGTATGTATGTACGGAGCTGCGCTTCTACGTTTTTCTCTGGATAGTCAGTTATGCTTTGAAACTCGTCGATAGCTATGAGACAAGGCTTGTCTGCCTCTGAAAGATACTGGAAAATCTCATCCAACGTGATCTGTGGCGTCTGTATGTCGCCGATTTCAATATTCCAGCTCGGTTGTCCAAAAGCGTCAAGACTGATGCCCGTCCGCAGTGAAGCCACCGTCTGTATGAACCGTTCCCACGACTTTCGGCCTTTTGACTTCAGGACGGAGAGTATGCTCTGTCCCATTTTATAGGTAAACTCAGCCTGTGACTTCGTGGCAAAGATGTCCACGATGAAGATATTGTAGTCTTTCTGCAGTTGTGTTTGCGAGAAGCAGTGCTTGATCAGTCCGGTCTTTCCCATCCTCCGAGGCGAAATCAGCGCCACATGATTGCCGTTGGTGAGCAGAGAGGTCAGTCTTTTCGTTTCTTCCTTCCTGTCACAGAAATAATCAGGTCCGCTATAACCGAATGTAAGAAAAGGATTCTTCATAACAGCTTATGTCGTTTTCTGTGCGCAAAGGTAACGATATTATTTCAATTATACAAATTTGTATAATACTTTTTTGCGTAATTTTATATTATAGGCCTCGTAGGCCCCGCACAATATTATTCATCCTTTTCATCGCGCACCTTTTTGTGCAAAGATACAACAAAAATAATTAGTACACAAATTTTTCTGCTCCGGCTGATGATTCACCAGACGTAGTCTTCCGTCTCGCCGTCGAAGGTGAGCGGCCCCGTCCAGCCTTCTTCGCGGCAGACCTGCTCGATGAAGGCCAGATAGTCGGGCGTGATCGGTCGTCGCCCGTTGTGGTATTGATAGTAGGTGGCCCGGCAGTTTCGGGCGATGAGGCGCTTCTTGATGGCCACGGCCACGTGGGCGGGCATGTTGGTGTAGAAGTGCAGCTTCATGCCGACGTTCATGCGCTGGGGCGTGTGGTCGCGGAACAAATCGCACTGCCCGTCCTCGGCGTGCTCGTAGTTGGGATGAACGGCCGAGACGGCCAGCAGCTTCGGGTCGGCAGCCTGTCCGACGTCGTAGCGCAGGCAGCGCCCGTGCAGCGGACAATGATTATTGAAGCACACGAGGTAGTTGACGGCTTTTTCACGGAAAATCTCTTGCTGGTTGTTCATTTTTGTTCTTTTGGTTATTGAAGTGTATAGCATGGCTATACACTGTGTTTTTACAGACTATACACTCTATACAGCTGAGCTATACACTTACTTCTATATTGTTGTTTGTCAAATTATCATTAGTCAGGAATCTAAAACTTGGACTTAACTAAGTCAACGAGGAGGCGCAAAATCCGGCGTGGCCCAATCATGGTGCGTGCCTTGTAGAACCCTTTCTGGTAGAAATAGGCGTAGGCCAGATAGCGGTCGGGGGCCTTGGGCGCAGGCGCACTGACGGTGGTGTCGTAGAGCCAGAGTTCATGGCCCTCTCGATTGCAGATGATGTTCATCTCAATGGGGCGCAGTTGCAGGGCATAAGACTTCACGACCTTATAGGGCAGAGTACGGTTGGAAAGCAGGTAGTGACGGAACATGCATTGGGGCTTATTGGAAAATAGATCAACGCAAAGCTCATCCTCGTCTGCGATGCCAAGATGTGGTCCTAAGAATTTAGGTTGGAAGAAACCGTCGTATCTGATTTCGGACTTGTGGGCGTCGGGCAGCAGGAAGTTGGTTTGCAGCGTGGCCAGTAGCGGAGCCTGGAAAATGGTGTCGATGGCCCCGTGAAAGTTCTCTCCCGGGTCGGCGCTGTTAGTCGACATCGAGGCGTAAGGATAGACGAAATACTTGTTCTCCTCGATGCAGTAGCGGGTGTGATATTTCAGCCATGACGACTTAGGCCATTGATTCAGGCACTGGGGCAGATGTTCGAGGTTGAAATTATCGGAATGCCCTTCGTACCATGCCATGAAGGCCTGCCACTGAGGCTTCATCCACACTTCGCCCCACGACTGTGCACAGTTCATCAGGTAGACGTCGTACTGCGATTTGGCCGGTGTGAAGGGCAAATAGTTCTGATAGTTGGCAGCAAAGCTGTAGAGGCTGATGCCGGCGACGCGGTTGTCACCATAGTATTTCGCCAAGCACTGCTGCACGAAAATATAATAGGAGGCGGCGACCGTCACGTCGTCCTCCAGGACGATGAGGGCGTCGAACTCGTCGAAGTATTTGCCTAAGGAGAGCATGTGGCGTCGCAGACCGAGGTTCTCATTGTGCCTGGCCACGCGCAGTTCGCCGTGGGGCCAATGGTAGCCGTCGGCCATCTTCTCTACGGCGTCGGTGTTACTCTTGTCGATGGAAATGATCAGGGTGGCCGGCTCCGGGTAGCAGGCCTGCTCGAGCGACGTCAGCAGCCGCCCGAGGCTGTCAGTGCGGTTGTAGGCAACGCAGACGATAGCTGTCTTCATGACTTAAGGGTTTTGAGTAGTTGTTCGATGTTGCTGAATTCCGGGGCATGATCCTCCAGCCATGCTTCGCTCTTGTTCCACCACTGCAGCTGCTCGAGGAATGCAATCTGCCCGTCGGTGAAGCGATAGCGGATGACCTTGGCAGGCACGCCACCCACGATGGCGTAGGGGGGCACGTCCTTCGTCACGACGGCTCCGGCAGCGACGATGGCTCCGTTGCCAATCCTGACACCCTCAATGATCTTCACGTCCTCGCCCAGCCAGACGTCGTGGCCGATGATGGCCGAGCGGCCTTCGACGAGCGACCGTTCTTCGTACAGATTTTCCTTTACAAAGCTCTTGCCGCATTGTCTTAATGTGCTGAAGAAGGCGGGTGATGTAGACACGAATGTGCTGGTAGGATGGCGGTAACGCACAACCTTCACCCCGCTGGCAATGCTACAGAAGCTTCCTATCTCACAACGCGCCAGGTCGCAACCGTCGCAGATATAAGTGAAACGCCCCACCTGCGAGAACCCTAAACGGACATCGGAACCAATGGTGTTATGGCCGCCAAAAGCAGTGCCTTCATTCCAACGGGCGTGTGGTGAGATGCTGACGTTTCGTCTCTTCAGGCGAAGGCTTTGCCACACTCGCCATATTAACTTTAGTGAAGATGTAAAAAACATGTCGACTATTATTTTTATTGCTCTTTTTGAGGGTGTGTCATGACTTGGATCGTTTGGAAGTCAGAAGGCTTTATTAAGGCGTTACGCCGGAAATAATAGTAGGGAACCTGTCCATATAATGAGGCCCAGCCGCTGAACGTGCTGAATGGTCCGATAGAGCTCTGTCTGCTTTTCCGTGTCCAGCGAGTTGTGGATGACGTGCATCTTCTCGTCGTCGATGCCCAGTTCGTGCATGATGGCGAACTTGAACCTGTTGTACATGAAGATGCCGTCCATGGACTTGAAGAATGTCCGGTAGATCTGGCGTGAGATGGGCTTGGATATCTCTAATCTGCTGATGCCATGAGTCCAGCAATAGACGCGCTTGCCTATCAGTTTGGCATAGATGATAATCAGCCAGTTGGCCAGATAGTCTATCTGTCCTGTGATCAGATAGGCGTCGTAGCCGTGAAGCAGGCAGCCGATGCCTTGATGCCATTTGTAGTCCTTAAAACCTGTCTTTATCGTATGGAACATTCGGCGGAACCCTTTCAGCTCTTCAGGTGGAAACTGCTCCAACGGCTCAAATACGGAGTCGCCGAAGTAGAAGTCGCATGCCATCGACTGGTCCATGGCTTTGTAAATTGGAAGCCTGTAGAGCGGATTATAGTTGAAAAAGCAGCAGAGTCGGTTCATTGTACTCAAAGTTGTATTTCATTTCTTTATTCTCTCAGTTACCATTCTGACAACCCCCGATCGCTCTTTTCGTGAAAGGCCGAAGAAACCGATGAGCAGTGTTAGGTAGATCATGGTGACTATCAAATGCAGTAATGGCAATCCTTCCCACCTGATGAAGCAGACTGGCAGGAAACATACGGTTACGATGATTGATGGGAGGTAAGAATGCCAGAAGAGAACGGAAGTGTTGAATTTTAGCTCTTTGCGCAGCACCCACTGGTTGGCAAATAATATCAGGGCCGATGAGACTATGTAGACATAAAAGATTGCCGTTGCCTGGCAGCCGTTGTGAAGAATGATGAAAGCAAAGATAACTGACAATACTCTCAGCGTATTGTTGATAATCTGATATAATGCGATTCTTCCGCTTGCAAAGATGAGGTTGCCTATACCGGAATTAAGGGAAAACACCAGTGTGTTGACGACAACCAATATGGTGAAGCTGACGCTGAACGGAGGCACTTCGCTAAGCCAGACAGAGAGAATCCAATGGCTGTCGACAAGAAATGGAGCTGCCACAAAGAGCATGGCAAGATACGTGAACTTTGTCGACATGATGAGCAGCTCCTCACATCTGCGGAGGTCGCCAGATGCATGGCTCTTTGTGATTTGCGGTGCTATCGGCTGTGAGATGTTGTAAGAAAACTGTGTGACCAGCATGTTGATGGTGTTTGCAATGCCAAGGGCTGCGTTCATCACTGTATTGAAAAACATATTCACAATCAGGGCCGCTCCCTGGGCTTGGCCAATCGTAATAAAGGCTCCGAATGCCACCCATGAAGAAAAGGAGAAAACTTCCTTGTATCGCTGCCTGTCCCTAACGAGACGTGGCGAGACGGCGGAAGAATAGTGACGCTTGCAGTAGACCATATATAGAAGAGTGGGGGCGGCTGTCAATATGCATTGGGAGAGAGCATAAACCATCAGCTTGTCGGCAAAACAATATAGCAAGGAGAAGGCGACAGCCGTCTTGATAATATGGATGATGACATCAGCAGAAGAAAAAATAATGAAATTCTCCTTGGCGATAAGTAGTCCGTTATATGGTACGCCAATGAAAGAGATGACGGAACCAATGAGGGAAAAGTCATAGACCATCAGTGCGTGCTGTATGTCGCCGTCGAAATTCACGAAATGGTGGATATACCAATGCCCCAATGGCAATCCCAGAATCAAGGTGCAAATGGCTATGCCAACATGAATCAGAAGGTTGATATTGAACTGGACATTGATCTCATTTTCGTCACCTTTGCCAATAGCAACAGATATGAAGCGGTTGGAGGTGCTTAGCATAATCTGATTGAACACTGAAATGAAGGTGATGATGCTGCCAATTAAGGCGAATAGTCCAAAGTCAGTGATGCCCAACGCCTGTAAGGCAAACCTGGTCGTAAGTAGCCCGCAGATAGTAACGATACCGAGCCTGATCATCATAATCAACGAATTGACCACTATGGATTTGTTCGTATTCTCAATCATGGGCAGCTGTACTGAAAACTGATGTTTTGGGTTTGAATGCGAATGTGTCGCTATGGAACAACGTCTCTTTTGCGCACAAACCTATTAAGAAGTAGAAGTATGGTTCATTGATAAAGGTTCCGCTTAGCATGAGTTTAATGATGCTCAGTGAGAAAAGCAGTATGATAAACTCCTGCACCATCTTTCCCCTTGTCATCCAAATAGCCCAGACAATGAGAGCGAAAAGTAAGAATAATAGAATATATCCAGTGAGATAACCATAGGTACTGATAAGGTCAAGAGGTAGGAAGTGTGGATAGATGACTCCGTAGTTTTGGCATCCAAACAGGCCAAGGCCCCAGAAATGGTCGCCATTGTCGAGGGCATAGTAGATCTGGTCGCGCAAACTGCTACGTTGGGAGTCATTGCCGAGGTCGCCATAAATGAATTTCTCGATAATGCGTGTGCTCAGGTTAAAACCTGTAAACACCTTAAACAGTGACAGGGCTATCTGCTGGATGAATAATATGACAATAAGGGACGAGGCTATAAAGAATCCTTTTACATAAATGGCTCCCTTGAAATTCATGTAGAAAGTGAAATAGACAATAGTAAAGAATCCCAGACAGACGAGCGTTCCTCGGGTGCCGCACGAAATAAGGAACAGAATGCCCAACAAAGTCGTAATGACTTTCCATATCCGGAACTTCTTCAATGTTGCCCACATCAGCATAACCACATGAGGGAGAGTCTGATAAGCCACGTACATGTTGTCGTATGCTGTCTCTGCGTCCACGACTTTGTTCTCCGGTGAATAAATGAGGTAGTAGAACAATGTCATATAAATACAGAATGTGGACAGCATGAGGAAATAGTTGTACACTCGTTCAATGTCTACTACACGGCCTATAAAATAATAGGGAAAGACACAACACAGGCACAGGTATGCGTTTTCTGTCAAGTATATACTGTTTTCTGGGAAGAAGACGTAGCCCGCCACATAGTGGATTACCAAAAGGAGAAAAAAGAAATAGTCAATCAGACTGAATTTGTTGATGAGTGAAGGTAGAGCCAGTATGGCGGGAATGATGACAAACAGAGGGATAATCTCTTCCGTATGCTCGCCAAGGACAGGGAAACGGTTGATCACTCCCCTCGCATAGGCAAAGAGCATAGACGCCCAGACAATGCAGATGAGTAAAGTCAGCAGCGATTCTCGGTCAAACTTGAAGTGTATGTAGTTGCCTATCTCAATCTTCACGCTTTGCCTCTTCTATTTTTGTTTGATGACGATAATTTTCAAAATGTCGTGTCGAAGGATGATGCCAAGTGCTGCCATGGTGACAAGAATGAGCATCAATGCTACAAAGATCATGCGTTTAGGACCAGAATGCCGGATAGGGACTGAGGCTCCCTTGATAGTGGTGAAAGCAGGAGTGCGTTCTAAAACTTTCGAGTTGGCTAACTGATACTGGGTCTCAAAAGCAGTGTAGCGGTTATACTTTTGCTGCATGTCGTTCTCCAAATCTGAAATACGAGTGACTACATCTTGGCGAATGGCATTACTATTGGCATCAGCATATGCGGCATAAACTCTTCGTGCCTTGTCGTATTCAAGGAAAGACTCGTGGCAGAGTTGCAAATAGTGGTCTGCGTCAATGCGCGATTTTTTCGTACGATACTCTGTAATGTATTCTTGAAGATAGGTCTGCATACTATCAGCCAGCGTTTTGCATATCAAAGGGTCTTGTGCCTTGGTACTGATTGAAATGGTGCTAGTCTTTTCATTGAAACTAATACTGATATTGCCCCTGATTGCATTGACAATATTGTTATCGTCTTCAGATAGGCAATACGGGTCAAATTGGCTCTCACCATAGGCTGTGTTTTTTTTCTTCTTGAAACTCAATTTCTTGCTAATCCAGTTGGTTGTTTTGCTCCACCAAGGCATCTTTTGATGTTTTCGCAAATAAGTGTAATAGTCAGTGTCTATTTCACCATCGGCGGATATGACATGAACTTTGAACATACGTGCGACAAAGGCATTATCTTCCATCAAGTCTGGATAAAGGGTCGGATAGATGGCGTCACCATTCTGCATGTCACCCAGATTTAAACCGAAGGAGGACGCAAGTCCTCCTAATGCGCCTCCGATTCCCATGTCACCTCCTAACTCTGGAGCAAGCTTGGAACTGGCCGTGTAGTAGCGCGGGATGCAAAGAATGTAGAATGACGATACAAAAAATGTAACAACCCACAAAATGATGAACATTCGTTTCTTGGCGAGAACTTTCTTCCAAAGATCTCTAAGGTCAATGTGCTTGGTGCTAATGTCTTGTTCCATGAAAGTTTTTACATTCTTTATTATTTTATTATTTCAGTGCATTGACAAGTGTGGCCACCATGGCGGCGATGGAGGCTGTCGATGTGCCGATGGCGAGCATCTCGGTGGTCGAGAGCTTCGACCGCTGCTGCTTGGTGGGCACCACGATTTCGCAGCCTGGAGCTGGTTTGTGCTTGCGGTCGGCCTTGGCCACGTTGCCGTTCATGTAGATGATGTAGGTCTGACGCTTCTTGGCGTTGTCGTTGAAGCCGCCGGCCTGGTTGATGTAGTCCTTGAGGGTCATACCATCGACGAAGCCGACGGTATTGGGATACATCACCTCGCCGTTGATTTTCACCGTGCCAGAGTATTCCGGGACGATGATGTGGTCGCCTTCGCGCAGCACTACGTCGGCGTCGCTGCCGGGGTGGGCGAGGGCCTCCTGCAAGTTAAGGCCTACGGGATAGGTGGGGCCCAGGTCAATCTTGCTGATGTCGATGGAGTCCTTGCCGCTGCTGCGCAGGGCTGCCTGGCGGAGGGTCTCCTGTCGGGCGCGTTCCTCGGCGGTGCGCTGACGGATGAGGCGGGTGCCGCTGGCGTAGGCTGTCTTCGAGAGCCCGCCGGCCTTGCGGATGATCTCGCTGATGCGCTCGCTCTTCTTCGAGAGCGTGTAGGTGCCTTCGTAGAGCACCTCACCTTCCACGGTGACGTTCTGCTGCGGCGAGTAGCCCGGGCTCTTGCGCACATAGACCTCGTCGAAAGGCTGCAGGTGGAAGGCCTCGTTGCCGTCGATGATGAATCCGTCTTTCAGGGCAAACGAGTAATACTGCGCCACGCTGTCGAGCGTCGTCGTGGCGTTGGGGTCGATGATTCGGCGGGCCACGTCGACCTTAGCCGTAGAGGCCGCCTCGGTGAGTCCGCCGGCCTGCAGGATGAAGTCCTCGATGGTTTCGTTTTCAGCATAGCGGTAGACACCCGGATATTGCACCTCGCCGTGGATGGTGAGGGTCTGGCTCTCGGTCATTTCCTTGCGGCTCGAGATGTAGAGCACGTCTTCGTTCTGCAGGGGCACATCGGCCACGCGCCCATCCAGGATGCCGGCAATGTCGACGGCCAGCACCTCCAGCGTGCGGTCTGACTTCATGCGGTGCATCACGGCATGGGGCGTGAAGGCATCCTCCGTCACCCCTGCCGTCTCAATGAGCGAGCGGATGGTTGTCATCTCACCGCCTATCTGATAAACACCGGGACGGAAGACGGCGCCCTTCACTTCGACCATGTTTGAGAAACGCTTGACGATAGAATCGACGGCCACGCTGTCGCCGTCGGCCATGTGGAAAGTACCCATGTCGAACTCATTCACTGTATGAACGGAGTAGAGAGCACCGTTCTGGCGGATTACGCGGACGGAGTTTCGGTAGGCGTTTCCGGTGAAGCCGCCGGAAAATTTCAGCAGCGACTGGAGACTTTCGCCCTGCTTCATTTCGTAGTACATAGGGCGCTTCACGCGGCCGGAGATGTTGACCAGCGATTCGTAGGTGTCGACAATGATCATGTCGTTGTCGGCCAGCCTGACATTGCCGCCCAGTTTGCCGTTGATGATGTAGTCGTAGATGTCGACCGTCGAAATGAGTCTTCCGGCGCGATAGACCTTGATGTTGCGGACGGTACCCAAGTCGCTGATGCCGCCAGCCATGTAGAGGGCGTTCAGCACAGAAGTGAAGGCTGAGAGCGTATAGGTGCCGGGCATGTTCACCTCGCCGACGATGTTGACCGTGATAGTGCGAGTCTGACCGACGCTCAGCATAATCTGACTGCTCTGATAACGCTCGCCGAGTTGTGAGCGCAGGCGGCTTTTGGCCTGGTTGACGGTGAGCCCAGCCAGCATGATGGGGCCAAAGCCGTCAATGGTGACGTAGCCGTCGGGCGAAATCGTCTGGCTGATGCTTTCCTGCGAGGCACCGTAGATGTCGATGATGACCTGATCGCCAGAGCCCAGCAAGTAGTTTTGCGGGGTGGGGCCGTTCACGGACGACTCGAACATGGGATTATCGTTGTTGAAAATGTCGTGGCCATAGATACGCTTCTTCTGGGCGTCACGCTCGGCCAGCATCTGTTCCAACAGGGCGATGGAGTCTACCGGCATCAGTCCGCCCAGTTCGGCCTGCATCTGAAGCAGGTCCTGGTCGTTGCTGGCATAGGTTGTCTGTGTGTTGCCGCGCACCCGATAGCTTGTCGAATTGGGGTCGCCCGTTTTGCGGCGGGTCTGGCCGTTGTTTGTGCGCATGCGGTTTTCGGCCTTGCTCATAGCCTCGTCGGCCACGGAGCCCATGCCGCTCTGTTGGATCTGGCGCTCGTACTTGCGCCTTACCCGCTGCAACTGCTGAATGTCGACGCCACGCTGTACCAGTTTTGTGACGATTTCGGCCTGCGACGACCCCTTCTTATTCTCTTCCATGATGAAGGAAACAATCTCCTGGTCGGTCATTGACGTCTGGGCCAGGGCACAGGTGCTCGTCAGGAGCAGCATCGTCAGCAATAAGAAACACTTCTTCATACGGTTATTCTTCGTTGTTTTTTTGATCGTTTTTCTACTTTTATATAACTCTTTATTTGGAAAATTATTGCAAAGGTACAACATTTCTTCCGAAAAACCATTGCTGAATCAAAAAAAGTTGCTATCTTTGCACCCGCAATACCATAAAATCGTGTTTTATCAGTCGGTTTCAACACTTATTTTGACAATGGGGTTGACTGGATTTGACGGCAAGATGAAATGGTGCGTAAGCATGCGGAGCGACGGCTGTAGGCTCCATAATCCATTCGGTCGGAAAATTAATTGGCAACAACGAGTATGCTCTCGCTGCTTGATCGAAGCACAGTAGATCATGAGCTTAATTCGCTTACAAGGTAGGCGAACGAGACGTCGCTCCAAGGACGTGGTTCCGAATCCGAGGGTTCAGCGGCGCAGATTTTTCGGAAATAGTCGGCGGATGGCCCCGAGTCGCCGATGAAGTTTTAGGGGATAAGGTGTCGGCTCAGTGGTCCAGGTCTTGTCGGCGCACGAAAATATAGGCTGGAATAAGCATGTAGAAAGCGCATGGTTTCCTTGTGCGGACGAGGGTTCGACTCCCTCCAGCTCCACTGGCGATTCGCTTCAGGAACTCTCACCCTCGTGAGGGTTCTTTTCTTTTGGCTCAGTCCGAAATACCGGCTCAGTTCGAAAAACCAGTTGTGGAGTCCATAGGCACTCCCCCCCCCTGGGAGGGGAGTTAAAAAGTCACTGCAGCAACCGGTTTTTCAGGCTGAGCCGTTTTTCGGATTGAGCCGTTTGTCTATCTCAGTGTGACGTTCATGGACCGGAGGTCTACAACACGCGAACTGTTGCCGTAGAGAATCTGATAAGTGCCTGACTTGGTGCGCATGGTGTTAGTCGTCGCATCAAAACACTCGAAACTCTTGCGGTTGAGCTGCACTTGGGCGACAGCGGTCTCGCCTGCCTTGATGTCAATGCGCTGGAAGCCGCGGAGCGATTTCAACGGGCCGTCGGGGTCTGACAGGTCGCGGATGTATAGCTGTATGGTCTCTGTTCCGTTGCGTCGGCCTGTGTTGCTGACGGGGATGCTGACCGTGAAGTCGCCGTTGTCGCCCTTGATGGTGGCCTCTCCGACCGTGAAATCGGTGTAGCTTAGGCCATAGCCGAAGGCGAAGAGCGCGTCGTTGAAGTAGCGGTAGGTGCGGCCTCGCATGGAATAGTCCTCATAGTCAGGCAGTTGGTCGGTCGACTTGTAGAACGTGACGGGCAGTTTGCCGCTGGGGTTGTAGTCGCCGAAAAGCACATCGGCCACAGCATTGCCGCCCTCCTGGCCTGCATACCAGGCTTGGACGATGGCGTCGCAGTTCTGAGTCTCAGGCTGTAGGGCTATGGCCGAACCGGAGCAGTTGACGTAGATGACCGTCTTGCCGGCTGCCTTCAGGGCTTTGAGGAACTCGCGCTGCACGCGTGGCAATTCGATGCTGGTGCGGTCGCCGCCTTTGAATCCTTCAATGTCGACCGGCATTTCCTCGCCTTCAAGGGCGGGCGAGATGCCTCCGACGAAGATTACTTTGTCGATGCCCTTCAGCTTGTCAATGGTCAGCTGGTAGTCGATAGGCAGCTCCTTGGCTACGTTTATTTTAAGGTCGGCTCCCCAGGTCTTGACGAACTGGAAGCGCACCTCGATGTCGTAAGACTTTCCTCGTTCTGCCTGAATGGCGGTGCGGACGGGCGTCGTGCGCCATGTGTGCTGAACGAATTTACGCTCGCCGTTGATATAGAGCTCGAAGTGGCCGGTGCCCTCCACGTTGACCACGTATTCGCCCGTTTCCTTCGGATTGAAAACAGTTTCATATTTAGCCGAGAAATCTTCAATCTTGACGCCAGGGGCGAAGTTGTGCATGCCTGCGGTGGTGACGGCCAGCGGCGTGGTGTATTGCTGTGTCGTGACAGGCTTACCCTCCATAGCAGTGTTGTTCCAGAAAGTGCCTTTCATACCAGGCTTCCCATTGGCAGTGCATTGCGAGGCCAGCAGGCAATCCATCACCTTGTCGTAGGTCAGGTCGCAGCCGGGCAGGTAGGTCAGCCGCTTTTGCTTAGTCCTGATGCCGTTGAGGATGGTCATGGTGTGGTTTGGCACACCGTTGTAGTTGCCCCACATCATCGGGGTGTTGTCGGCGTTGGGCCCGATGACGGCGATGCGCTCCTTGTTCTTGTTGAGTGGGAGTACGCTGTTCTTGTTTTGGAGCAAGACAATGCTCTGGCGTGCCATCTCGAGAGCCGTCTGGGCATGCTCTTTCGACGACATGGACGAATAGGGAATCTTCGACCATTCCACAAGCGACGGATCGTCCATCTCGCCCAAGTCGAAGCGTCCCTCCAGCAGACGCAGAACGTGCTTGTCGACCTCTGCTTCGCTGATGAGTCCTTTCCTGACGGCCTCGGGAATGCTCTTGTAGGCATAGCCGAAGCCGCACTCTACGTCAGTGCCGGCCAGCGTGGCCTTGGCCGAAGCCGTCACCGGTGACGACGAACTTTTGTGCGAGGAGTAGAAATCGCTCACGGCACCGCAGTCGCTCACCACCAGATACTGGAACCCCCATTCGTCGCGGAGGATGCTCTGCAACAGTCGGGTGGAGCCGCAGCAGGGGTCGTCGTCAAGACGCTGATAAGCGCACATCACCTCGCGTACCTTTGCGTCCTTCACAAGTGTCTTGAAGGCAGGCATGTAGGTCTCCCAGAAGTCACGTGGCGACACGTCGGTAAGGTTGGCTGTGTGGCGGGTGTATTCAGGGCCGCTGTGGACAGCATAGTGTTTGGCGCAGGCCCATAGTTTGCGATATTTTGCTGACTCAGGACCCTGTAGTCCGCGCACGACTTGAGTGCCCATCACTGAGGTCAGGTAGGGGTCTTCGCCGTAGGTTTCCTGTCCTCGTCCCCAACGGGGATCACGGAAAATGTTGACGTTGGGCGTCCAGACCGAGAGGCTGTGGAATTTCTCGTCCTGGCCAGAGCCCCGCTGCATGCGCTCGTTATACTGGGCACGAAACTCGGTGCTGGCAGCATCGAAGACCTTGTAGAGCAGGTCGGGATTGAACGACGAGGCCATTGCCACAGGTTCAGGGAACACCGTAACATTTCCCATGTTGGCGGCCCCGTGGAGGGCTTCGCTCCACCAGAAGAACTTCTTGATGCCCAGCCGTGGAATGGCCGGACTCTCGTCCATCATCAGTTGGGCTTTCTCCTCGAGCGTCAGCCGGCTGCAAAGGTCGCGGGCACGCTCCTTGGCACTGAGGTCAGGATTCTGATAGGGTAGGGTGGTCTGTGCCTCGGACGTGGCTGCCATCATAAGCAGCATGGCCAGTAGCATGCTTGCCATGATGCCTTTCAGTTTCAACAGTTTTTTCATCCTTTTCTTTGTCTTAGGTTATTTTGCTTCTATATAACTAACGGTTATTTCACTGTTTTGCATTGGTACGCAGGTGTCTCACCTGCGGGCTGCCGCAAGCGAGACGCTTGCGTACCAATAGTTCGCTTCTATATAACTAAAGTTATTTCACTGGTTCGCATTGGTACGCGGGTGTCTCACCCGCGACCCAGCCGCAGGTGAGACACCTGCGTACCAAT
>FLNY01003137.1_pt1 | contig 33683 bp, 17 predicted proteins | sample 1140381 | NCBI WGS metagenome assembly FLNY01 (sample SAMEA3878172, study PRJEB12797) | bioreactor metagenome | biome: Moose rumen | place: Sweden | collected 2011-10 | reverse complement strand
ACCGCGCTCGGCGCCGTCCGCACTGAGCGCCGCAGCATCGCCGCCGCTGTCCGTCAGCTCGGTCTGAAGCCCGGCCTCTACATCGTCCGCATGCAGTCGGGCCAGGGCCGTGCCGCTGAGACCATCGTCGTCCGATAGTGCAAATCCTCAATAAAGAACTACTCAATTATTATATTTATCAACATTTTTTATTAACAAAAACTATTATTTATGAAAAGACTATTTACTCAGCTTTTGGCTCTGATGGCTTTCGTCAGCGCCAATGCACTTGAGGTGGGCGACTACATGTATTCGCCGACCAACAAGTTCAAGGTAACGGGGGAAAACCTCGTAGTCAACGGCAACTTCGCCGACCTTTTCGACAATGGTTGGACCTCCGAGGATGGCAAAGCCGTTAACGGCGAGGTGTGGAGCACCACCACCGAGGATGGCCGCAGCGTCGTGAAGGTGGAGCAGCAGAACGTCGACGAAGGCAATGCCCTGGCCAACGTATGGCAACTCGGCCCCGGCCTCTATGCCGTCAGCTACTGGGCCAAGGCTTCCTCTGGCAGCATCGTGACCACCACGACTGCCGGCAGCAACAACTACATCAACTTCTTCGCCAGCACCGACGGCACCACCAACAGCCGTGCCATCAGCGGCGCTGAGAGCATCAGCTCCACATGGACGCAGGTGGTCGACACCATCTTCGTCAATGTCGAACAGGAGTTCCTCGTGTTCAATGCCAGCGGTCTGCCCTCAGGCACCGTGCTCACCGACTTCGAGATCTATCCCGTCGAGGAGGTCTACGACACCCGCGTCGTCGAGCGTCTGATCAAGTATGCCGAGGCTCTGCTCAACGAGCCCGACCTGGCAAAAGGTAAGGACGACTTTGGTGGTGTTCTCGAAACGATGAAGGAGATGATTCAGGATCCCGGCCAGAGCGAGGACGCTGATGCCATGGAAGGTCTTATCGTTCAGTTCAACGAGGAGTTCGACAAATACATGGACGGCAACGGTGCCGACCTAGTAGACATCGTGGGCGACTGGGAGAAGAACAACCCCGGTTATAAGAATGTGAAGAATCTGACCACGCTCGGTTCCTACACCTTTGAGGGCGGCCGCTGGGGCTTCACTGCCAACGAGACCCACCTGGACTGGAACGAGGGCGACGGCTATATTGCCACGGCCTTGATTCAGAAAGGCTATAACCTGAACGGCACGACCGTAAAGGTTTCGAACGCCTCGCTGGAGTCTGGCCAGAAGTACTTCTTCTCGGTCGAGGCACAGGCTGTGGCTGCCGGTTGGAAAGATCCCGGAAACCATGGCTGGCTCTACGGTTCCGACCACACCGTGACCATTGCCAATCCTACCATCTACGTCGGCAGCAACGAGGTTGTTCTGCCCGACACGCTGAACGGCTACTACTGGAAGCGCTTCTATCTCATTGGCGAGATTGCTGCTGGTGAAGACGTGGTTGCCGGCTTCAAGTTCCCCGACCTGGAGTCTACCGAAGGCGGCCGCTACTCGCTGCGCAACCCGGTGTTCCGTCTCATTGGTAAGTCGAAGGTTCAGGTGAACTGGGAGACCGCTCTTGCCAGCGTGCTCACTCAGCAGAAAGAGCTGAAGAACCGCATCGACACCTATATGGCTGATGTGGCTGACTACATCTGGGAGAAGGATTCGCTGCAGCGTGCCATCAATTATGCCCAGCCCATCTACGAAGAGTCGCTCAACAGCGTTGATGCTGAAGGCAACTGCACTGTAGAGGTCTCTGAGGCCGGCATCGAGGAGCTGAATGCACTCCGCCAGACGTTGCTCGACCAGGTCAACGCCCTTGGCCGTGCTAAGAACTGGGTCATCAACCAGAATGCTATTCAGGAGACCCTGAAGACCACCATCGCCGACGCTCAGGCCGTGCTCGACGACCCGAAGAACGCCGGTGGCGACGCCGGTTTGCGTGACGAGTTGAAGGGTGCCGTGGCTCAGGGTCAGGTTTTGCTCGACAATATTTCGGAGCTGAACCAGTATGATGAGTTCCAGGCTGCCATCAACGCTATCAACGCCGCCGTTGAGGCCTTCAAGATTACTACCGCCAATCGCAGCAATCCTGCCGATATTGCTCTCGTGAATGCTGACTTCTCAGCCAACTCTGGCAACATCACCACCTCTGGCTCGTTCACCAACAACGGCTGGAACTACACCTCTGCCGGCACTTTCAAGCAGTGGCAGTATAGTGGTCCTACCGATGCATGGGAAGGCAGCAAGAATTGCAACCAGTGGCGCGGTTATACCGTCACCCTCGGTGGTAAGGTCCAGCAGACCGTCACCCTGACGGACGCAGGTGTCTATGAGTATCGTGCCATGTCTTATGCCCACAACGATAACCTCAGCTATCTGTTGGCCAGCGCCGAGTATATCCTTGATGATGATGATATCCAGATTGACACGGTTTATACCAATATGCCCGCCCGCCTGTTCTTTGGCCTTGACGGTGCTCCTGACTCAATCAGAATCACCAAGAGCATTGCTCCGGGTGCAAACAGCAGTGCCACGCCAAATCGTGCTTGGAATGACATCAGTGGCTTCACCCCCTGGCACTATTCTGTATTCTTTGTCAAGAGTGACAATGAGCCAGTTGTGGTTGAACTCGGCTTTGAGGTCGATGCTCTCGATGTTGGTCAGGGTCTGAACGGCTTTGCCTTCGGTGCCAACCACGTCTACTTCCTCGGCAACGAGGCTAAGTACACGACCGATACTAAGGCTGACCTGGCTGCTGAGGTGACCAAGGCAAAGGCGCTCGCAGAGGCTAATGCCGATAACGCCGACGTTGCGTTCCTCGTCGTGAAGCTCAACCGCTACATCGCTAACGCAGAGAACGCTGAGTCGCTGAAGGACATGCAGAATGCCTTCCTGAGCATGCAGGAGATCGAGGGCCTCATCGGATCCGTTACCGACGGCATCGCCGCCACCTTCGCTGAGCCCGTTGAGGCCGTCAAGGGTGTCTACACCATCTCTGGCCTGAAGGTTGCCACGAGCGTGGAGAGCCTGAAGCCCGGTCTCTACATCATCAACGGCAAGAAGTACGTTGTGAAGTAAGCAGGCGCGCTTCCCCTAATTTAACACAAGTCCCCGCGGTCCGTTTACCGCGGGGATTTTTTTGCGAATTATTTTTGCAAAATTGCAGGCGTCCGAGGAAATTTTAGCACTGCGGAAATATAAAACAGCGTCGGTGAAATATAAAACAGCGTCGGTGAAATATAAAACAGCGTCGGTGAAATATAAAACAGTGTCGGTGAAATAGTGTTTCGCAGGATATTGGAAGGTGACGGATGCTCGGCCGTATTTGCAAATCCGCCTCCGCCGTAATAGTACAGTTTCGGTCAAAGATGGGGGCGTTTTTCAAAAAATGTGGGTTAAAGGCAATATTTAGTGGGTGTTTTGTTTGGGTATTTTTATTTTTTTTAGTAATTTTGCCCCGCTAAAGCAATACTACTAAAAAGGAAACGTTTCGAAACTACATTAAAATTAGCTAATAACTCTTTATGAAAAAATTCATTTTCTGCATTTCTCTGTCCTTTATGGGACTGATGACTGCCTGCGTAGACAAGAACGAGGCAGTGGATGCTGATACGAAGCCCGAATGGCTCGGCGGCAGCATCTATCAGGAATTGAAGAATCCGCAGTACCTCACGGGAACGTTCTCGAACTATGTGCGGCTGATCGACGACCTCGGCGTGACCGAGACGCTCAACCGTACGGGCTCGATGACCGTGTTCCCCGCCAACGACGAGGCTTTCGAGCGGTTCTTCAAGACGAACGACTGGGGCGTTCGCAGCTATGAAGAGCTCACCACGGCCCAGAAGCAGCAGTTGCTCAACTCGTCGATGCTCACCAACGCCATGCTCATCGGCATGCTGTCGAACGTGAGCAACGGCAACGACGAGATGAACAAGGTGCGTAAGGGCCTGGCCGTGAAGCATGCCACCAACCTCGAGGTGGTGGCCACGGTGGAGCGCCTGACGGCCGACGAGATGCCGAAGGGCAACTCCTACTGGGACGAGCACCGCAAGCAGGGCCAGATCTATGTGGTCAGCGACGCCACGACGCCCAACCTTGTACACTTCACCCGCGAGCACATGCTGACCAATAATATCACCACGAAGGATTCGAGCGAGGGTTCCGACGACAGCGACTTCGCCATCCTCACTGGCACGTCCTATCAGGACGGCATGGCCTACATCTTCGACGACCAGATCGTGAAGAGCGACATCACCTGCCTGAACGGCTACGTGCACCAGGTGAAGGACGTCATCGTGCCCCCGGGCAACATGGCCCAGCGGCTGCGCGCCGCCGACGACATGGGCTACTTCAGCCGCATCCTCGACTATTTCTCGGCTCCCTACGAGAACCAGTCGCTCACTGATGCCTATAATGCCTACGCCATCGAGAACGGCCAGCCCACCGTCGACATGATCTATGAGGTGCGCTATGCCAACCGCAAGCAGGGCTACGCCGTGGAGCGTGATCCCGACGGCAACCCCATCGACGGCAAGTATCGCCTCGACTATAACCCCGGCTGGAACGACTACAGCCCGCTGGCCGACGCCGACGGCGTGAACTGGCACCTGAGCGACATCGGTGCCATGTTCGCCCCGACCGACGACGCCGTGGCCGAGTTCTTCACTGAGGGCGGCGACGGTGCCTACCTGATCGACCTCTACGGCTGCCACAAGGGTTCGGATAACACCCGCGCCAACCTGACCGAGAACCTTGACACGATGTGGGCCCAGCCCGACGGCTCCGGCCGCGAAATCCTGACCAAGTTCGTGCGTAACCTGATGAAGTCGTCGTTCGTCGAGACCGTGCCCAGCAAGTTCAACACCATCCAGAACGATGCTCATGACTACATGGGCATCACCCTCGACAAAGTCAACCGCGACGCACAGGGCCGCTACGGCATCCTGATGGCCAACAACGGTGTCATCTACAAGATGGACGAGCTCATCGCCCCCGACGAGTATCAGAGCGTCATGGCCCCCTCGTCTGTCTATCCTGACATGCACGTGATGAACTGGGGCGTGCAGGACGAGGATAACCTGAACGTGTCGTTCCACTACTACCTGATGGCCATGAAGTCGAACTTCGCCTTCTTCATCCCCGACGATGCCGCCTTCGGCCGCTACTACATCGACCCCGTCAGCCTCGGCAAGGACGAACCTCAGGCCCTGAAGTTCTCGTGGGAGGGCGACACCCTCGTCAATGCCGACGGCGAGACCATCGTCAAGAATGTGGGCATCCGCTGCCACACCTACCGTTACTATCCCGAATCGAACACCATCGGCGAAATCCTCAACAGCGGCGGTACGCTGCCCGTCGCACAGTGGCGCACGCAGTTCGTCGACATCCTGAACTATCACACCGTGGTGCTCGACGAGGGCGAGAAGATCGGCACCAATAATTATTATAAGACCAAGCACGGCGGCGAAATCCGCGTCACGGGCAACACAGAGGGCTGCACCGTCGAGAGCGGTCAGCAGATCGACAACGGCCTGGCACCCTCGACCGTCACCCGCGTCTACGACGAGAAGAACGGTCAGTCCTTCCGCATCGACCACGTCATCGAGTCGCCCCGCAACTCGGTCTACAAGACCCTTCAGAACAACCTCGACCGCTTCTCAAAGTTCTTCGACCTCTGCAACGGCTTCGACAACGAGCTCATGGCCTGGGCCGGCATCAGCGACGAGCAGAACTCGTTCGGCACCACCGAGCAGGAGAACTACATCGTCTTCACCACCGACCGCGGCTCCGGCTCCAACAAGGTGGCCAGAAGCTGTCTCGACTTCAACGTGAAGATGTTCAACACCTATAACTACACGCTCTATGCCCCCAACAACCAGGCCATGGCGACGGCTTTCGCCGCCGGACTGTCAAGCTGGGAGCAGATCAACGACATCTACGAGACCTATAAGGACGCCCTCGATGAGGAAGGCAACCCCACCGACGAGGCCCTGGCTGCCAAGGCCGACTGCAAGCGCAAGATCGACATCATCCGCGACTTCATCCGCTATCACTTCCAGAGCTCGTCGGTCTATGCCGACAATGTCGTGGCCTCCAGCCGCTATAACAGCCTGAGCACCGACGACATGGGTCTGGCCATCGAGATGCAGGTCAGCGGCGGCGGTGGCAAGCTGCAGGTCACCGACGCCACCGGCGCCGTCCGCACCGTCGACGCCAACGACCCGACGATGCTCTCGAACCTCATGTGCCGCGACTACTGGTTCAATGGTGCCCGCGACTCTCGGGGCACGACCGACATCTACACCTCGTCGTTCTGCGTCATCCATGAGCTCTCCGAGCCCCTCTGCTCCGGCGCGTTCGTCAAGTCGTGGACTTCTAACTAATAATCACCTAAAAAGCCAAGATACATGAAACTCAAGAAAATATTGCTAACGGCTTTGATGGGCATCGTCTGCCAGACCTTGCTGGCACAGGGCATCCGCATATCGGGCACGCTGACCGACAGCGAGGGCCCCGTCATGATGGGTAACGTTGTGGAGCGCGATGCCAACAACCGTATTGTCTCGGCCGCACAGACCGACTTCAATGGTAACTTCTCGATGCAGATCAAGAGCACCAAGAACAAGCTCGTCTTCTCATACGTCGGCGACAAGACCAAGGTCATCACCATCGGCAACCAGACCGTTTTCAAGGTGAAGCTCGAGCCCGAGAACACCCAGATCAAGGAGGTCGTCGTCACCTCGAAGCGCCAGAACAACGGCGGACTGATGATTCAGAAGAAGGAGGTCTCAGTCTCGCAGCAGGTGTTCAACATGGAGAGCGTCGAAGGTCTCGCCTTCACCTCGGCCGACGAGGCCCTGCAGGGTGAGATTGCCGGTCTCGACATCGTGTCGAATTCGGGTAACCTCGGTGCCGGCACGACCATGCGCCTGCGCGGCGTCACCACCATCTCCGGCGACGCCAACCCCCTCATCGTGGTCGACGACAAAATCTTCGACAATCCCGACGAGGACTTCGACTTTGCCAACGCCAACGAGGAGCAGTACGCATCCCTGCTGTCGGTCAACGTCGAGGACATCGCCTCTATCACGGTCCTCAAGGACGCCGCCGCCACCGCCGTCTGGGGCTCGAACGGCTCCAATGGTGTCATCATGATTACCACCAAGCACGGCACCCGCGGCAAACCACGTGTCAACTTCTCGTATAAGTTCACCGGCACCTGGCAGCCCGACGGCTACAAGCTGCTCAACGGCGACGACTACACCATGATGCTCAAGGAGGAGTTCTACAACCCCACGCAGAACGGCAATGCCACCGGCGACCTGTATGAGCTGAACTACAAGCCGACGTGGCCCGACTACCAGAACTGGAACAACAACACCGACTGGGTCGACGCCGTCAAGCAGTTCGGTGCCATGCACGACTGGAACGTCAACCTGACCGGTGGCGGACAGAAAGCCACCTTCCGCATCTCTGCCGGCTACAAGCATCAGACCGGTTCGATCATCAAGCAGAAGTTCCAGCAGTTCACCAATCGCATGGTGCTCGACTACAACGTGTCTGACCGCATCCGCTTCTCCACCAACTTCGCCTTTACCTATACCAATAACGACAAGAACTACAGCGGACTGCTCGGCATCGCACAGAAGCTGGCGCCCAACATGAATATCTATCGTCAGAACGCCGACGGCTCATACACCGACGACTTCTACATCATGAACCCCCTGTCGACCAATGCCGACCTCGTGGCCACCGGCACCTACATGTCGAACGCCCTGTCGGCCATACACAGTCTCGGCAACCCCGTCGCCATCGCCGAAATGGCCTGGGCCAAGGAGAGCACCTACCGCCTGACGCCCGACTTCAGCATCAAGTATGAACTCTTAGGCACCGAGGCCGAGAAGAGCCGACTGACGCTGAACGGCCGCGTCGACTTCGACATCTACGCCAGCAGCTCGCCCACCTATTGGCCCGCTGCCCTGGCCAGCGACAAGTGGAGCTCGAAAAAGTACAACCAGACCACCAACGCTGAGTCGAACCGCGTCAAGGTCGGTGGCCGCGTGGAACTCGTCTTCACCCCCTATTTCCGCAATCAGGACTGGTCGGCCACGATGCTGGCCCGCTACGAGATGAGCACGTCGAAGCAGAACAAGCAGAACAACACGATGAACAACCTGCCTAACGGCATCACGTCGCCCACCGTCTACGCCTGGCTGCTCGACGACGGCTACGGCAGCAGCAACTCGCGCAGCGCCTCGCAGAACCTGCTCTACAACGGTCACCTGTCCTACAAGGACGGCCGCTACAGCGTCGGCTTCTCGCTCCGCGCCGACGGCGACTCGAAGTTCGGCCCCAAGAACAAGTGGGCCTACTTCCCCGGCGTCTCGCTGCGCTATAACATCAGCGACGAGCCCTTCTTCACGCCCATCAAGGGCTCATGGCTCTCGATACTCGGCCTGCGCGCATCGTGGGGTATCGTGGGTAAGGCACCGTCCAGCAATACCGTCTTCTACAATACCTACAGTACCTCCAACGGCTCCTACGGACGCAGCACCGGCGGCTATACGGCACAGCCTACCGCCTCGCTCAGCGGCCTGAAGCTCGACGACCTGAGGTGGGAGAAGACCACCAGCTATAACCTCGGCTTCAACCTCGGACTGCTCAACGACCGCCTCGAGGTGGACTTCGACTATTACCACAAGGAGACCCGCGACCTGCTCATGCAGAACGTCAGCATCCCCAGCTACACCGGCTTCGCCTCCATGTCGTGGAAGAACGTCGGACGCATGGACAACGACGGTTGGGAAATGAACATCACGGCCAAGAAAATTATCAAGGTCGGCAAGTTCTCCGTCGATGCCGGATTCAACATCGCACAGAACTCCAACCTGCTGAAGGAAATGGACCAGAGCGTGCTCGACGGACTGAACAACGGCTCATGGACCCCCGCCCAGCGTGGCACATGGCCCCTGCGCGTGCAGCTGAACAATGCACTCGGCTCCATCTACGGCTATCGCTACGAGGGCGTCTACCAGTACACCTACGACTATCTGGAGAACCTGCAGAAGGAGAACGGATGGGATGCCGTCAGATATGAGGCTGAGATCAACAACATGCTGGCTCAAGGCAAGACCTTCCCCATCGTCACCAATGCCGACGGCACCGTCCTGATGGACGACCAGGGCCACCCCAAGCACATGCTGCTCAACTATGAGAACAACAACGGCGTGGGCTCCCAGACCTACGTCTTCCAGGGCGGTGACGCCAAGTATCAGGACATCAACCACGACGGACAGATCAACCAGCTCGACGTGGTCTACTTAGGCAACTCGCTGCCGAAGGTCAACGGCGGTTTCAACTTCACCTTCCGCTATGGCCCCTGGAGCGTCAAGACCCGCTTCATGTACCGCTTCGGCAACAAGGTGGTCAATCAGGCCCGCCAGAACCTTGAGAAGATGTACGACACCAACAACCAGTGCGCATCCGTCAACTACCGCTGGCGTAAGGACGGCGACGTGACGCCCATCCCACGCGCCATGTACAACACCGCCTACAACTTTCAGGCCTCCGACCGCTTCGTCGAGAACGGCGGTTTCGTGCGCTTCCAGAACCTGCAGATTGCCTACAACTTCGACAAGAAGCTCATCAAGAGCCTCGGACTGAACCAGCTGCAGGCATACGCCTCGCTCAACAACCTCTATGTTTGGACCAAGTATAGTGGTGTCGACCCGGAAATCTCGCCCAGCGGCTATGGTGTAGCTGCCGACAACTCGCAGACGCCGCGCTCGAAGCAGTTCACCGTGACGCTTAACATCGGATTCTGATCAATTGATACTTGAACATTGAAAACGAAAAAAGGAATATTATGATTACCAAAGCATATCTATATAATAAGGTTAAGACCGTCGGTGCCTGTCTGATGATGCCTTTGCTCCTCGCCTCCTGCGTGGACACCATCATCCTGCCTGACAACCTGACCGTCGACGAGGACTTCTGGAAGTCGAAGGACGACGTGGCACAGATGGTCAACGGCGCCTACAAGTCGATGCTTACTGATAACGTCATGTCGCGCCTCATCGTCTGGGGCGGACTCCGCGGCGATGAGTTCATTCCCGTAGCATCCGTGACGGGCGCCCTGGTGGAAGACCTGACCGAAATCAACCTGGCCAACACGCAGGACGACAACCAGTTTGCCGAATGGGGCAGCTTCTACGCCGTCATCAACAACTGCAACATCGTGCTCGACCGCGCCGAGGCTGTCATGGCCGAAGACCCCTCCTACACCCAGGGCGACTATCTGGCTGACCGCTCGCAGATGCTGGCCCTGCGCGCCCTCTGCTATTTCTATCTGGTGCGCAACTTCCGCGACGTGCCCTATATTGACGGCTCCTACATGAACAGCAGCAAGGAGCGCTACGTGGCGCAGTCCAATCCCGACTCGGTGCTTGCCTGCTGCATTACCGACCTGCAGGAGGCTGAGCGCAACGCCCTCTCCGCCACCACGTTCGGCGCCAGCGACTGGAAGCGCGTGGGCTACTTCACACGCGACGGCATCCAGGCCTTGCTGGCCGACATCTATCTCTGGCGCGGCAGCGTGGAGCACAGCGTGGCCGACTATCAGGCCTGCGTCGACTATTGCACCCGCGTCATCGAGTCGAAGCGTTCGCAGCATGTGCAGGACCGCAACGAGGTCGTCGCCAAGGAGTATCCCTTAGCCGACGGACAGCGCATGTTCGTTGAGATTTTCGTCAGCCAGAACGCCGAGGAGAGCATCTTCGAACTCCAGATGGACGGCACAAACAATGGTGCCAAGGCCATCTGCCAGTATTTCAATGCGCTGTCAGCTTCTGACAGCCGCCACTACCTCTATGCTCCCACCATCTTCACCTATGGTGGCGACGTCTTCAAGTCGTCGAGCACCGTCGACTGGCGCGGAGCTGAGTACACCTTTTACAACAATGAGGTGAATGTCGGCGAGGACGCTGCCCTCGAGATTCGCAAGTTCGTGTCGATCGACCCCCTGCCGCTGAGCACTGTCACGACGGAGCCGGCTGGCAAGGCTCGCGCTTACGCCGACAATTACCGTCAGAACTACGTCGTCTATCGTCTGGCTGACGTCATGCTGATGAAGGCTGAGGCCCTCGTGGCCCTCGCCGCCGGCGACGACACCGACACTGAGAGCCTGCGCCAGGCCTTCGCACTGGTCAACGCCGTCAACAAGCGTGCCAAGACCGCCGACGCCATTGCTGCCAACGACACGCTGAAGTGGAACACCTACGGTTCGTCAGCCGCCACGATGGAGGACCTGGTGCTGGCCGAGCGCCTGCGCGAACTCACCTTCGAAGGCAAGCGCTGGTACGACCTGCTGCGCTTCAACTTCCGTCATGTCGACGGCATCGACTACAAGACGACCCTCTACGAGCAGAGCCTCCGCAGCGGATGGACTCCTGTGGGCAACTACAAGCCGATGCTCGACCTCATGAAGCGCAAGCTTTCGACCAAGGGCGACGCCGTCGCTGCCAAGATCAACACCGAGGCCAAGCTCTACATGCCAGTTCCGCTTAGCGACCTGAACGTCTCTCCCACTCTGCACCAGAACCCGGGCTACAACACAATGGAAACCATCAAGAAGAACTGAAACGTTGCTGATTGATAATCGTGATTGAAAATCGAACAGCGACAGTGAACGTAGAAATCGAAAATCGAAAATAGTAAATCGTAAATAATATGTTGAATATTCCAGATATATCGAAACCGGTGCGGCGCGCACTCCTTTTCGGAGGCACAGCTGCCCTGATGATGACGGCCTGCAATCCTGAGCCGGACGAGAGCGACCTCTACACCTTCACGGGCGAGACCATCGAGTCGTTCATCGCACAGGACAGCCTGCTCACCGACTTCAACTACATCCTCACCCGCGTCGGCTACGACCGGATGATGGCCTCCTACGGCGCCTACACAATCTTTGCTCCCGTCAACGACGGTGTCAAGGCCTATTGCGACAGCCTCTACAACGACCCTGAAGCCAACATTCCCCACAACGGCATGACCAGCAATAGCGTCGAGGGGCTCTCTGACAGTCTCTGCCTGGACATCGCCCGCTATCACATCTCCACGCAGTACAAGAATGTGGTCTCGATGACCGGCGAAGGCAATGTCAGCACCATGCTCGGCTATAATTTCTCGTATGATATCGACTCCGTCGGCAACGTCGTGTTGGCCGATGTGGCGACCATCATCGACTCCGACCATGAGGTGACTAACGGACTGGTGCACATCATCGACCGTGTCATTCCGCGCTATACACGCTTCTTTGTCGACATTTTCCGCGGCGACGACCGCTACACCATCTTCTCCGAGGCTTTCGAGCGCACCGGCTGGGCCGACTCCGTGCTCAAGTATGAGCGGGAGGAAGAATATGAGTTCGTGCAGCTGCCTCGTCAGAGCTATTCCTCAGTCCTTTCGGCCGATAAGACCTGTAGGGAGGGCTTCACCCTCTTTGCCGAGACCGACGAAGTGATGCGTGCCAACGGCATCAATAGCTTCGACGACCTCGTGGCTTACGCCAACAATGTCTACGGCAACGCCCGTGACTGGTACGACTACCTGGCCGACAACGATTCGACCGTCAACACCGGCACCACCGACGAGGACTTCAAGAAGCCCTTCAACGCCCTGCACATGTTCGTGGCCTACCACCTGCTGCCCATGCCCATGGACAACAACCAGCTGGTGTTCGAGAAGGGTAGCAGCACCTACTGGAACTATGCGCCCGACGCCGACCCGCATGACTATTACGAGACGATGCTGCCCCACACGCTGATGAAGGTGTGGAACCCTGTGGACGACGGCAACGGACGCAACGTCTACATCAACCGCTACCGCACCTTCAACACCCTGACCAACGAGGTGGGCACGCAGGGCACCAACCACACACTGGTGAAGCGCGGTCTGAAGGTCGACAAGACCAAGGGTGCCACCATGCAAGCCTTCAACGGCTATATCCACAGCATCGACGGCATGCTGGTCTACGACCGCGACGTGCCACGCATGGTGCTTCATGAGCGCATGCGCTTCAACTGCACCTCGCTCTTCCCCGAGCTCATCACCAACGGTTACCGCTACTGGACTTCCGGCGACGGTCATATCAGTTCGACCTACGACACCTCGCGCCGCGGCATCGCCAATGGCGTCATCAAGAACATCGTGCAGTATAACAAGTCCATTAACTTCGTCTATGCCCTGCACGGAGCCATGCGCTGCTTCCAGAGCGACCAGCTGCAGTATTGGGGCAACTTCGACTTTGCCTTCAAGCTGCCGCCCGTGCCCAATGGCACCTATGAGATCCGCATCTGCTACCCGCCCGTCACATACGGCGCCTTCATGCAGTATTACATCGGTAAGTCGAGCGACATCACCTCGATGCAGGCACTGGGCATCCCCTACGACATCCAGATTGATGCCACCGATCCCCGTATCGGTTGGACTGAATCATACTTGGAGGATGACTATGGCATCGCCACCGACGTGGCCATGCGCAACCGCGGCTACATGCGCGCTCCCTACAGTTTCTGCGGACACGCCGAGGCCGGATGGCAAAAGGCCACATACGATGAAGAAAATGACTCCTGGACCGTTCCTAAGACTGGTCTGAACTGCCGCGAAGAAGGTGGCTATGGCACGATGATCATCCGTGCCGTTCTGGGCCGCGTGGAGCTTAACCAGAAGGGCGGCGACCACTGGATGCGCATCAAGAAGGTGGTTGAGGACAACACCCTCCTGTCCGGTATCGACTTTATCGAGCTGATGCCCATCGACGTGGTGGACAATCAGCAGTACACTGAGGACTGGTACTAAACAATTGCAAATGGAGATTATTTAAAATCGTAGAAATCTTATGAAGATAAACAAATATACAGGCTTTATGATGATGGCGGCAGGCATGCTCGCCGCCTCATCGTGCACCGACTTCGACGACTATAACAAGGTCGAGGCCGACGCACATACGGCATCGGCCAACGAGACCCTGTGGGAGAACATCAGCAAGAACGACAACCTGAAAGACTTCGCCGCACTGGTGAAGGCCGCCGGGTTCGACCAGGAGCTGAACACCACCCATTGTTACACCGTCTGGGCACCCGTTGACGGCAGCTACGACGCCGCCAGTCTGCGCGCCTTAGGCGACGAGGCCCTGCTCAGGCAGTTCGTGAAGAACCACATCGCCGAGTATGCTCACGGCGCCACCGGCACCATCGATGAGCGCGTGCTGATGCTCAACGAGAAGAGCTACTTCTTCCGCGGCAACGGCAACTACGAGTTCGACGAAATGCCCGTCAAACAGGCTAACCTGCCCAGCAGCAACGGCCTGATTCACCTCATCGACGGCCAGGCACGGTTCCTGCCTAACCTCTATGAGTATGTCACTGACTCACTCCTATCGGGCGACCAGGGCATCGACTCGCTGCGCAACTTCTTCCTCAATTCCGAGGAAACCTATCTCGACGAGGCTTCCTCGCACAAGGGCCCCATCGTTGACGGTATGCAGACCTACATCGACTCCGTCGTCGTGACCTACAACCCGATGTGGTACACACTTAACACTTATATGGCAGTAGAGGACAGCTCCTATACCTTCCTCATGCCCACCAACAAGGCCTGGAACAGTGCCTACGAGCGCATCAAGCCCTTCTTCAACTACGGCTCCACGCTGACCGTGCAGAACTTCAACGGAACGACGGCCACCACCGTGACCGCTCCCGCCATTGACCCGGCCTACTGGCAGGACTCGCTGACCAGCGGCTACCTGATGCGCTATCTGTCCTACAGCAACAACGACGGCTACAACTCATGGGTGCACGGCGAACCCTCCTATCTCGGCTCCGACACGCTGCGCACAACGCTGAACACCAAGCTGTCCGGTCCCCAGGACATCCTCGCTCAGACCATTGCCACCGTGCCTATGAGCAACGGCGTGGCCCACATCGTCGACAGCCTGGCCTTCCGCTCATGGGAGACCTTCTGCCGGCCGCTGGTCATTTCGGCCAGCAGCGAGCAGAACCGCGCCCGCGTCGCCACGGGTAATGCCAAGGTGGTGCGCGTCGACTATCCCGATGCTACGAAGGTCGACATCACGAAGACCATTGGCAACCAAAGACCGTCTGACACCTACAGCTACACCTGGATTGACCCCTCCGGCACCACGTCGAAGCCTGAGCTGAACATCTACCTGCGCAACGTGCAGAGCACCACCTACGACATCTACTGCATCTTCGTGCCCGAGAACGTCGACCTGCTCAAGCGCAATGCAGAGGTGAAGCCCAACCGCGTCATCTTCACCCTGAGCTATTGCGACGCCAACGGTAAGTTGCAGACCAAGGAGTTCCTCAACGACACCCCTGAGAACGAGCAGGATGTGCTCGACCGCATTGAGCAGTGGAAGGCTGAAAACCCGGGCGTCTCGGCCGGTGCTCCCGATGCCAAGACGAAGGCTGCCTTCAGCAACGACGTGACCAAGGTCGACACCGTCTACGTGGGCGAGTTCACCTTCCCCGTGAGCTACTACGGTCTGAACGACCAGACGAGCAACTATTGCCCCAACCTCAAGATTTCGTCGCCGTTCAGTGTGTTCAACAAGGCTCTCCTGGCCATCTATGCCCGCGAGTTCCGCATCGGTGGCATCCTTCTCATCCCGAAGGAGTATGGGGAATATATGAAATCTTCTAACAACGAATGATCATGAAGCGCAATATATTCAATTTCATTGAGCAGGGCAGCCTCAGGCTTGCCGTCTGCACCTTAGTGATGGGACTGTCAGTAGGCGTCGGTTATGCACAGTCGGAAGACGATGCCGACGGCGACGAGACTGTCGAGACCGCCATCAAGCAGCCTTCGCGCAGCGCGATGAAGCAGGTCAACTATCCCACGGTGACCATCAAGGGCATCGTGCGCGACCAGGCCACCGGCAATCCCCTGCCCGGTATTCAGCTGCGCGCCCTCAACAGTGTGCGCCATACGGCCATGACCGACGAGAACGGACAGTTCGAGATTGCCATCCCCGAGTTCACCACCGCACTCTATGTGCATGCGCCCGAGTTCCTCTCGCAGCAGGTGCCCGTCGTGGCCGGCGATGCCTCGCAGTATCTCGTGATCAGCATGCTGGCCGACAAGTTCCAGCCCATGTACGGTGAGGACAACGACTACACGGCCCGCCGCACGGTGGAGATCGACCGCTTCGGCGTCACCGTCGATGCCGAGATCGCCAACAAGATGAGCGGCGACGTGCGCGCCATTATGCGCTCCGGAGCCGTCGACGGCGGTGCCACCATGTTCATCCGCGGCCTGAACAGCATCACCTCGGATGCACAGCCCCTCATCGTCATCGACGGCGTGGAGTACGACATGCAACGCAACCGCTCGTCGCTACATGACGGACAGTTCAACAACATGCTGGCCAACATCTCGCCCGACGACATCGAGAAGGTCACCGTGCTGCGCAACGCCACCGCCCTCTACGGCGCACGCGGCGCCAACGGCGTGGTGCTCATCGACACCAAGCGCGGCCACTCCATGGCCACCCGCATCGATGCCAACATCTCGGCCGGCGTCCAGCTCATGCCGAAGCTGCCCACGATGATGGACGCAGTGCAGTATCGCACCTACGCCTCGGAGCTGCTCGGCACCGTGGCCGACATCAACGAGTATCAGGGTTTCTACTTCCTGAACGACGATCCCACGAACTATTACTACAACACCTATCACAACAACACCGACTGGACCGACCAGATCTACCGCACGGCCCTGACGCAGAACTACAGCATCAACGTGCAGGGCGGCGACGACGTGGGTATGTATAACCTCTCCGTGGGCTACGTCAACTCGAAGAACACGGTCAAGAAGACCGGTTTCGACCGCATGAACGTGCGCTTCAACACCGACATCAGCATCCTCTGGAACCTGAAGACGAAGTTCGACATCGGCATCGCACGCACCAACAACAACGTGCTCGACGACGGCATGCCCGCCAGCTTCACGGCCAACACAGTGACGTCGCCATCGGCCCTTGCACTGCTCAAGTCGCCGCTGGTGGCCCCCTATCAGTATAATGCCATCTTGGGCGACTTCACCAGCCTGCTCAGCGAGTACGACAACGTGCTCTACAGCACTACCTACAGGTCATACGGCACCAACGCCTTAGGCACCAGATACGACAGCGCCCGCGACCTCTACTACACCAGCCAGTCGCTGGCCAATCCCGTCGCCATCCTCGAGAACGGCGATGGCGACAACAAGAACAAGGCTGAGAACACCTACTTCACCGTGCGTGTCGCACCGACGTATGAGATCACCAGCGACTTCCGGCTGTCGGCCGACCTCAGCTATATGCTCAACCGCAATGCCCAGCGCTACTACCGTCCCTACAAGGGCGTGCCCCTGTTCCAGGTCGACGAGGTCGGCTCGGTGTCGGCCCTCGTGGCCTCGATGTTCGCCAAGGAACAGAACTTCGTGGGCAAGCTGCAGCTCGACTGGTCGCACCAGTTCGGACGCCACACCGTCGATGCCTTCGTCGGAGGCCGCTACACCTTCTTCTCGTTCGACAACAGCGACCTGAGCGCTACCTATCAGGGCGTGGCCGACGACAAGAACCCACACCTCGACACCTCGGCCATCCCTGGCATCGAGGGTGTCAACGACAAGTGGAAGAACATCCAGTGGTATGGCAACGTCAACTATAATTACGTCAACCGCTACTACGCCACACTCACGCTCATGGCCGAAGCCAACAGCCGCTTCGGCGAGAACGCCGACGGCCTTGGGCTCTTCGGCGTCAAGTGGGCCATCTTCCCCAGCCTGCAGCTCGGATGGGTGATGACCAATGAGGATTGGTTCCCCAAGAACGTTGGCATCAACTACCTGCGCCTGAACGCCGGCTTCGACATCAGCGGCAACGACAACATCTCGAACTATGCCGCACGCACCAGCTTCAACGCAGTGAAGTTCTACAATCAGGCTATGGGTATGCAGCTCACCAACATCGGTAACGACAAGATTCAGTGGGAAACCACCAACAAGCTCAACCTCGGTCTGCAGGCCTATATGCTGGACAACCGTCTGGGTCTCTCGTTCGACTACTTCCTCCATAAGACTCGCAACCTGCTCACACAGCGCACCTTCGACAACCCCATCGGTGGTATCAACTTCTACTGGAGCAACGGCGGTGAGCTGAAGAACGAAGGCTTCGAAGCCGTCGTCACTGCCAAGCCCGTCGTCACCAAGAACTGGAACGTAGAGCTCGGCGCCAGCGTGGGCCACTACAAGAACAAGGTGACCAAGCTGCCCACCGGATTCACCACCGTACGCTCGCTCTACGGCGACGAGAACATCCTGACCCGCGTGGGACTGCCAGTGGCCATGTTCTACGGCTACAAGACCGATGGTGTGCTGAAGGATGACGCCGATGCCCTGAAGGCCGGAATCGGCGGCAACCAGTATCTCTATCAGGAGGATCAGGCCGGCAACCCGCAGTATTTCCAGGCTGGTGACATGAAGTTTGTCGACTTCGACAGCTTCGACGCCGAAGGCAAACGGACGGGACGTCCCGATGGCAAGATCGACGAGGCTGACAAGACCGTCATCGGCGATCCCAACCCCGACATCTACGGCAACATTTTCGCTACCGTCTCCTGGAAGAACCTTACCCTCAACGTCGGCTTCAACTATTCGCTCGGCAACGATGTCTACAACTATCAGCGCATGGTGCTCAACAGCGGCAGCACCTTCTACAACCAGCAGGTGGCTGAGATCGGGCGCTGGCGCTACGAAGGACAGCCCGCCGAACTGCCACGGGCCGTCTTCGGCGACCCCATGGGCAACAACCGCTTCAGCGACCGATGGATTGAGGACGGCTCCTACCTGCGCCTCAAGACCGTGCAGCTCAGCTATCGGCTGCCCATCCCCGGCTCATGGACCTGGCTGCAGGGCCTAACCGTCTGGGCCGAGGCTCAGAACCTGCTCACCTTCACCAAGTATCTGGGCAGCGACCCCGAGTTCTCCATCGGCAGCAGCGTCTTCACGCAGGGCATCGACTGCGGCAACGTCGCTCTGGGACGCACCTTCCTGGCCGGCCTGAAGATCAACCTGTAAATTGTTATTGAATATTGATAATTGAAGATTGAATATTATGATTACCAAAAGCATAAAACATCTTTTTGCCGTCTGTCTGGTAAGCTGCAACATCGTTGCAGCGCTCACCTCATGCTCCGACATCCTTGAGAGCGACAGCTCACGACAGGTGTTCGACCCCGAACTGTCGCAGAAGACCGACTCCATCTACTATGCCCTCGGCATCATGCAGGCCATGCAGCAGCTGGCCGACCACTATGTCTTCCAGGGCGAGGTGCGCGGCGAGCTGGTCGACACCACACACTACACCGACACTCACCTGCGCCAGCTGGCCGACTTCTCGGCCACGACGGCCAACCGCTACGACTCGGCCTACGTCTACTATCGCGTCATCAACAACTGCAACTACTACATCGCCCACCGCGATACCACCCTGCGCACCGGTGCCACCTACGTCACCCGCAACGAGTATGCCGCCGTCAAGGCCATCCGCGCCTGGGCCTATATGCAGCTGGCGCGCGTCTATGGCCGCGTGCCCTTCTACACCGAGCCACTGACACAGATCTCGCAGATTGACGACAACCAGTATCCTGAGCTCACGATGAACGAGATCGTGGCCCAGCTGGCGCCCGACCTCGAGCAGTACAGCGGGCTGCCCGTGCCCGACTTCGGCGGCACCTTCCCCTCCAGCTCGTTCATCGTTCCTAAGAAGCTGTTCATTCCCGTCGATATCGTGCTCGGCGACTTGTATTTGGAGAGCGGTCAGTACGCATCCGCTGCACAGCACTACATTGTCTACCTGACCCGCGTGGCCACCAACAACCACACCGCCTTCACGGAGACTTATCGCCGCAGCCTCTTCCGCCAGAGCAGCGACGACACCGACCTGCCTTCCGACTACGACCGCACCACCAACGACCGCATCGCAGGACAGGGATGGAGCTCGCAAATCTTCCTGACCGTCACCACCGGCTATAACGATGTCATCACCTATATCCCCATGGCCGAGAAGAGCAGCCAGGGCGCCACGACGCTCGTGCCGAAGATGTTCGGCTACGACCTCTACAACTCCGGCGGACGTACATACATCGACGAAATCCAGCTGACGCCCAGCCAGACCTACATCGACCTGAGCGACAACTCCGACTTCTACTACTACTCGACACAGAGCACCACCACGCAGACCGTCATCAACCACGCTAAGATCGGCGACTTCCGCTACAACGGCTCCGTCAACGAGAACCGCGTAGGCGACGAGGAAACCGGCACCGTCACGCGCCGCGTCTACAAGTACATCATGGGCAACATCTACCTCTATCGCAACACCACCGTGCTGCTCCACCTCGCTGAGGCCTTCAACCGCCTGGGCATGTACGATGCGGCCTTCGCCATCCTCAAGGACGGCATCAACCGCTCGCTCATCAACGGCGATGCCGCCTATATCAGCGACCAGACCCGTATGCTCCTGCAGACCACCTATCCGCTGCTCTCGACGGCCAATCTGGCTAAGTTCGACGGGAGCAACGCCTACTACGGTGTGCACGGCCATGGCGCCGGCTATACCCGCGACTACAACGGCGCCGTCTATTCGCCGGATCTCTCGCCCTATCAGCTCGATACGGTCGTGACGGTGAAGATGGCCGACATCGCCGCCGACTTTGGCGTCAGCGTGGGCACCACGAAGCAGGACACCATCAACGCCGTCGAGGACCTGCTCTGCGATGAGTATGCGCTCGAGTTCGCCTTCGAGGGCACCCGCTTCTACGATCTTTGTCGCCTGGCCCGCCACAAGAATGCCGCCGGTCTCTATGGTGCAAACTTCGGTGGCCAGTGGCTCGCACGCAAGCTTCAGTACAAGCAGCCGGCCAAGGACCTCACTGTTGAGGCCAACTGGTATCTCCCCTTCGAGTAATGTTCTATGAAGAAATTGTTTTTCCTCTGCGCTCTTACCGCATCGACCCTGTCGGCGGTGGGGGCGCAGTTTGTTTGGTATGACGGACAACAGCCCGTCAGCTATCAGGTTCAGGGGCGTATGGCCCCCGTCGTCGGCATCGCACTCGACATGTTCCGCAGCGATATGCAGCAGGTAACGGGCCGTGAGGCTGTGGCCGCGAAGAATGCTGTCATTCAGGTCTATGAGCTCGACCGCAATGCCGGAGCCGCTGCGAAGTTGAGAAAACAGGGTATCCCCGTCGACGAGGTCAGCAGCCAAATGGATGCCTTCTATTTGGGCATACGCGACGGTCATATCCTCGTCGTCGGCCAGAACGGTCGTGGCTGCGCCTACGGACTGCTTGAGCTGAGCCGCATGGCTGGCGTGTCGCCCTGGGTGTGGTGGGGTGACGTGGTGCCAGAGCATCGCGACCGTCTCGCTATAGACGATTCATTCACCACCCTGCAGGCTCCCTCGGTTATGTATCGTGGCATCTTCATCAACGATGAAGACTGGTCATTGCGCAACTGGGCCTGGAAGAACTACGAGCAGACCGACCAGTTCGGAGCCATGGGGCCCAAGACCTATAAGGCTGTGTTCCAGTTGCTGCTTCGCCTGCGGGCCAATGCCGTCTGGCCCGGCATGCACACCGGCACCCCCGGATTCTTCACCGTCCCCGGTAACAAGGCGATGGCCGACTCGTGCGGCATCCTCATCGGCACCAGCCACTGCGAGCCATTGCTCAGGAACAATGTGGCGGAATGGGACGTAAAGGAGCGTGGTGCCTACAACTACATTACCAACCGCGACGCCGTGCAACGCTATTGGATAGAGCGCTTGCAGGAGGTTCGCGGCAGTGAGGAGCTCTTTACTATAGGCATGCGTGGCATTCACGACGGTTCGATGGAAGGCGTGAAGACCGCAGAGGAAAAACTCAACGGACTGCAGCAGGTGATCGACGACCAGCGTGAGCTTCTTCGCCGTTATTATGATAAGGATGTGGAGCGCGTTCCTCAGGTGTTTATTCCCTATAAGGAAGTACTAGAAATCATGGAGAGCGGTCTGCGCGTGCCCGACGACGTGACGCTGATGTGGTGCGATGACAACTATGGCTACATGACCCGTCTCAGCGACGCCGAGCAGCAGAAGCGACAGGGTGGGGGAGGCGTCTATTACCATTTGAGTTATTGGGGCCGTCCGCACGACTATCTGTGGCTCACGACCACGCAGCCAGGGCTCATCTACAGCGAGATGAAGGCCGCCTACGACCACAACTGCCGCAAGCTCTGGATTGTCAACGTTCACGACCCGAAGGTGGCGGCCTACGACTTGGAGTTCTTCCTCGACATGGCTTGGAATATCGACGCCATTCAGCCGCAGACCATCAGCAACCACCTGGAACGCTGGCTCTGCACGCAGTTCGGCGAACAGGTGGGCAAGCAGATTGCCCCCGACATGCAGGAGTTCTATCGTCTGTGCGGCATCCGCAAGCCCGAATTCATAGGCTGGACGCAGGTAGAGCTCGACAAGAAAGTTTATCCGCATGGCCGTTCACAGGTCATCGACACTGAGTTTACCACCGAGTTCGGCAACGAGCTGAACCGCTATCAGGCACAGTACAATGCCATTAGTGCCCGCCTGAGCGAGGCTGGGCGTCTGGTGCGCCCCGAACTGCGTGATGCCTACTATGCTGCCGTGCTCTATCCTGTGAATGCAGCCAAGGCCATGACCGACAAGATGCTCTTTGCCCAGAAAGCACGTTCGCGTTATCAGGGACAGACCGACAAGGCCATGGAAGGCCGACAGGAGTTTATGTACTCTATGGCCAAAGCCAGCATGGATGCCTATCGCCGCATTCAGGAGTTCACCGACCGCTACAACAAGATGGCTGGCGGCAAGTGGCAGGGCATTATGAACATGATGCCGCGCGACCTGCCTGTGTTCTGTCCGCCCACACTGCCTTATCTGCCTACCGACGAGGAAGTGAAAGACTCGAAATACATCAACCTCATCTCTTTGGAGTATCATGACGACTTCTCGCGTGCCGACTTCGTTGCCAAGAATGCCTGCGACTACTCGAAGGCAACCGACGGGGCACAACCCATCCAGATGCTGGGCCACTCGATGAACGCCGTCTCTATACCTAAAGGCGCTACGCTGACCTATGAGTTTGAAACTGAAAAGGAGGGCGACGCCACACTCTTTACAGCCATGATTCCCACACAGCCCAACGACAAGGGCGACCTGCGCTACTCGGTGCAGATAGACAATCAGGAACCCGTGGTCATCTCGCTCAAGGAAAAATACCGCTCAGAGTTCTGGAAGAAGAGCGTCCTGCGCGGTCAGGCCCTGAAGCTGACGCCGGTGAACGTGTCGAAAGGCCGTCACACGCTCACTGTCAAAGCCCTCGACGACCATATCATTGCCGACCAGTGGATGCTCGACTTCAAGGCCGCACGAAAGTTCTATGTTATACCTGCACAATAATAAGGAAACATCGCTTTTTTTGTTACTGACACTTATCTGATACGCTTCAGTGACATCTTTGAGTCGGTGAATGTAAAATAAATTCGTAATTATTTTCAGGCAATTTATAACATATTGATAATCAGTTAAATAAATAATTAATAATAATGAAGCGGTGCTTTTCGATGAGAGAAGCGCCGCTTTTTGAGTCGAGAAGTGCCCCTTTTTGCCCCATGAAGTGCCGTTTCTTGCAGAGGACGCGGGGTGTTTGTAAAAAAATATCCGAATTTGACTCGGCACATTCTGATTCGCTCTGGAGCACGGATTGAATGACGTCACTTCGTTTTTTCGGCCAAACACATAATGCGTTTCCCCTTTTTTTTATTATCTTTGCACTCACAGAAAGACAACTGCACAGTCCTGCCCAGAATCGGGAAATAGAAACACTCTATGAAAAGAATATTTTTGCTGCTGATGCTCATGCCTTGGTTGGCTGCATCTGCCCCGACGGCCATCGGGAGACGTGGAATCCCGCCCGCGGCGACTAATGCTTTTTGCTGAACGTGATAACGAAGACGGGGGCAATCTCGTTGGTCACCTTGGGAATGTCGACTGTCAGTCCATTGGAGTCTTGGGTGAACTTCACTTTACCGTGGCCCAACAGCTTGACGCTCTTGACCTTGCCGCTGTAGTATGGTGAGGCATTGCCTAATGACCTGAATGTGAATGAGCCTAATGGCGGCCAGCGCATGATGGTGGCATAGACGGTCTCTTTTCCTGCCTTCCCTGATGGAGAAGGTGCCTGCACATAGCGCACGTCGCTGCTCGAATATTTGTTCGACTCGTTGAATCCCTGACCTTTCAACGGGTCAGCGGCATCGGCCATCGGACCTTCACCGAAGGTCTTCCATGGGCGTGTGCCGTAGATGCTCACGCCGTTCTGGTCCATCCACGCTTTGATGCCACTGAGCACGGCGCGCTCCTTCTCGTCGATGGTGCCGTTGGCGCGAATGGGCACGCTGAGCAGTAGGTTGCCGTTCTTCGAGACGATGTCAATGAGCATGTCGACCACCTGCTGCGCGCTCTTATAACCACTGCGGTTGTAGAGGTTGATGTCGTAGTGCCATTGGCCTATGCAGGTGCACGTCTGCCAGTATTTCTCCTGAATGCGGTCGGGCACGCCGCGCTCCACGTCCCATAGGAGAGCCTCCTTCTGCGCATCGTTCAGAATCTTGCCCATAACCACAACGTCACTGCGTGTGTTATAATAATGAGCGAGGATATTCAGGCCGATACGTTCGTCGCAGCCATAGAACGGCAGGACTGTGTCGTCGAAGTAGAGCATGTCGGGCTGATAGTCGTTGATGCACTGCAGCACGCGGTTCTGGAATTTCTGCTTGAAGGCCTCCGAGGGCAGTGAGGCTCCGTTGTTCCAGCCCCATTGGTAGTGAATGGAGCTGCTGTTGTCCCATCCTGTGCTATGCTCATGTCGCTGGGCATAGAGCTCCTGCGGGTCGAAGCCTTCCCACCACTGTCCGGCACCGTCTTCGCGAGTCAGGTTGCCGTCGTACTGCTGAGAGGGTTCCATCCATGTCCATGTATGACTGCCGTGCATCGACACTCCTATAGGCAGGCCCGCCTTCTTGCAGGCTGCTGCCCATTCGCCCACGATGTCGCGCTGCGGGCCGAGGTTCACTGAGTTCCATTCCTGATAGGGCGAATCCCAGAGGTCGAAGTTGTCATGGTGCTGACCAAGGGTGAAGAAATAGCGGGCCCCCACGCTCTTATAAAGCTGAACCAGCTCCTCGGGGTTCCACTCAGCAGCTTTCCAGTCGCGGCACAGTTCCTTCAGTCCGTACTCATTGGGATTGCCAAAATGGCTGACATGCCAGTTGTGCTGTCCTGAGTCATTGTAATACATGAAACGGGCATACCAGTCGCCATCCTCGGCCTGGCATTGCGGTCCCCAGTGAGCCCATATGCCGAACTTGGCATCCTTGAACCATTCGGGACACTCCCAGGCTGACACGCTTTCCCATGTGGGAGCAAAGGTTCCCTGCTTCACGGCCACGTCCTGCTTGGGCTTTTGGGCGGTTGCGGTCAATGCACACCCTGTCAGTGCCACTGCCATGATTGTCATAATCCTTTTCATAACTGTTGCGTATTTAAAAATGTACTAAGATGCGGAAAACCTTACCTGGTGCATCGGCCCATTGCTGCATGGCAGCGGGAGCCTCCTCGGGCGAGACCTCGCGGCTGATGAGCCGGTCGACCGGGCATGTCCCGCGCTCCAGATAGTGGATGACGGCGCGGAAGTCAGAGGGTTGGGCGTTGCGCGAGCCGCGAATGTCGAGTTCCTTCTGGACGAAGTATTTCGTCTGGAACGATACCTCGGTCTTAGCATAGCCGATGCAGATGACGCGGCCCGTGAAGGCGACCTCGTCGACGGCCATCTGGTAGGTCTGACTGCTCCCCACAGCCTCGATGACCACGTCAGGGCCGAAGCCTGAGGTCATTTCCCTCAGCCGGCCATGAACGTCTTCCGTTCGGGTATTGATAGTGTAGCTGGCTCCCATCTGCTTTGCCAATGCCAGCTTGCCGTCGTCAATGTCGGCAGCCACGACGGTGGCTCCGCGCTGAGCCGAGCGCACAACGGCGCCCATGCCCACCATGCCGCAGCCAATGACCAGCACCACATCGACGTCGGTGACCTGGGCCCGGCTGACGGCGTGGAAGCCCACGCTCATCGGCTCGACCAGTGCACAGGTGCGGGTGGTGAGCAGGCCGGCGGGAATCACTTTCTCCCAGGGCAGCGACAGATATTCGCGCATGGCTCCCCAACGCTGCACGCCCAGAGTCTCGTTGTGCTCGCAGGCATTGACGCGCCCATTACGGCATGAGGCGCACTTGCCGCAGTTGGTGTAGGGGTTGACGGTGACGGTCATGCCGACCTTCAGGCCTTCGGGCACGTTCTTTCCCATGCTGACGATTTCTGCTCCCACCTCGTGGCCTGGCACGACGGGCATCTTCACCATCGGGTTACCACCGCGAAAGGTGCTCAGGTCGCTGCCGCAGAACCCCACATATTTCATTTTCAACAGGACTTCGTTGTCGCCCATCGTGGGTTCGGCGATGTCGATGACCTTCATTACGGAAGGCTCACTGATTTGTATTGCTTTCATTCTTATTTGTTTATTCACTCATGTTTTTGATATGTGGCAGTTCCGGCAACTCACCGAAACCATAGAAGCGGCGAGCGTTCTTGCCAAGGAAAAGGTGCTTTTCGTCATCGGTCAGTTCAGTCGATTTTTCAATGAAGTCGTACGACATGCGGTAGGTGATGGCAGTGATGGTGCGCGGATAGTCGCTGCCCCACATCAGCTTGTCCCAGCCCACCAAAGCGGCTGCCTCTTTCACGGCCCGCACGGCTGAGGGGTAAGGATAGAATTCGCTGTTGTAGAGCCACGTGATACCACCCGCCTCAATCATCACGTTCGGGTGGCGGGCCAGCAGAATTTGCCGCCGCCAGCTTTCGTTCTCCCAACAAGGCGTCTGCGGAGGGTTGGCCATGCCCAGATGCCCGATGGCTATCTTCAACTGCGGATACGTCTCGATGACTTCGTGCAACTGCCCCACCTGTTCGTCGCCATCAGTTAGGGTGATGCTCAGCAGCCAGTGGTTGGCTTCCATCAGCCGGTACATCTTCATCATCTCAGGGTTGTTGAGCGGTCGGCCTAACAGTCTGTGTGCGGGGATGGCCATGCCGCGAAAACCATCGACTGCCATCAGATGGATAGCCTGCTCGAAAAAGCCATCCTTGAGATAGTCGGCCATGGCAAAACAGAAGAAACGGTCGGGATACTGTCGCTGCACCGTCTTCAGATAGTCGTTCTGCAGACCGTCGATGAACTCCTGCACCACGACGGCTGCTCCGACCTGGGCATAGTCCATGTTGGCCAGAAAAACTTCTGCTGTGTTGTGCCCGTCGGTCATGAAAGGTGGCAGCATCTGCACCTCCTCGCCGAGGAAGAGCGACCGGCCGTTGCGGGTGGTGCGGATTTCCTGTCCGTTCCACGTCGTGTCTTGCCGAAGCCACAGGTGGCTATGGGCGTCGATTATGAGTTTTTCCATCTTACGAACATTTGGTCACCGATGATTTTCTGCACATCCTTCACTAACTGTCCGTCCATCGGTTCATTGACGTAGCCGATGTTTTTCTCCACGTTCGCAGGGTTGGCGCTGCTGAAGAGCGTCGTGGCAATGCGCGGGTTCAAACTCGTGGAGAACTGTATGGCCAGCTTTTCTATGGGATAGCCCTGCTCGGTGCAATAGGCAGCGGCCCGCTGGCAGGCAGCTTTTAGTTCTGCGGTGGCAGGATGCCAGTCGGGAGTGCCGCGGCTCGACAGCAGTCCCATCGACAAAGGCGAGGCATTGACGACGCCGACCCCATGCTGCTCGAAGAAGTCGAGATGGTCGGCGAGCAGCGTGTCGTTAAGCGAATAGTGGCAGAAGTTCAGGACAGATTCGACGGTGCCCTCCTCCACATGCTCAATGACCCAGCGGAGGTTTTCCGGTTGCAGGTCGGTGATGCCTACATGGCCCACCACGCCTTTCTCCTTGAGCGCCACCAGGGCAGGCAGTGTCTCGTCGCACACCTTCTGCAGACCGCCGGGCAGTGCAGCCTGGAACTCTATGTCGTGAACATTGATAAGGTCGATATAGTCGACGCCTAGTCGCTCCATGCTCTCGTAGACGCTCTGCGTGGCTCGCTCGGAGGAGTAGTCCCATGTGTTCACGCCATTCTTGCCGTAGCGTCCCACCTTAGTGGAGAGGTAGTATTTCTCGCGGGGAATTTCGCGGAGCGCCTTGCCGAGCACGGTCTCGGCCTTCAGGTGACCGTAGTAGGGCGAAACGTCGATGAAGTTAATGCCTCCCTCGACGGCAGCATGCACGGCGCGGATGCCCTCTTCCTCGCGGATGCTATGGAACACGCCTCCCAGCGAAGAGGCTCCGAAGCCGAGGCTCGACACCTTCATGCCTGTCTTTCCAACCTCGTTATATACCATAATGATAATGTAGTTTTAGTTTTCTGGCTGCAAATATAGGAAATAAAAACGACGCAGGCAAATAAATAGTCGCTTTTTTCAATAGAAACAGAGCCTCTGAATAATCAAAGGCTCTGAAACAGTTCTGTCTTGGATTATTGGCGCGGACCTCTGCGGCCGTTGCGGTTCGGCTGGTCAGGCTGAAGTTGGTCAGGCAGTTCGCGAATCTTGATGTTCTTGAAGCAGACGGCGTCGCCGTGGTCCTGCAGGAGGATGTAGCCCTCTGCCTGGTTGCCGAAGTTTGGCCAGTCGCGATATTTGCTGTAGGCCACGAGGGCGTTCCATTCCTGCGTGTTGCGCTCGTATTCGAGCAGCTTTTCGCCGTTGAGCCAGTGCTCCACGTGGTTGCCGCGCACGATGACCATCGCGGTGTTGAACTTGTTGAAGTCGAAGGGCTTCTTGTCGCTCACGGGGATGAGGTCGTAGAGGGCGCCCAGTTTGCGGTTGCCCTTCACGCCGAGTTTAGCGTCGGGGTGGCGCTGGTCGTCGAGAATCTGGAATTCGCAGCCGATGGCCGAGCCCTCACCCTTGTTGAGGGTCGGGTCAACAAAGTATTTGATGCCGCTGTTGGCTCCCTCGGTAATCTTGAAGTCGACCTTGAGCATGAAATTCTTCCATGTGCGGGTGGTGACGATGTCGCCGCCGTTGGCACTCTCGGCGCCGTCGCTGGCGTGCACCTTCAGCTGTCCGTCAGCGACGGTCCAGCCCTTTTCTGGGAATCCGTCGAGCTTGGCACCGCGCCAGCCGTTGGTGGTCTTGCCGTCGAAAAGCAACTTCCAGCCCTGAGCCTCCTCGGTGGGCGACAGCACATTGTCGATGAGGTTCACCTCGGGCGTGCGGTCGCGGTCGGGCTTCATCAGATAATTCTCCACATCCTTTGTGCAGATACGCAGGTTACGCCAGCTGACGGTCTTCTGCTCATCGTCCTTCGAGCCCACCTGATGCACCTGCAGAGCAATGAATCCCTGCAGCCGATAGTTGTCCCAAATGCGGGCGCAGGGCTGGCCGTTGACCCACGTGCGGATCAGGTTGCCACAGCACTCGACGCGGGCCTTGTTCCATTCGTTGTGGCGGAAGGCCTCGCGGGCCCGCGGGTTCGTCGTCAGCGGATAGATCCACAGGCGGTCGGCCTCGTCGTAGACGCCGCCCGTCCAGGCGCGGTCGCTGGGGTCGATCTCAAATTGATAGCCGTGCACACGGCCGTTCTGATAATCCTTTGTCGCGGCGCTGCGGAACTGCACGCCCGAGTTGATGCCGTCGCTGACGCGGAACTCGAACTCGAGGATGAAGTCGCCATACTGCTTCTTCGTGCAGAGGAACGAGTTGGGCTGCCCCAGGACGGGCTGTCCCACGATGGTGTTGTCCTTAACCAGATACTTGGCCTTGCCGTTCAGCTGTTGCCAGCCGCTGAGATTCTTGCCGTTGAACAGTGGTTCCCACTGCTGGGCCTGGCTCGTCAGCGCCAATGCCGAAAAAAGTGCCAGTGCTACAATTTTTTTCATAAAATGGATGTTGATTATATCTAATTTTTGTTGTCTATATCTAATTTCGCACAAAGGTACGAATTTTTCCGGTGTTGCCATGTACTGATATCTGCAAAAAAAGTTAATGACGCTATTTTTCGTACTTTGCCGATAAATCGGCGAAATTACTCCGTCTCGGCAAAAAAAGAATAAATCCTTTTGTTTTGCTCTCAACTTTTTGTAACTTTGCAGTCGACTATTGGTATGCAGGTGTCTCACCTGCGGCTGGTCGCGGGTGAGACACCCGCGTACCAATGTGAACCAGTGAAATAACTTTAGTTAAGAAGATGACGCGTTACCTCTTTGCCTATTTTAACAACAACATAAATGTAAGCTAAAACAATGAAGAAAACGTTATTTTTCCTCTTGGCGGTCGTCGCAGCACTGACGGCGCAGGCTCAGACCGCACGTAAGTTCACCGTCAACATCACCGCTGACGGAAAGTCGAACATGCAGGTGTTCCTGCCACAGCAACCCTCGGGCCGTGCTGTCGTCTGCTGCCCCGGCGGCGGCTACCAGCATCTGGCTATGGAGCACGAGGGCACCGACTGGGCCCCCTATTTCAATGGTCAGGGCATAGCCCTCTGCGTACTGAAGTATCGCATGCCTGGCGGCGACCGTGAGATTCCAATGAGCGACGCGCGGCAGGCTATGATAATGGTGCGCGATTCCGCCCAGGCCTGGGGAATCAACCCGATGGACGTGGGCATCATGGGCTTCTCAGCCGGCGGTCATCTTGCCTCGACCATCTCGACCCACGAGGAGTTTGCCTCGCGGCCTGACTTCTGCATCCTGTTCTATCCCGTCATTTCGATGAACGAGCGTGAGGGCCACCACGGCTCGAGCCACAACTTCCTGGGTGAGGAGGGACTGAAGGATGAGCGGCTGGTGAAGGCCTTCTCCAACCAGAACGCCGTGCGACGCCATCTGACGCCCCCCGCTGTCATCCTGACGGCCAACGACGACCGCACCGTGCCCGTGCTGACCAATGCCATTCCCTACTATTCGGCCATGCGCCGAGCCGGCAACGACTGTTCCCTCTATGTCTATCCCACCGGCGGTCACGGCTTCGGTTTCCGCAGTTCATGGACCTACCACGAACAGATGCTGACCGACCTGACCCAGTGGCTCCGCACGCTGCCCTCACCCCGTCAGGATGCCGTCCGCGTGGCCTGTATCGGCAACAGCATCACCGACGGCTCCGGCATCGACATGGCCGACCGGCTGGGCTATCCCGCCCAATTGCAGCAGTTGCTTGGCAGCGGCTATGTGGTGAAGAACTACGGCGTCGGCGCCCGTACCCTGCTCAACAAGGGCGACCATCCCTACATGAAGGAAATGGCATGGCGCGACTGTCTGGCCTTCCAGCCCGACGTGGTCATCATCAAGCTGGGCACCAACGACTCGAAACCCCAGAACTGGGCGCATAAGGACGAGTTCGAGACCGACCTGCAGCAGATGATCGACGAGCTGGCCCCCCTGCAGCCCGTCTTCAACAAGAAAGGTCGCCCGACGAAGAAGATGCAGCGGCCGACCAAGCCCCGCATCCTGCTCTGCACGCCCATCCCGGCCTTCCGCGACATGTGGGGCATCAACGACTCGACCATCACGTCGGAGGTCATCCCCGCCATCCGTCGCGTGGCCGACCGCAACGGTCTTGAGGTCATCGACCTCCATTCGGCCATCACCGACGAGACCCTCATCACCAGCGACCACATCCATCCCAACGACAAGGGGGCCCGCCGCATGGCCGAGGTCATCAGCGAGGTTGTCAAGCAATAGTTGCAGATAATGACGGCTCAGTCTGAAAAGCCAGTTTTAGATGAGACTAAAGTGTTCTTGTCCAAATGTCCCAAATTGCCAAAAATTAGAGTGATTTTTTGCTTTTTGGGGTATGATGTTCCAGAAAAAACTTTACCTTTGCACACATGAAACGATTTACTGCCACATTCCTGCTGATTATTTTCGCAACGCTCGGCACATGGGCCGATGGAGTCTATAACGTGCGCGATTATGGTGCCATTGGCGACGGCGAGACGCTGGACTCGCCGGCCATCAACGCGGCCATCACGGCGGCAGAGCGCAACGGCGGGGGGCAGGTGCTGCTGCCCGCCGGCACTTATCTGTGCGGGTCCATCCGCCTGAAATCGAACATCGACCTGCACCTCGCGGCCGGATGCACCGTCCTTGCCGCCCCTGGCTCGATGAAGGCTTACGACGAGAGTGAGTCGTTCGGCGGTTTTCCTGAATATCAGGACGGCGGCCACACCTACTTCCACAACTCGCTCATCTGGGCTGAGGGCCAGACGAATGTCTCCATCACCGGCCATGGCAAGATCGACGGCAAGGGTCTCACGAAGCGCGACACCGAGAAGGCCGGCAAACTGCAAGGCGGCTCCATCGGCACGGGCGACAAGGCCATCGCGCTGAAGCTCTGCCGGCAGGTCACTATCCGCGACATCACCATCTATCGCGGTGGCCACTTCGGCATCATCATGACTGGCTGCGACCTCTCGACCATCGACAACGTGACCATCGACACCAACCGCGACGGCTTCGACATCGACTGCTGCAAGTATATGACCATCACGAACTGTCGCATCAACACGCCTTCCGACGATGCCCTCGTGCTGAAGTCGAGCTATGCGCTGAAGAAGCCCGTCACGACGGAGCACATTGCCATCGCGAACTGTAACATCACGGGCTTCAAGTGCGGCACGCTGCTCGACGGCACCTATGTGCCCGAGCCTGTCAACTGGGTGTGCGGGCGCTTCAAGCTCGGCACCGAGTCGAATGGCGGCTATCGCAACATCTCGCTGACCAACTGCACGTTCATGTATTCCTCGGGCCTGGCCTTCGAGGAGGTCGACCAGGGCGCGATGGAGAACATCGTCGTCTCGAACATCACGATGTCGCATGTCCACCATTATCCTATTTATATTACGACGGGTTGCCGCAACCGAGGCCCTAAGGACGCGACGCGCCCCTCGTCGGCACGCGACATTCAGATTTCGAACGTCGTGGCCGACGACTGCGACTCGCTCTGCTCCATCATCGTCACGGGCATGTCCGACGAGCCCGTCCGCAACGTCTGGCTCAGCAACATCCGCCTGCAGTTTGATGGTGGCGGCGCTCGTGAACTGGTCAACAAGGACTACCGCGAGCAAGGCACCAACTATCCTGAGCCGAAATTTGCCGGCCAGACGCCAGCCTACGGTCTTTATGCCCGCCACGTTGAAGGTCTGCACGTCAGCGACGTCACGTTCAGCTACAGTCGTCCGGATTTTCGTCCCGCCGTGGTTCTCGACGATGTCCACGGTGCCACGCTCCGCAACATCGATGCCCCGACGGAGCAGAACGTCCGCCAGGTCGTCACCTTCCGCTCCAGCGACATCAAGATGTAGCGAGCCACGGTAACTAACGTTACAATCTTATGTATCTATTGCGAGTCTCGAGCCGAACCGCCTCGGCGGATTATTTATTAATATTGCTGTCCGCTAAACTGCCGTTAGGGGCATAAGCCCCCTTCCGACCGCC